>SXGT01726785.1_pt1 | contig 36825 bp, 30 predicted proteins | sample 3176221 | NCBI WGS metagenome assembly SXGT01 (sample SAMN11356862, study PRJNA531348) | freshwater metagenome | isolation source: freshwater sample F1-120 | place: China: Fuxian Lake, Yuxi | collected 2017-12-25 | reverse complement strand
GTGGTTACTGGTACCAATAAGCGGCCGCTGAAATCTTTGAGTGATACCTTGAAAAGAAAACAGGGCCGGTTCCGGCAGAATCTTTTAGGTAAACGTGTGGATTATTCAGCACGTTCGGTAATTGTCGTTGGACCAGAATTGAAATTACATGAGTGCGGATTGCCAAAAGATATGGCAGCAGAATTATTCAAACCATTTATCATTCGTAAAATGATTGAGCGTGGTATTGTTAAGACTGTAAAATCTGCAAAGAAAATAGTCGACAAAAAAGAGCCTATCGTTTGGGATATTTTGGAGAACATTTTAAAAGGACATCCGGTTCTTTTAAACCGTGCTCCGACATTGCACAGGTTAGGTATCCAAGCTTTCCAACCAAAATTAATTGAAGGAAAAGCGATTCAATTGCACCCATTAACGTGTACTGCGTTTAACGCGGATTTTGACGGGGATCAAATGGCGGTTCACGTTCCATTGGGACATGCTGCTATTTTGGAAGCTCAATTGTTGATGCTTGCTTCTCACAATATCCTGAACCCTGCGAATGGCGCTCCGGTTGCCGTTCCTTCTCAAGACATGGTGCTTGGTCTATATTATATGACCAAAGGAAAGAAAAATACAAAAGATGAAAAAGTAAAAGGTGAAGGTTTAACTTTCTATTCTCCTGAAGAAACAATTATTGCTTACAACGAAAAACGTGTTGACTTACATGCTTGGGTGAAAGTTCGCTTGGAAGTAAAAGAAGGAGATAAATTAGTTCACAAACTTATTGAAACAACCGTTGGTCGTATTTTATTCAACCAAGTTGTTCCTAAAGAAGTTGGTTATATCAACGAATTGTTGACTAAAAAATCTTTACGTGATATTATTGGTAACATCGTTAAGGAAACAGGTATGGCTAAAACAGCTAAGTTCCTTGATGAAATGAAGTCATTAGGTTTCATGAGTGCATTCCGCGGATGTTTATCTTTTAACTTAGGTGACGTAATTGTTCCTGATGATAAAGGTAAAATGATTGCAGATGCAAACGCACAAGTGGATGAAGTAGTTGCAAACTACAACATGGGATTCATTACCAACAACGAGCGTTACAATCAGGTAATTGATATCTGGACACATACAAACTCCCGCATCACTGCGAAAGTGTTGAACACATTGACAAACGACCGTCAAGGTTTCAATCCGGTTTATATGATGTTGGATTCAGGAGCCCGTGGTTCTAAAGAACAAATCCGTCAGTTAGGTGGTATGCGTGGATTAATGGCGAAACCGCAAAAAGGTGCAGGTGGTGGAGAGATTATCGAAAACCCGATTATCTCTAACTTTAAAGAAGGTTTATCCATCCTTGAGTATTTCATTTCTACTCACGGTTCTCGTAAAGGTCTTGCCGATACAGCCTTGAAAACTGCTGATGCCGGATACTTAACTAGACGTTTAGTTGACGTTGCTCAGGATGTAATCATCACTCAGGATGATTGTGGTACATTGCGTGGATTGATTGCAACTCCATTAAAGAAAAATGATGAGGTGGTTGAATCTTTATACGACAGAATTTTAGGTAGAACAACTGTACATGATGTTTATCATCCATTAACAGGTGATTTAATTATCAATGCAGGTGAAGAGTTAACAGAAGATTATGCAAAATTAATTTCTGATTCTCCTATCGAATCTGTTGAGATCCGTTCGGTGTTGACATGTGAAAGTAAGAATGGTGTTTGTAGTAAATGTTACGGACGTAACTTGGCTACAGGCCGCATGGTTCAAAAAGGTGAAGCTGTTGGAGTTATTGCTGCTCAATCAATTGGTGAGCCGGGTACTCAGTTAACATTGCGTACTTTCCACGTGGGTGGTACTGCATCTAACACAACAACTGCAAATAAAATTGAAGCAAAATATGATGGTATCATCGAAATTGATGAACTAAAAACAGTAAAACGTAAAAATCCTGATGGACAAATCGTTGATGTTGTTATTGGTCGTTCAGCTGAGATGCGCATCATTGATGCAAATACAAAAATTGTTTTAACAACAGGTAACATTCCTTATGGTTCACAATCATATGTGAAACATTTAGCGAAAGTGAAAAAAGGAGATTTAATTTGTGATTGGGATCCGTATAACGCTGTTATCGTTTCCGAATTTGCTGGTAAAATCGAATTCGAAAATGTTGAAGAAGGAATTACATTCAGAGAAGAGTCCGATGAACAAACAGGCTTTAAAGAAAAAGTTATTGTTGAGAGTCGTGATAAATCTAAAAACCCTTCTATCAAGATTGTTGTTAGTAAAGAAGTATTACGTACCTACAACATTCCGGTTGGAGCTCACATCATTGTAAACGATGATGCGAAAATTGAAGCAGGACAAATCCTTGTGAAGATTCCTCGTTCATCTGGTAAAACAGGCGATATCACGGGTGGTTTACCTCGTGTAACTGAATTGTTTGAAGCACGTAACCCAAGTAACCCGGCTGTGGTTTCTGAAATTGATGGTATCGTTTCTTTCGGTAAGATTAAACGTGGTAATCGTGAGGTTCATGTTGAATCACGTACTGGTGAAAAGAAAACTTACTTAGTTCAATTATCTAAACACATCCTAGTTCAGGAAAATGATTTCATCAAAGCTGGTGAACCATTATCTGACGGGGCAATCACGCCAAGCGATATCCTTGCTATCAAAGGACCAACTGCTGTTCAGGAGTATTTGGTAAATGAGGTACAAGAGGTTTACCGTTTACAAGGTGTGAAAATTAACGATAAACATTTCGAAGTAATTGTTCGTCAGATGATGCGTAAAGTTGATATCAGTGAAGCTGGAGATACAATTTTCTTAGAAAAACAATTGGTGAACAAATCGGAATTCATGAAAGAAAACGATAGCTTGTATGCTAAAGTTCTTATTCTTGATCCGGGTGATTCTACTTTATACAAAGCTGGTCAGATTATCAGTGCACGTAAATTGAGAGATGAAAATTCTTCATTGAAACGCAGAGATATGAAGATCATCGAAGCTCGTGAAGCAATTCCTGCTACATCAAGCCAAGTTTTACAAGGTATCACACGTGCATCATTGCAAACTAATAGTTTCATGAGTGCTGCATCGTTCCAGGAAACAACAAAAGTGTTGAACGAAGCTGCAGTAAGCGGAAAAGTAGATTACTTATTAGGATTAAAAGAAAACGTAATTGTTGGACATTTAATTCCTGCAGGTACCGGCTTAAGAGCTTACGACAAAATGATTGTTGGTTCACAAGAAGAGTACGATCGTTTATTAGCTTCTAAAAAAGAAGCAATGGAAGAAGAAGCATAAAATTTAATTATGTTATTCTGAATAATTTTAAAGAGGGACTGCAGTAATGTTAGTCCCTCTTTTACTAAAAAAATAAAAATAAAAATCATGGAAGAGCAAAATCAAAATAATCAATTGAATATTGAATTGAGCGAAGAGGTGGCAGAAGGAATTTATTCAAATCTTGCAATCATTACACATTCAAATTCAGAATTCGTAATCGACTTTATCAGAATGATGCCGGGTGTTCCAAAAGCGAAAGTAAAATCGCGTATTGTTTTAACACCACAACATGCAAAACGTTTGATGAAAGCCTTGAAAGATAATATTTCAAAGTTCGAACAAACACACGGAGTGATTAAAGATACAGATATGCCGAATGTATTGCCGATGAATTTTGGTGGGCCGACAGCGCAAGCTTAATAAGTGATAAGGTGATTGTGTGGTAATGTTATAAAGTAAAACACCCTATCACCCCATCACCCCATCACCTTATCACCTTATCACTCTGGAAAACCGCTCATCATAAATTCAAGAATAAACTTATTTTATAACGTAAATTAGTAAAAACAAAATCTCTCAAAAATGAATATTAAAAGACAAATTATTCTTGCATTAGTACTTATTAGTGCTGATTTAGTAGTTGCGCAAACGCTTTCTAATAAAAAAGACGGTAATTATAAATTTACTGTTGTAAAAAATTTAGAAGCAACGGAAGTGCAAAACCAAGCTCAGTCAGGTACTTGCTGGTCGTTTTCATCTCTTTCCTTTTTTGAATCGGAAATGATTCGTATGGGAAAACCAAAAATGAATTTATCGGAAATGTTTATTGTACGTAATGCCTACATGGCAAAAGCGGATAAATATGTACGTATGCACGGATTAATTAATTTCGGTCCGGGTGGTGCATTTCACGATGCGGCTTATGTGATTAAAAATTTTGGTGCAGTTCCGCAAGCTGCTTATGTTGGTTTAGCAAATGGAGAAAAAGAAATCAATCACAATGAAATGGATGCGATGTTAAAAGCACAATTGGATGTGGTCGTAAAAGCAAATAAAATTACTCCGGCTTGGGCAAAAGCTGTGAATTCAACATTGGATGCATATTTAGGAAAAGCTCCTGAAACGTTTGATTATATGGGGAAGCAATACAATCCAAAAACATTTGCGGCAACATTGGGTTTGAATATGGACAGCTATATCGAAATTTCATCTTTTACTCATCACCCGTTTTATACAAAGTTTGCAATTGAAATACAAGACAATTGGGCTTGGGATCAAGTATACAATGTTCCATTGAATGAAATGATAGATGTAATTGACAATGCAATTATGAATGGGTATTCTATTGCCTGGGGTTCAGATGTTAGCGAAAAAGGTTTTTCATTTAAAAATGGAGTTGCCATAGTTCCGGATGTAGATTGGACAAGCATTAAAAAGGAAAAAGTTGATTCTGTAGTTCTTGCTGTTCCTACAAAAGAAATTGAGATTACTCAGGCTTTACGTCAGGAAGGATTTGATAATTACGAAACGCAAGATGATCACGGAATGCACATTGTTGGAATTGTGAAAGATCAAAATGGAAGAAAATACTACGTAGTAAAAAATTCATGGGGAATAAAAAACAATGATTGTGATGGTTATTTCTATGCATCAGAAGCATTCGTAAAGTATAAAACTACCAGCATTATGGTTCATAAAGATGGTGTGAAGAAAGACATTGCTAAAAAACTTGGATTTTAAGGTGGAAGTTTGTCATTCTGCTTCGGTGTAATTTCAGATTCCAATCCCGATAGTTATCGGGATCAAATTAAAAGTTCAATACTGTTTACAGTATTGAACTTTTTTATTCACGTAATATAATTTGAAATTTGAAATCTGGAATTTATTTTACAATCTTCCCACCTTCAAACGCCACTATAAAAGCACCTTGAAAGCCTTTCTCTATCATTTCTTTTTTGCGTTTAAGTGCTTCTTCGTAAGTTGAATAGTTTCCGCTGAAATATTTTGTAATTCCATTATCTAAAACAACTGTAGTTACTTCCGGAACACCATCAATTTTTGGTTTTGCTGAAAATGCACCTATTTGTACACGGTACATTTTTCCGCTGGAAGAGGGTAATGCACTTGTTGGAACTTTTGAAAAAGTTGCAGGTTGTCCAGTCTCGGTCTTTTCTTTAACCGGTGGTGGAGTTGTTTTAATAACAGTAGCCATATTATCTTTTACTGGTTCTGTTTTTACAGGTTGAGTGCTTGTTGTGGGGTTTGTGCTTGGAATCGCTTTTTGCACCGGTGGTGTTGCGGTTCCAATTATAATTGATGTAGCAGGAAAATCAAATACTTTACGCTCATTATTTGTGATGTATGAAATTTTTGCCGGTAAAGATTTTGTTCCCGAAACGCCACCATTTACAGTTATTTTATAGCTAATTGTAAACGTTTCATCCATTGGAGGAGTGATCCAAACAATTTTTGCACCGCCATCTGCAAAAGTAAATGTGCCTGTTTGGCTTTCAATTTCAGTGGCTGTTAATCCTTCAGGAATTTCCTGAAAGAATTTCATAAAATCCCTTATTTTTCCTTTATTGATAGTCGTTTCTACAATAAAATCTGTTCCCGGCAGGGCATTCGCTGGAATCTTCTGAGTTGCTGTAATGTCTTGTCCTAATAAACGGCTTGTTAAAAAGAAAACGAAAAGGAAATAATATTTGTACATATATTGTGGGTTCTTACTTGAATCAAATTTAATAAAAATACTTAATTTGGTATTCATAAATCGAGCCATTAATTTGAAAAACAATCTTAAAATAGTTAGTTTGGAACAAGCAAGAGGAATAATGCTTCAAAGTCAGGGCTTATTGCAACCCTGTTTTGGTAAAGGCAAATCCGCGGCTCTCAAAGCTATTGAACATATTGGCTATGTTCAAATTGATACACTTTCTGTGGCAGCCCGTGCTCATCATCACACACTATGGACACGTTTGTCTGATTATAAAGAAATTTATTTAAACGAATTGCTGGAAAAGGATAAAAGTGTTTTCGAATATTGGAGTCATGCAGCATCTTATTTGCCGATGAGCGATTATCGTTTTTCGCTTTTTGTAAAAAAGGGATATGCCGATGGTAAATCACATTGGTTCGGACAAGATAAAAAGATGAACAAGTTTGTTTTCGACAGAATAAATGCTGAAGGACCATTGCAATCAAAAGATTTCGAATACAAAAGAAAAGACCCAAACAATTGGTACGAATGGAAACCTGCAAAAAAAGCCTTAGAACAATTGTTTATGGAAGGTAAGCTGATGGTGGTGAAGCGACAAGGTTTTCAAAAAGTATATGATTTAGCTGAAAGAGTATTGCCCTCAAAAGTGAATACTGATTTACCAACAGAAAAAGAATATGCTGAACATTTAATCAAAAAAGCTATCCAAGCAAATGGAATAGTAGAGGAGAAAGAGATTGCGTATTTAAGAAGAGGCTTGAAAGAATCGATAGGAAAGAGTTTGAAGAGAATGTTAAAAGACGGAGAGCTTATTGAAGTAAAATTACAAGGTGATGATAAAACGCTTTTTGTGACCAGCAATGAGCATTTAAATTCAGTAGATAAAATAAAAGTAGAAAATACTATTCATATTCTTTCTCCATTTGATAATGCAATTATTCAACGCAAAAGAGTACAACGTTTTTTTAATTTCGATTTTATGATTGAGTGTTATTTACCGGAACCCAAACGTAAATTCGGATATTTTTGTCTGCCGGTATTATACGGAGATGAATTTGTAGCCCGCTTCGATCCCAAGGCCGATAGAGCAGAAAAGATATTTCACATAAAACAAATGCATTTTGAAAAAGGATTTGCTCCTGATGAGAAATTTAACAAAGAATTCTCATTGAAATTAAAAGACTATGCTAGTTTTACTGGTTGTGATAAAGTGGTAATAGATAAAGCAGATAAAAACTGGAAGAAGAAAATGAAACAATACTTATAAGTCACCCCAATTTTTTAAAACACACAGACCTGCCTGCGGTAGGCAGGTTCGTAAATTCGTTTTATTCGTTATCCCTAACCATGTCAACCAAAACCATCACAAAAACAGAAACAGAAGTAGCTACCGAAACCATGGTGGCGGAGGAAGGACAAACTATTGTCCATTGTATCTGTAATCAGGATGCATATTATAGAATTTGGCCAAGCACTTTTTTGATTGAACATGGAACGGGAAAAGAAGCAAAATTAATTACGGCTTTTAATATTGTGTTTTATCCATCTTGGACTCCCAAATCACCCGGACAAAAATTCACATTGATTTTTGAAGGTTTGAGTAAAAATTGTGTGGTATTTGATCTTAAAGAAATCATTCCACAAGAAGGCGGTTTTGAAGTGAATGCAATTGTAAGGAATGAAACGGATGTGTATACCGTTTGGATTGATTAAATCGATAAGATTTCAAAAAATATTATCACTATTTTCCGTAAACATATATACGGTTACCCGGACTCGTCATGTGCGCCCTTCCATTCCAGCTAATTGCCAATAAAGGAGTGTAATCTGTTTTGTTTGTGAAATAATATGTTGTGGTCCATTTCCCACTTGTTAGTCTACTGCTATATCGTTCAGTAGTTTTTTTGGCGAAATATTTTGAAAATTTTCGTTTCATTTTTCGATAGCTCCTTTTTGCTACAAATGCATTTTTTTTGTAAATCTTAACTGTCAACATTGAACAATCTGAAGAATGGTATGCATTAATTTGATTTCGGTAAGAAATCTGTGAGTCAAAATCTGCAATACCATCCATGTCGATATATTTGGAATAAATATCAAATTCCTCAAGTCGATTAGATTGTAAGGAATCATCATATCTCCAATTGGGATCAACTAGTTTGGTTGGCGATAATGAATCATAATAAACAAATACTCTGTAGCGCGACTTATGTTCGCGGGTTATTGTGTCAGAAAAGGCAAAGCGAAGAACACTATCTGGAGTCTGAAGAATAGGCAGTTCTCCGAAATATGGTTTTAATTTATTTTCTAATTGTTTATCTTGTCCTTTGATGGTAGAACAAAAAATCAGCGAGAATAAAAATGGCATACAATATTTCATTTCAGAACAATTCCAATTGCCAATCATTTTTCTTTACAGCTTTCTCTTTCATCTCACCAAAATTTGAAAGTGAAATTCCCAATAACCTGATTTTGTAGTTTTCAGGCTCAGTTTTTATAAGTAGTTCTTTAGCTGTATTTATAATGGTTTCAAAGTCCCCAATAGCTTTGTCGAAAGAATAGTTGCGGGTGATTTGTCTGAAATTATGATATTTTATTTTTAGCGTAACTGTTCTTCCTTTTAAATTATATTTCTGTAAACGCGTTACAACCAATCTGGCAATTTTGTCGAGTTCATCGTTCATTGCTTCTAATGTAGTTAAGTCTTCTGCAAAAGTATCTTCTGCTCCTAATGATTTAGATTCTCTGTGCGGCTGAACAGCTCTGTTGTCAATCCCTCTTACAATCTTATAATAAAACCGTCCCGGCTTTCCGAAAAAATGAACTAATTCTTCTTCAGACATTCTTTTTAAATCAATGCCTTTGTGAATGCCCATTCCTTTCATTTTATCTGCTGTGACTTTCCCAACACCAAAGAATTTCTCTACAGGTAGTTTTTCCATGAATTCTTCAATCTTTTCTGGAGCAATAAACGTTAAGCCATCAGGCTTGTTCATATCGGAAGCAATCTTTGCAACAAACTTGCTGCTAGAAACACCAGCCGATGCTGTTAGATTCACTTCTTCCTTAATTGCTAATTTTATTTGTTTGGCAATTTCTATTGCAGAAGTAATTCCTTTTTTATTTTCTGTTACATCTAAAAATGCTTCATCCAAAGAAAGTGGTTCTATCAAATCGGTGTAACGTTCAAATATTTCTCTGATCTTTTTAGAGGCTTCTTTGTAAGCAGAAAAACGTGGGTAAACAAAAATAACATGCGGACAAAGTTGTAAAGCTTTTTTACTTGGCATCGCTGAGCGGATTCCAAATTTACGAGCTTCGTAACTAGCAGTTGCAACCACACCGCCACGGCCTTCAGGTTTTCCTCCAACCACAATAGGTTTCCCAACATACTCTGGAAAGTCACGCTGTTCTACCGATGCATAAAATGCATCCATATCAATATGTATTATTTTTCGAGACATCTATTTTTTTTACCTTATCGCTTTATTACTTCATCACCTTATCACTTCATTACTTTTTCTTCAATCGGTCGATGTTCTTCTGAATATATTTCTCTGGAGGGAGGAGAGACCTCTGGATTCTTCTTGCATAATAAATACTATCTGTAATGTCTTTGTTCTTTTCTTCTATAATTTCTTTCTGTGCTTTTAAAATTTTATTATTCTTTCTGTTGGTTCTCAAAAGTTTTATCGCTATAAAAGCAATGATGATAATTAAACCTGTCACTAAAAAATACATGTTACGGTGTGCTTGTTTGTAACATACAAGTTCATCATCGCCTTCACCACTTAATATTTCCCATGGCGTATGGTGGTGTTCTGCAGCAGCTGCGGAATCACTTAAAAAACTTTGCCCGAAATTATTTATCGAAATAAAGATCAATAATGTGAATAGAAAAAGATTTTTGCTTTTAAATAATTTCATAATTGACTAATTGGTATTTAAAGGTAATACTATTTTATCCTGATAAAAAATAGTTTTCAGAATACTAAAATTCTTGGCTGTATTTAGGTTGAGCAGCAACTAATTTTGTAGTATGAAAAACGATGAAAAAGAATCAAACTACTTTAAAGGAAGAGGCTCACAAGTCAATACCTACAATCGTTTTCTGAAAGGAACTTATGTTGCTGAACATATTGAAGGACTGGATGAGCCACTATTAAGCGATGCAAAAACGCAAATTTTTATAGAAAACCCTAAGAAAATTATAAATGAAGTGAAGAGTCCGGACATTCCTGGAATGTATTCCATGAACCCGTATCAAGGATGTGAACATGGTTGCATTTATTGTTATGCACGTAACACTCACGAGTATTGGGGTTATAGTGCAGGATTGGATTTCGAAAGAAAAATTATTGCTAAACCCAATGCCCCTCAACTAATGGAAAAGCAATTCATGAATAAAAATTGGGTTGTTTCTCCAATAATGTTTTCTGGTAATACAGATTGTTATCAACCAATCGAACGTAAGATGAAAATTACTCGTCAAATGTTGGAAGTGCTTTTGAAATTCAGACATCCAGCAGGAATGATTACAAAAAATGATTTGATAATTAGAGATGTTGATATTCTGCAAGAGTTGGCTAAACTGAATTTAGTTCATGTAATGGTTTCGATAACAAGTTTAAACAATGACTTGAGATTAAAAATGGAACCAAGAACAGTTACTGCAAAAAATAGATTGAAGGTGATAAATACCTTGAACAAAGCAGGTATTCCTGTAGGAGTAATGACAGCGCCAATTATCCCAGGTTTAAACAGTGATGAAATTCCTGATTTGATAAAAGCAGCAGCCGATAACGGAGCGGATTCTGCAGGTTATACAATTGTTCGCTTGAATGGTTCTATCGGAGAAATATTTAAAGATTGGATACACAAAAATTTTCCTGACAGAGCAGAAAAAGTATTGCATCATATTGCGGATGCACATGGTGGACAATTAAATGATAGTCGTTACGGAAAAAGAATGAGTGGAGAAGGAAATATGGTTATGTCGATTAGACAAATGTTTAAAATGGCAGTGAAGAAACATTTATCTGGACGAAAAAGAATGGAGTATAATTTAACAGCTTTTAGAAGGCCAGGAGAAGTGAAGCAGATGGAGCTTTTTTGATGTCGGATGACCGATGTCTGAGGTCGGATGCATTGGATGATTTATTTAAAGCGTCTGACAGCTGTCATTAGACATCAGTCGTGTAAACTGCAGCGGGATCATGTGCACACATATCATCTTTCAAATAAATCATTCCTAATTTCTTTAAAACATTTATTGATGCAACATTATCTTTTGCGGCTCTGGCAATAATGTTTTTTAGTTTCAAAATGTTTACTCCATAATCCAATGTTGCTTTTGCAGATTCTGAAGCATATCCTTTTCCCCAGTGACTTTCAAAAAACCGATAGCCCAAATCAATTTCATTGTTTTCTTCAATAAATTTTAATCCGCACCAACCTATAAATTCATTATTTGATTTTAAATGAACAGCCCAGCGACCAAGTTTATTTTTGTATTGAGGGAAAATGATGTCAGTTAAAATACGTTTTGCTTCTTCTAAGTCTTTCACCGGACCATCACCGGTATATCTTATAACATTTGGATTGTTATTTAAGTCAATCAGACTTTGCGCATCATCAATAGTAAATTCTCTTAAATAGAGTCGGGGAGTTTCTATAATTTTATTCATATAAGGTGTAAAAAAAACTCCCGATTGTGTCGGGAGTCTTTGTGTTATTTTTTAGCTTTTTCGTCAGCTTGATGTTTTTTCCATTTTACCACTTCCGCCTCTGTAATTACAGCAGCCATTTCTGTATCCCATTTTTTGCTGATTCTTTGTTTTTCAGCTTCAAATTCATTTGGTTTGTCACCGGTTTTTTCCTGATTCAAATCCATTAATTTGATACTTTCCAAATTGATAGCCTGAACTTTTGATTTTTGATCAGCTGTAAGTGTTATCACTTTAGCCATTTTTTCTGTCATTTTAGTAGCTCTGGTTGCAGCATCAACTTTATCAGGTTTTCCTGCACCTTGTGCATTTGCAAAAGTGAATGCAAACATCGCAACAAATAGAAGTATTACTTTTTTCATGGGTTTAGTTTGTTTGGTTAGCATAAAATTAATAAATTAAATCCATTTATAAAAATTTAATTTAATGGTTGTCTCCATCAAACATTCTGCCTAATCCGCCAAGCATACTGCCTTCTTCCTTACCGCCACGCGAATAAGCCATTAATCTGCCTGCCAAACGGCTTACAGGTAAGGATTGTATCCAAACTTTGCCCGGGCCTTTCAATGTGGCAAAAAACAATCCTTCTCCTCCAAAAATGGTGTTTTTGATGCCGCCTACAAACTGAATATCGTAATCCACATCATGTGTAAAGGCAACAATACAACCTGTATCTACTTTAATTAATTCTCCGGGAGCCAACTGTTTCTCTATAATCATTCCACCAGAATGAACGAATGCCATTCCATCTCCTTCCAATTTCTCCATAATAAATCCTTCCCCACCGAATAATCCTGTTCCTAATTTCTTTTGAAACTCTATTCCGATACTTACTCCTTTTGCAGCACACAAAAAGGCGTCTTTCTGACAAATGATCTTTCCACTATATGTACTTAAATCCATTGGAATAATTTTCCCGGGATATGGTGAAGCAAATGTGATTCGTTTTTTTAGGTTTCCGGTATTTGTAAAAGCTGTCATAAATAAACTTTCTCCAACAAGCAATCGTTTACCGGCCGAAAATAACTTATCCATAAATCCGCTTTGTTCTTTTGTACCGTCTCCGAAAATGGTATCCATTCTTACACCATCATCCATCATCATAAAGTTTCCGGCTTCAGCAATTACTGTTTCTGTTGGGTCCAATTCAATTTCTACGCATTGTAATTCTTCCCCTAAAATTTTGTAGTCGATTTCGTGATTTGATTTCATTTCGTGGTTTTTTTACCGCAGAGGGCGCTGAGAAGGCGCAGAGCAACGCGGAGGTTAATTTTTTTAGTTAGTCGGGGTGGTAATATCATAATCCAGACCAATTGGGTTGGCTTTGGATAAATGTGACATAATTACTGAAAATGGCAGTTAAGATATTCCACCTTTATGTTTTCCATGATTGTCTTTTCCACATTTAGGGCAATATTTAGAAAAGCTTGTAAATGTATTTAAACAATAATTGCACTTGTATTCAGGAATGATTTTGGATTGGTCTTTTTTGCAATTTGGACAGAAATTAGAGAATGTAACATTTGCAAAATTACACACTTTACATTGTATATCTTTATTTTGAGAATATCCCCAATTAATAAAATGAAATATTGGAAAAATAAAACCAACAACTCCCATGAATGATTTCAAAGATGCATTGTCAATTTGAGTTTCAGATTTACCTTTTTTTATTCTACTTAAATTTATTTTTATAATAATAATTGGAACAATCGTGCCAAGAATAATAACACTTACAAGAATAATGGCTCTTACAGGATTATAATCCTCTTCCATACTTACATGTTTCTTCTATACTGCCCACCAACTTCAAACAATGCATTTGTAATTTGTCCGAGTGAACAATATTTACAAACTTCCATTAGTCCTTCGAAAATATTTTTGTTTTGGATAGCTGCTGTTTGCAATTCGCGTAATAGTTGTGTTGATTTATCGCTGTTTCCTTTATGCAATTGTTCCAACATCGTAATCTGATATTGTTTTTCTTCTTCCGTTGCACGGATAACTTCTTTCGGAACAATAGTAGGTGAACCTTTGGATGATAGGAAAGTGTTTACTCCAATGATTGGATATTCACCTGTATGTTTTAATGTTTCGTAGTATAAACTTTCTTCCTGAATTTTTCCTCGTTGATACATCGTTTCCATAGCGCCTAAAACCCCACCACGTTCGCTTATGCGTTCAAATTCTGATAATACTGCTTCTTCAACTAAGTCTGTTAATTCTTCAATGATGAAGGAACCTTGTAATGGATTTTCATTTTTCGCTAAGCCTAATTCACGGTTGATGATTAACTGAATTGCCATCGCTCTTCTTACAGATTCTTCTGTAGGTGTTGTAATCGCTTCGTCATAAGCGTTCGTGTGTAAAGAATTACAGTTATCGTAAATAGCATACAGAGCTTGTAAGGTTGTACGGATATCATTGAAATCAATTTCCTGAGCATGCAAGGAACGACCGGAAGTTTGAATGTGATACTTCAACATTTGTGAACGCTCATTCGCATTATATTTCATCTTCATCGCCTTAGCCCATATTCTACGGGCAACACGACCAACTACTGAATATTCTGGATCTATACCGTTACTGAAGAAGAAAGATAAATTCGGAGCGAATTTGTTGATGTCCATTCCGCGACTTACATAATATTCTACGTAAGTGAATCCGTTGGATAAAGTTAAGGCAAGCTGTGTGATAGGATTAGCACCTGCTTCCGAAATATGATATCCTGAAATAGAAACTGAATAAAAATTCCGGATATTTTTCTGAATGAAATAATCCTGCATATCACCCATTAAACGCAAAGCAAATTCTGTAGAGAAAATACAAGTGTTTTGTGCCTGATCTTCTTTTAAAATATCTGCCTGTACTGTTCCGCGGACTGCAGCAATGGATTCTACTTTAATTTTTTCGTAAACATCTTTCGGTAAAACCTGATCTCCGGTAACGCCTAATAACATTAAGCCCAAGCCATCGTTTCCTTCCGGCAATGGTCCTTGGTAAGTAGGACGAGTTACATTTTTAGATTTGTAGATTTTTTGAATTTTAGATTCTACGTCTTTCTCTAGTCCGTTTTTCTTGATGTAAATCTCACACTGTTGATCGATCGCAGCATTCATGAAAAATCCGGTTAACATCGCGGCAGGACCATTAATCGTCATACTCACCGATGTTTTCGGATCTGCTAAATTAAATCCACTATATAATTTTTTTGCATCATCCAAACAACAAATAGAAACTCCTGAGTTACCAATTTTTCCGTAAATATCCGGACGAATAGCTGGATCTTGTCCGTATAAAGTAACACTGTCAAATGCTGTACTCAAGCGGTGTGCAGGCATTCCCAAACTTACGTAGTGGAAACGTCTGTTGGTTCTTTCCGGTCCGCCTTCTCCTGCAAACATTCTTGTTGGATCTTCTCCTTCACGTTTGAAAGGAAATACTCCGGCAGTGTAAGGAAACTCTCCCGGGAAATTTTCCTGTAAGTTCCATTTTAAAATATCGCCCCATGCTTCATAACGTGGAGAAGAAATTTTTGGAATCTGAGAATGTGAAAGTGATTCGTAATGCGTTTTGATTTTTAATTCTTTGTCACGCACTTTGAAAATGAAGAATTCATTTTTGTATTGTTGAACTCTGTCAGCCCAACCTTCCAAAATAACTTTGTTACGACCATCAAAACTCAATGCTACTTGTGCATAGGTTTCTTCTAAGCCTTTTATAATCCTGTCCTTATCCTCGATCTTAGATTCTTTAAGTGTATCAATTGATTTGCGAATAGAGTATAATTTTTGTGCTAATTCTTTTTGTTCGTCCACCCATTTATCATAGCCACGGTTATTTTCTGCAATCTCTGCTAAGTAGCGTGTACGGTGAGGCGGAATGATGTAAATCTTTTCACTCATCTCATCCGTTACAGCAAAATCCGATTTTAAATTTGCACCCGTTTTTTCAGCAAGCATGTTTACAATTGCTTTGTACAATTTATTCATGCCCGGGTCGTTGAATTGAGATGCAATGGTTCCGTAAACAGGAAGAGCATCATCATCGGTTTCCCATAGTTGATGGTTACGTTTGTATTGTTTCTTCACATCGCGGATAGCATCCAATGCTCCACGTTTATCAAATTTGTTCAATGCAATAATGTCGGCAAAATCAAGCATGTCGATTTTTTCCAACTGAGTTGCTGCTCCGTATTCCGGAGTCATTACATACAAGCTCATATCACTGTGCTCCGTAATTTCCGTATCACTTTGTCCGATACCGGAAGTTTCTAGAATAATCAAATCGTAATCCGCAGCTTTTACAATGTCAATCGCTTCCTGAACATATTTTGATAATGCTAAATTGCTTTGACGAGTTGCAAGAGAGCGCATGTAAACACGTTCGTTACGGATGGCATTCATCCGGATCCTGTCACCCAGCAATGCTCCACCAGTTTTACGTTTTGATGGGTCGACAGAAATAATGGCAATTGTTTTGTCTTTGAAATCAATCAAAAATCTTCTCACCAATTCATCCACCAAGGATGATTTTCCTGCTCCACCTGTCCCGGTTATTCCTAAAACAGGTGTTACTTTTTTAGAAATATTTTTTTTGATCTCAGGAAGGAATTTTGAAAATTCATCCGGAAAATTTTCTGCCGAAGAAATTAATCGTGCAATGGATTTAATATCTTTTTTGTTTAAATGTTTTGCTTCACCGTTTAAATTATTTCCGGTAGGAAAATCGCATTTCTCCAGCATGTCGTTAATCATCCCTTGTAATCCCATTGCTCGTCCATCATCCGGAGCATAAATGCGGGTGATTCCGTAAGCCTGTAACTCATCAATCTCCGAAGGTAAAATAGTTCCACCGCCACCACCAAATATTTTAATATGTCCGCAGCCTTTTTGTTTTAAAAGATCAAACATATACTTGAAAAATTCATTGTGACCACCTTGATAGGAGGTAAGGGCAATAGCATTTGCATCTTCCTGAATAGCGCAATTCACTATTTCTTCAACGCTTCTATCGTGCCCCAAATGAATGACTTCAACACCACTGCTTTGGATAATTCTGCGCATAATATTGATAGCAGCATCATGCCCATCAAATAACGAAGCAGCGGTAACAATTCTGATCTTGTTCTTGGATTTATATGGTTCGGTAACGAATGTGTTCATATTTGTATGCTTAAGCTTACAAATATAAGGTTTTGGGGGTGTAAAAACAAATGAATTTAAAAGGCTTGATTGTGTTGATTTTCCTGATTTTGTAGGCTATAACGATGGATGTTTCCCTTTCAAATATTCAAAATACTTTTTCAGATCAGAATCAAATTTTTCTTTATACTCTTTTTCAAAAATTTCATATTGTGAATCGTACCTTTCGAAAGCCATAAAAAAAGCATTTCCCTCAGCAAAAGCTTGTAAAGTATATTTGAAATAGTTTTTCTTTTTGTACAAAGGTAATTTGTTTATACCCAAAACAATTTCCATGATGAGTGCCTTCTTTTTAATTTTAGTTGTTTCTTCAGAATTTCCTCTTCCCATTAATTGGTAAAGACTATCAAGTCGTTCTTTGCTTTTCAAAATATAATCGGTAAATATTTTTTGATCGTTTTTGTCTTGTTCGTAGTCAATATATTCTTTAGAGTCTTTTCCGAATTTTTGTATTAAAAATAATTCTGCTCCTTTATCTCCAATAAAATTTGCCAAATTTTCATTGAAGTCGACATCATTTTTTACAAATAAAGTTCCATGCGTTAATTCGTGAATAATTAAATCAGATAAACTTCCTTCACTTTGTTTGAGCATATTCGAAAGAATAGGGTCGTTAAACCAGCCGAGTGTTGACCAGCCGGACGGACTGTAAACATCAACATCATAGCCCTGCATTTTTAATTTTAGTATTTCTTTTTGAGCTTCAGTTTTATCAAAAAATCCTTTGTAAGGAACTGTTCCTAAAAAAGGAAAACTCCATTCTTTGGGAGTGAAACTATAAGGTTCGCAAGCAGATACATTAAACAAAAGCGATTGCCCCTTTTGGTCATAAACAGAAGTGTAATTTTCACTTTCATTCATTCCTAATTCTTCAATAGTAAATTTTCTGATGTCTGTTATGAGGCGAAGTTTTTGTTTTAAAGAGTCAGGGAAAGTTTTGTCGTTAAGGATTTCTTCAACAGGTTTTGCTCCCATAACCAGTTGTAGCTGACCTTTTCCTTGTTGGAGGCCATAAATGGTGAGTTTGTATTCCACCAGAAGGAAGGTGAATAGTGCAAGGAGCAGGCAATTAAAGAATAGCTTTAGAGTGTTTTTAAGCATGGTGTAAAGGTATTAATAAATGGTGGATTGCGTTTCTTTAGGAGCGTCATTGCGAGTTCTGCGCTGTAGCAGAAACCGGAAGCAATCTCTCTCCGTTAGAAGCTAGATTGCCACATCCCGCAATCCCGATAGCTATCGGGAGCGGGACTCGCAATGACGTGCTAAGGGTGCATTGTCACTTCGGAATGCCCATTTCCCCTAAATTTTATATATTTGACTCCTAATTTACAAAACGTGTTTTTTCTATTATCCAAACTGCTTACTTTCTTAATCAGTCCAATAGTTTGGATAATAACTTTGTTATTTGTTTTTGTGTATTCTAAAAACGAAAAACGAAGAAAAAAATGTTTTTATTGGGCATTTGGATTGATCTTATTTTTTTCAAACAGCTTTATTTTTGATGAATTTTCCAGAGCATGGGAAGTGCCTGCAACAAAATACGAAGACCTTGAAATGTATGATGTTGGAATTGTGCTGGGAGGAATGAGCGTTTATGATGAAGACTATGACCGACCACAATTTTACCGAGGTGTAGACAGATTATTGCAAGCAGTTGAACTGTATAAATTAGGGATGATAAAAAAAATAATTTTCACGGGAGGTTCAGGAAGAATTCTTCAGCCGGATATGCGTGAAGGAGAATACATTAAGCGCTATTTAGTTTTTATGGGAGTTCCCGAAAAGGATTTTATTATAGAATCCAAATCACAAAACACAAGGGAAAATGCCCTTTACACCAAAAACCTTATTGACGAAAAAAAAATAAAAGGACGTTTTTTATTAATTACTTCAGGTTTTCATATGCGCAGAAGTCTCAATTGTTTTGAAACAGTTGGAATGGAAGTAACTCCATATAGCACCGACAGATATGCAGGTCCGCGCAAATTTGAATTCGACCATTTACTTATTCCCAATACTTCAGCATTAAATGATTGGTATCAGTTAATACATGAAGTTGTAGGTTATATTACTTACAAGATTATTGGTTACGGTTAAATCTACTGTACAATTAATTTTTTTCTAAACAATTCATTTTTGCTTGTCCCTGTCACCCAATAAATTCCTGATGATAATTTGTTTTCAGTATTTATTGCAATAGTAGTTTGGCTTGAAGAAGTAACAATTGCTTTTGAATAAACCATTTGTCCGTTAGCATTAAATAACACTACCAGTATTTCTTCATTTTCAGAACCAACAATATCTAAATTGAATGCACCATCAGCACTTGGATTTGGAAACAAATTTACTTCCATGTTGAATTCATCATTATTAATGGATTCAATTTGTGAATAAGTGAAATTACCATCAAAATCAAATTGTTTTAAACGATAGTATGAAACTCCTTTCAATGGATTTTCATCAATTGCAGTATAATTAGTGATTGAAGTACTGTTACCTGCAGCATTAGTTGTTGCAATATTTTCGAAAGTTATTCCATCAGCACTTCTTTCAATAATAAAATAGTCGCTATTTATTTCTGTTGCAGTTGTCCAGTTTAAATCAGTTTTTTTACTGGAGTTTAATTTTGCAGTAAATTCTACTAATTCAATTGGCAATGGACTAGAACCAGCAAGTGAACCAAATGCGAACGGACTAAATGAGTTTAATGTATTAGAAGTAATATTTCCAGGGTTTGAACCTGTTATAGCAGTTTGTCCTGCATTTTCCCAAGCACTTCCATTCCAATGAGCAACTACTAAATCGCTTGTGTAATTTGCTATTCCACTTCTGTTTGCATCTTCCCAATATAATTTAACTGTTACGTTAGATGATCCTGCAGTTCTATCACACGTCCAGTATTCTCCTAAACTAACATTGTTTAAAACGGGTGATGGTGTAGTAGCCATTGTGCTAACATCAGTATATCCTGTTGCAAAATATTGTGCAGTAAATGCATCAGTAGGGTTGCTTGGTGCTCCAATTGCTAGTCGTGCCCAAAAAGTAGAATTTCCTAATGGGAAAACAAATGCATCATCACCCACTTTTTTCATTGGTCCATCAACATAACTAATGCTGTTTCCTGAAGTGCTTGATGCATTGTCGTTTATCGTTAATAGATTTGTTGCAGTGGTTAATAAAATACCATCAGTTAAAGTAAGTGAATTGGAAATTGAAGCAGGGCCAGCCAATGATAAATTTCCTTCGGATTTATTTAACGTAAGGTTATTAAAATTTTCTACACTTGCTTTTGTTATGGTTTGTAAAGTTTCAGTTCCACTGAAAGTAACCGTTCCGTTTCTTTCTTGAAATGGATCTGCATGTGTGCTGGTGTTTGTCCAGTTTCCTTGTATGTCAAGGCTATAATCTATTCCAGTAACATCAAGAGAAGATGCACCAGCAATATCAATATTTCCAAGAATTGTAAGGTTTCCATTCAATGATTTTACTAAACTTCCATCTGTTTTTAAATTGTAATAAGAGTTTCCAAATGCATTTTTAATTGTTTGAGTAGTGCTTCCATTATAATTTACAGTATTTCCCAATGCAGTTGCATTTAATATACCAGAATTCATTACTGCATCACCAACATTTAATGTTGAGTTGGTGGAGTTTATCCATTTCGATGTTCCACTGTTTCCTATAAGATTTCCGGCAAGTGTAAATGTTCCAATGTTTGTAATAGTTAATCCATTCATAATTCGAACAGCTCCGGCAGTTTTATTCAGATTAGCAGTAGCAAAAATGTATTTACTATAGTTGTCAATTCTTAGTTCACCTGAATTGTTTATTACTCCATTTCCGTCAATAATTGTTTCATCGCCAATTAAATCAATTCGTTGTGAACCGTTATGAGTACCGTTATTTATGTAATCAGCAGAAACGGTTAAAATATTGCTGCCATTATCAAAAATTCCAAATGGTTTTATAATAAAGTTTTTTACAGATATGTTTCCTACCAATGTAACTGTATGGCTTGAATCGATACGAACACTATTTGTAGCTTGTGGTATACAATTGCAATCCCAAACCGAAGCACTGTTCCAGTTACCAGAAGCTATTGAATTTATAACCGGATAAACTACCACACTTAAATCAACAGGTGCTGCTGAACCACATGCATTGGATGCAGTACATGTTACTACTTCATTGTCTGCCCCTCCAAAATCAATTGTAATTGCATTTGTTCCCTGGCCTGAAACAATTGAACTGCTTGAAACGGTCCAGTTATAAGTATAACCTGCACGGGAAACAACAGAGTAAGCCACGTTGCTTGAGTTTGCTGCTACAGAAAGATAACCAGTAATTACTGAAACAGGCAAAGCATGAATTTCTACAATAAGATTTACAGGAGACGCATTTGTACATCCGTTATTTTCTACAACTCGTAAATTTCCTATTCTACCTGTATTCCCCCAATCAACTGTAATACTGTTTGTGCCTTGCCCTGAAGCAATTGTTCCTCCTGTAATTGACCATACATAAGTATTTCCAACATTATTAGTAACTGAATAAACTTCTCCGGTTTGATTTGTACAAACACTTGCAGAACCTGTTATTGCAGAAGTAGGAGATGGTGGTGTACAATTAATTAAATCTCCCAAAGCATATTCTCCAGTTACTCCATTTATACCCGAACGTTTTACAATTGAGCCTGTAGCTGCAGTATGGGTTCCGTTAACACTCCATGGAGATACAGAGTTTGAGCGTTGTAACAATCTTGTTGTTGGTAAAATAGCAAAACTCGACATTCCATTACCAGTTAATTCCAAATTATAGTTTGTGCTAGAAAGACCATTACCTGTAGTAAAACTCCAATATCCTTCAGAAAATGTATTATAAACTGTAAGTCCATCAACTAATGATAATCCATTATTTTCTGGAGCTGTTTCAATAAATTCTGATGTGGTAGTTCCATTTGATAAATCAGTGAATGTTAGTAACGCAGGACGATAGTCATTTTCTGTACCTATAGGAAATAATATTCCGGTTCCTGTTGAATTAATCCATCTTTTAAATTTACCGGTAACGATACCAGATGTATAAGTTAAAGTTCCAACATTTGTAGTATTGTATCCCAGAGTTAAAACATTAGCACCATTATCAATAAGTCCTGATGTCATATTAAGTGTGTTGCGAGTAGTAACATCACTTTCCATTTCTAAAATACCACTTGCTTTGTTTACAGTTAATTTGTAAAATGTTTCACCGGAAGGATTGTAAGGCGCAGATATTGTTTGGTCGCCTGTTCCATTAAATAATACAGTACTTGTTCCATAGGTAAACGTTCCTAAATTTTCCCAATTACCTTTTACAGTTATTGTATTTCCGTTTGCATCTAAAGTACTTCTTATAGTAACATCTCCAAGAACTGTAATATTTGCATTTAAATTTTTTGTTGAGGCTGAACCTTCCAATATCAAATTGTAATATTGAGAACCATTTGGGATTTCTATCGTTTGTGCTCCGGCACGATTATATTCTACTATATTATCGATACTTGAACAATCAAAAAAACTAACGTTAATTGAATTAGGAGCGTCTATTTCAAGATGCGCTTCTGTAGTTCCATCACCGTTATAAAAACTACCTGCTCCTGTTATACCATTACTTTTTGTTACACTAAGGTGTGCTTTGTTTGTAAGCGTTGTTCCTGCTGAAACACTTATCTGAGCCATGTGTAAACTGTTTCCAGAAAGTGTTAAACTACTTCCTCCTCCGAAAGTATAAGTAACATTTCCGCTCGCATCGTTCCATCCTCCATTGTTTTCTATGTTTCCATTTATGAAAATATCTAAACCAATTGTATTATCAAACTCTCCTCCTGGATGAATAGTTATTCCGCCATTAAATGTTTTTGTTCCGGTTGTAATAATAAATCTTAAATCACCATAAATTTCAAGCAGTCCGTTTACAGTTAAATTACATCTTCCGATATCTGCATAACCAATTCCCGCTTTACAAATAAGATCTCCATTTACAGTAATATTAGAAGTGTTGTTACCTTTTACAGAACTTCCATCATATAAAATCATGTCTCCGGTAATAGTAAAAGCGGCAGCAGCTGAACCTGTATTTGTCCAATCGCTTCCTGTTTTTAATAAAAGATTAGAAAAAGTTTTTGTTCCAGTGACACTTGTAATATTATAAGAACCACTAATAATCAAGGAGTCGGTAACAGAAATGTTTGATCTTCCTATGTTTGCAATTGCTCCTGTAGGAACTTCCATTCTAACAGTATTAAAACTTCCTGTAGAACTTCCTGTAATTGTTCCGGAAACAGATAATGTTCCTGTAACAGTACATGTAATCACATTTGTAAAATTGACTGTTCCTGAAGTATTGATAGTAAGGGAGCTACATGATGAGGTAACATTTATGTTAATTGTTTTTCCCGCAGTAATGGTTACATTGTCAGAAGCACCAGGAATACCGGCAGGAGTCCAAACAGAACTATTGTTCCAGTTACCTGATGCATTGCTGGTATAATTTACTGCAAATGCTTTGTTGTTAAAGCAGAACGAGAACAAAAGAGCAGAAAAAACAAGTAAATGTTTTGCTGAGAGAGTAAAGCTTAATTTCATAGGAGTCGGTTTTGTATATCCAAATCTAAACCAATGAACTTTTTAAAGAAAGCCATTTTGGGCAATAATCTTACATCTGTAACTGCTGATAGAAACTAGATAAGAATAGTGGGGACAAAATCGACTGTAGATTAAGATAACTTTTTGCCCCAGAGGCTAAAAAATTAGTCTTTTTGCGTCTATTGACTAGCTAGATTCTTGTTTTTCAGAGTCCCATAATACAATTCATCGGAATTGTCATAAAATTCGGGGTAAATATTGCTAAGTTCAATTTTTTGAAGCTTAGTAGTAGGGTAAATCATGATGGTTTTATCCTTTACTTTTATTTTTACAGGCAATACAAAATCGTCTGCAGTATTTTTCCATCTGAAATACAATGTGTTGTTAGTCCAGCAAAATTCCATTATTGGAGCTTCTCGCTCATATAAATATTGCTTAAAAAACCAAGTATAATCTTTCCCGGTTTTTTTGTTTACTAAATCAATAAATGTTTCAGAGAAAATTTGTTTTTGAACATTTTCCTTGTAAAATGTTTTAAGGATATCAAAAAACAAAGAATCGTTTGCCATGGTAGTCCGGAGTGTATGCAAAATCCAAGAACCTTTGCCATAAATATCTCCATCATGATAATCAAAATAACGTATTTCTCTTTTTCTGACAACCGGACGTTTATTTAAAATTGTAATCCGTTGCCAATACATATAATCCAAATATTCTTTTTTCCCCGAAATGCTTTCAACAAAAAGTGCTTCACAATAACTCGCAAATCCTTCGTGTATCCATGCATCTGATAAGTCGGCAGCAGTAACACTATTTCCCCACCATTCGTGAGCCGTTTCGTGAAGAATAATATAATCGAATAAATTTTGATAATCATTTTTATAGCCATTCCCGTAAGCAATAGCAGATTGATGTTCCATCCCTGCATAAGGTGATTCTACTAATTTAAATCCATCTCTTTGCCAAGGATATTCACCAAACATTTTTTCGTAAAATGCAATGTGCTTTTTTACTTGCTGAAAATGAGTTTGAGCTTTTGCATAATTGTAAGGCAGAACATAATGGTTTAATTGTGTTGTTTTCCAATAGGTGGTACTTGCATAAGTATCGTGAAGTAATTTAAAATTTCCTACATACAAAGTAACATTGTAATTGTTTATCGGATAAGAGATATGCCAATGAAATACTTTTTTATCATTCATTGTGGATGTATCTTTTAAAACACCATTACTAACTGCGACTAAATTTTTTGGAACTGTAATAGTAACATCCGTGCTATCAGCTTCATCATTCATAATATCTTTACTTGGCCACCATAAACTAGAACCTTCGCTTTCGCAAGCCACACCAACCCATGGGTTTCCATCTTTGTCTTTTTTCCAAACAAAACCTCCATCCCAAGGAGGTCGCTTTGCAGAGATAGGATTGCCATCGTAAGTAATAGTGAGAGAAAATTTTTCTTCTGCTTTTATTTGCCTTTGCATTTTTACAAAAATTGCTCCTTCTTCTCTTTTATATGTAAGCGCTTGATTTTCGGATTCAATGCTATATATTTTCATGTTCTTATAAAGATCGATTTGCAAAGTGTCGAAATCCTTTGTTGCCTTCGCACTGATTTTTACTTTCCCGGAAATAAATTTTTTTGCCGGCACAACTTCAATGTTTATTTCATTATGAAAAACATCAAAACAGGTTCTGTACTTTGTTGTTTCAGCTAACAACTTATTTTGTTTTGTTTCTTTTGGATACTCACCTGCTTTTTTAGGATTATGAACTTTGAAATGAACGCCTAGTAATCCGCATGAGGATATAAAGAGTGGGAGAAGAAAAAAGAGTAATACTTTATTGCAAAATTTCATGGTGTAAATTACATAATATATTTCACTTATTGTTCCGCAGGCATTCCCCTCTCCTTCGGAGAGGGGCTAGGGGTGAGGTCTTAATTAAACATCCACAATAAAACAGGTTTTTCTGATGCTTTTAATTTAGGGTCAACAATTTTCATGAAACTATTTGAAACAGCCGGACAGCCCCAGCCTTCAGGTGTTCCGTTTGGATAAACTTCGTCTTCCGTTACATCATCCCAGGAATGTAAAACAATTTGTCTTTTCAAAGCATTGCTATTGGTGCTTTCTAATCCATGCATTAAATAATTGATATTTATTCCCCAATTACTGTAACCACGTTTCCCGATTTTAAATTTTCCAATGGAGGTGCAATGACTATCAGGAGTATTGCTGAACTTTGGTTTTTCTTTAGTATAAGTTTCACCCCAGGGATTTGAACCGCAGCCATGAGCACACATTCCCGATGCAAGAATGCTGTCCTTTTTTAAATCATATAAAAATGCCCGTTTTTTTCCAGAGTGAATGGTCATATCAATTAAAATACAGAATTCTATATTATAATTATTCTCCTTACAAAATTTACTTGCCTCTTTTGCTTTTAGTTTTAAACGAACGGATGGGTCTTCAGGTAAAGGTATGGAAGCCTCTTTCGGAGCATTTCCCTGACAAGAGGAAAAAAGAAGAGTAAAAAGCAAAAAATAAATAACCTGATATTTTTTCATGAAATTTTGCTTTTTGGTAAGTCAGTTCGAGCGGAGTCGAGAACCGAGTGCTTTGTTCTCGACTCCGCTCGAACTGACAGCACTTGCATTACGTTTTAAAACTATAATTTATTTTAGAATCACTTCAACCCGGCTAACTGTTCTTCTATTGCTTTTATTTTTGCTTCTGCATCTGCCTGTTTCTTTTTTTCATTTTCAACCATCTCAGGTTTAGCATTCGCAACAAATTTTTCGTTAGCCAGTTTTGTGATAACGGATTTTAAGAAGCCTTTATTGTAATCTAAGTCTTTTGCCAAACGTTCTTTTTCTGCTGCAATATCTATATTCTGAGAAAGCGGAACATAATATTCTGCATGTTTCAAGACAAACGAGAAGGCTCCGTCCACTTTTGTGGTAACGTATTCGAAGCTGCTCAAGTTGCACAGTTTAATAATAAGCGAATCGTAGGTTTTGATAATCTCACCCTGATTTACTTTTTCAAATACTTGTAACTTTTCTTTCGGAGAAATATTTTTTTGTTTACGGATGTTACGGATGTTAGTAATTACTTCCATCACCACATCAAAATGCTTAATAATATCAGCCGATTCATTTTTAGTTTTTGGCCATTCTGCAACAATGATGCAATCTTTATCTGAACGTTCTGCAATTAAATGCCAGATTTCTTCTGTAATAAATGGCATGAAAGGATGAAGTACTTTCAATATTTTTTCTAAGAAAACAATTGTTGCATCATAAGTTGCTTTATCAATCGGCAATGATTTTCCATCAACAAATTCTGGTTTGATCATTTCTAAATACCATGCACAGAAATCGTCCCACACCAATTTGTATGTCGTCATTAACGCTTCGCTCATTCTGTATTTCGAGTATAAGTCGTTGATGATTTCCACCTGCTCATTGAATTTTGCATCAAACCATTTAACTGCAATTTTATTTGAATCATTTTGTTTTATATCGTTGCTAACTTCAAATCCTTTTATTAATCGGAATGCATTCCAAACTTTATTTGAAAAGTTTCTTCCTTGCTCACACATGCTATCATCAAATGGTAGATCGTTTCCTGCAGGAGAGCACAATAACATTCCAACACGAACTCCATCCGCTCCGTATTTTTCAATCAACTCAATTGGGTCGGGTGAATTTCCAAGCGACTTACTCATTTTTCGTCCTTGCTTATCACGAACAATTCCTGTTAGATAAACATTGGTAAATGGTTTTTTGCCTTGGTATTCATATCCAGCTATTATCATTCGAGCAACCCAGAAAAATAAAATTTCAGGAGCCGTTACTAGATCGTTTGTTGGATAATAGTATTTAATGTCTTTTCCACCGGGATTTTTAAATCCATCAAAAACACTTATCGGCCAAAGCCAGGAAGAGAACCAAGTGTCAAGTACATCTTCGTCTTGTTTAATTTCTTCTTTTTTAACTTCAATTTTTTGTCCTTTGAATTTTTCAATTGCTTCTTCTGCCGTTTTTGCTACAACTGTATTTCCTTTTGAATCATACCAAGCAGGAATACGTTGTCCCCACCATAGCTGGCGAGAGATGCACCAGTCGTGAACATTTTCCATCCAATGCTTGTAAGTGTTTACAAACTTTTCAGGAATCAATTTTATTTCGCCATTTAATACATTATCCAAAGCAGGTTTCGAAACATTTTCCATTTTCAAAAACCACTGCATTGATAATTTAGGTTCAATAACAGCATTGGTTCTTTCGCTATAACCAACTTTATTTTTGATGTCTTCAACTTTAAGAATCTGTCCCATCTCTTCTAAATCTTTCGCAATTTTTTTACGAACAGTAAAGCGGTCTTCGCCAACATAAAACTGAGCAGCAGCACTCATTTTTCCATCAGCAGCAATGGTATCAATTACTTCGAGTTTATGTTTGACTCCTAAGTTGTAATCGTTAATATCATGTGCAGGAGTAACTTTCAGCGCACCAGTTCCAAATTCTAAATCAATATAGGTATCAAAAATAACCGGCACCGAACGGTTTACCATTGGAACGATTGCATTTTTTCCTTTCAGGTGTTTGTAACGTTCATCATCAGGATGTACACATACAGCGGTATCACCAAGAATGGTTTCCGGTCGTGTTGTAGCTACAGTAATAAATTCCTCTGTTCCTTCGATTTTATATTTTACATAATATAATTTCGAATTAACTTCTTTGTGAATTACTTCTTCATCCGAAACAGCTGTTAATCCTTGTGGATCCCAGTTTACCATTCTAACGCCTCTGTATATATGTCCTTTATTATATAAGTCGATAAACACATCAATAACCGCTTCACTTAAATCATCTTCCATCGTAAAACGGGTACGATCCCAATCGCAGGAAGCGCCAAGTTTTTCCAATTGTTTAAGGATAATTCCACCGTATTTTTCTTTCCATTCCCAAGCATGTTTCAGGAAATCTTCACGTGATAAATCTGTTTTTTTAATTCCTTTTTCAGCCAGTAAAGCCACTACTTTTGCTTCAGTAGCAATGGATGCATGGTCGGTTCCCGGAACCCAACATGCATTTTTACCTTGCATACGAGCTCTTCGGATTAATACATCCTGAATAGTGTTGTTTAGCATATGACCCATATGCAATACTCCTGTAACGTTTGGTGGAGGTATTACAATAGTGTAGGGCTCACGCTCATCAGGTGTTGATTTAAAGAATTTATGCTTTAACCAATGGGCATACCACTTGTCTTCCGTTATTTTTGGGTCGTATGTTTTAGGAATTTCCATATTTATTTACTTACTTCGTTCTTCTAAAAAAGTAGGCAAATCTACTAAAAAATAATTTTCCTTTCTTTTTTGATTATGGCATGGTTTTGGCTGTAAATCAAGTAAGAAATTTAAGCCCAAAAACGATTAAATTTTATATTAAAATGAAAAAATTAGCATTTACAATCGGAACACTATTACTTACAGTATTTGTTGCATCAGCACAAGAAAAAGTGACTACTCCGCCAGCTCCTACAAGCTTGGCTGAAATAACGTTTGATAAAGACGTTCATGATTTTGGAACAGTAGAGTATGCAGGTAACGGAACCTATGAGTTTAAATTCAAAAATACCGGAAAAGAGCCTTTAATTATTTCAGATGCAAAAGGGTCATGTGGTTGTACAGTTCCTACATATCCTAAAAATGTACCAATTAAACCAGGTGAAACTCAGGTAATTAAGGTTACTTACGATACAAAAAGAGCAGGAAACTTCAATAAAACAGTAACTGTTACTTCCAATGCTAAAACACCTTCAAAAACATTAACTATTAAAGGTAAAGTGGAACCCGCTCCAACTGAAGAAACATTTCCTTCAAATGGCAAGAAAGATGATGGCGCAACTCCATTAGAAAAACATTAAAAATAAATAAACTAAATAATCAAATCTCAAAATCACAAACAATGAAAAAAGTTATCCTATCAATTGGCTTAATGTTATGTGTTGCGGTAGGTGCAAATGCACAAGAAGCTGTTACTCCTAACCCTGTAAATCCGAATGCTCCGAAATTCAAATTTGAAACAGAAACGTTGGATTATGGAACAATCGAACACAATGCAAACGGTGATCGTGAATTTAAATTTACGAATGTTGGTAAAGAACCATTAATCATTTCTAATGCAGTTGGTTCATGCGGATGTACAACTCCGGTATGGCCAAAAGAACCAATTAAACCAGGTGCATCTGCAATTATAAAAGTTCATTATGCTACAGATAGAGTTGGGCAGTTTGAAAAAACAATTACGTTAACTTCAAATGCTGATACTCCTTCAAAGATTATCAAAATTAAAGGTGTTGTTAAACCAGATCCAACACCAGCTCCAGCACCAGGAACAGTAGCTCCAGCTGAGCAAAAGCACTAATTTGTTTTGTTTATTAGTATCTATTTCAAGCCCTTTTGATTGATTTCAAAAGGGCTTGATTTTTATTAGACTTTGTATTCGCTTGTCGAATACTTAGTCTAATATATCCCGATGGCTCCCGATAGCTATCGGGACGGGATCTTTTCTTAGTAAGAAATGACTTTGAGACTTTGTATTCGCTTGTCGAATACTAGTCCAATATATCCCGATGGCAATCGGGATATTTTTATCTAGGAGCACGTCTTTTGGAATGAAAGTTGCACACTTATAAACAAATCAATCCTCCTTAAAATGAAAAAAGTAATTTTCTTTTTGTGTTTCACAGTATGTCTGTTAAATGCATCTGCGCAGCAACCTGTTGTTTCTAATTCAAACGGAGCGAAAATCAAATTTGAATCAGAAGTGATAGAGTATGGCGTTATTCAGCAAGATGCAAATGGCGACCGTGAAGTTAAGTTCACAAATGTTGGAAAAGAACCAATCATGTTAACGAATGTAAATTCTTCCTGCGGTTGTTTAACAGCTAACTGGCCAAAAGAACCAATAGCTCCTGGTAAATCAGGTGTGATTAAAGCGCACTATGATACTAAACGGGTTGGTAAATTTGAAAAAACACTTACGGTTATGTCTAATGATGTTGATAGACCTAGTATTGTTTTAAAAGTAAAGGGTGAGGTTTTGGCACCTAAATAATTTCTATCTTTATATATGAATTTTCTCAAAATTATATTTGTTTTTACTGTTGTTTTCGCAACAAAGGGATTTGCTCAAGAAATTAAATTCAAAGAAACCTTGCATAAGTTTGGATTTGTACACGAAGGTGATACCGTGAAAATAGATTACGAATTGAAAAATATAGGAGATAAGCCATTGATAATCTCTAATTATGAAGTGGAATGTGGCTGTACCAAAATGGAAAGTGTTCCCAATCCGATTGAGCCAGGACAAACATATATTCTAAAAGTAACTTTTGATACTCATCAGAAATACGACCGACAGGACCGTATTATTAAAATTATTTCAAACGCTAAAAATTCTCCTTCCGAATTACGTTTTAAAGGTGTAGTTCTTAAACCTAAGAAAAAATAAATTTTATTATCTATTTAATTAGTATTAGTAACTTTGAGCACTTTTAAAAAGATCTAAAAATGCCAAAAGTTTCTTCCAAAGGCAATGCAATGCCTTCGTCACCCATTCGTAAATTAGTTCCTTTTGCAGAAGCTGCAAAAAAACGCGGGACAAAAATATATCATTTGAATATCGGTCAACCTGATATTGAAACACCTGAAGTAATGTTGAATGCAATTAAGAATGCTGATATTAAAGTATTGGAATATTCTCATTCGGCAGGTATCGAATCTTACAGAAAAAAATTAGCCGGATATTACGGAACCTTCAATATTAATATTGATCAAAATGATATTATTATTACTACGGGTGGCTCTGAAGCAATCTCTATTGCAATGATGGCATGTTTTAATGATGGAGATGAAATTATTATCCCTGAACCTTTTTATGCAAACTACAACGGTTTCTCTTGTGCTGCTGATGTGAAAGTGGTTCCCGTAAAATCATTTATTGAAACTGGATTTGCATTGCCACCAATTTCTGAATTCGAAAAATTAATTACACCAAAAACAAAAGGGATTATGATTTGTAATCCCGGAAATCCTACAGGATATTTGTATTCAAGAGAAGAATTGGAGTCGTTAAAACAATTGGTGTTGAAATACGATTTGTTTTTATTGAGTGATGAGGTGTACCGCGAATTTTGTTATGATGGGAAAGAATATGTATCAGTAATGCATTTGACAGGAATTGATAACAATGTGATTTTGCTCGATTCGATATCAAAGCGTTACAGTGCTTGTGGAGCTAGAATCGGAGCGTTGATTTCTAAGAACAAAGAAGTAATCTCTACTGCGATGAAATTTGCTCAGGCACGATTGAGTCCACCAACATTCGGACAAATAGGAGCAGAAGCAGCATTGAATACCCCGAAAGAATATTTTGATAAAGTCCAAAAAGAATATGTTTCCAGAAGAGATTTTGTGATTGAAGCATTAAATAAAATGGATGGAGTATTTTGTCCGAAACCAAGTGGAGCATTTTATTGTATTGCAAGATTGCCAATTGATAATGCTGATAAATTTTGCCAATGGTTATTGGAATCGTTTGAACAGGAAAAGCAAACAGTTATGTTAGCTCCTGCAACAGGTTTTTATTCCACTCCCGGAGCCGGAACTAATGAGGTTCGCTTGGCTTATGTATTAAATAGGGAGGATTTAAAAAATGCCATGATTTGTCTCGAAAAAGCTCTGAAAGTCTATCCAGGCAATACAAATTAATGGTTTATATAAAACTAACAGTGTGTCCCATCCGTAGAATATGCAGATGGGATTTGCTTTTTAGCTCAAAATGGTTAATTTAGCTATCCCAAAACCTGTGGTAGGGCTAAATGGACAAACAAAAAACACATTTTTTTCCGAAAAAATATGCTTTTCTATTGATAAGCATGTTGTTGTGCTTTTGTGTAAAGTCATTTGCTGAGGTGTTTGTTTCCGGACCAGAGGACAGTGTTTCAACAACTTCAAAATCCAAAAGTTTAATTCAAAATATGAACCGTGAACAATTGAGTTCACTGGTTGATTTTCTTTTTGAAATGGATACTATTCCAAGAGATTTGATGAATGAAATAAATAAAGCAATTGAAATTTTTAACGAAGAAGATGCAAAACTTGAATCCAAAACACAATTAAATCCCTCTGTGCCTTCTTCTGATATTTATTCAAGTTGGGAAATAAATAAATTATTTCCAGAAAAGGATATGCTAAAATTAAAAGGCGATACTTCTGTAACGCTTTTGTTGAATGGCGGTGAGAGAGGCGATTATTTTCATCCATTTAACGGACCTGTGACTTCGGGATTCGGTTGGAGAGATAGTACTTTGCATAATGGAGTTGATATTGATTTGAATAAAGGAGATAAGGTATGTGCAGCTTTTGATGGAATGGTAAGGATTGCAAAACGTTTTGGCGGGTTTGGAAATGTTGTAATTGTTCGTCATTACAATGGATTAGAGACAGTTTATGCCCATCTTTCAAAATTAAAAGTAAAACCCGGACAAGTTATTATTGCGGGACAGGTGGTTGGACTGGGTGGAAGTACAGGGCATTCAACAGGATCACATTTGCATTTTGAAGTTCGTTTCAAAGGAGTTCCAATTAATCCTAAATATTTAATTTCTTTTAAAGAACAAAAATTATTTTGTGATGCTATAACAATTAAAAAAACGAAATGGGGATTGGCGGCTTTTCCAACAGGAGAAAAAGAACATATTGTAGAAAAAGGCGATACGGTTTTTGAGTTAGCAAAACGATATGCTACAACAACAAATTCTATTAAACAAATAAATGGATTAACGGGAAGAGTGAGACTAAAACCAGGTCAAGTAATTTGCATTACTCAATAGTAACTATTTAATCAACCTTATTATTTAACTTGTTTAGGCATCTCATAAAAGCATCTCTCATTCCTTCATATTGAGTTTCTCTTCCCAAATTACTTGTACGATGTGCCTCGTTTATAACTTCGTTAACGTGTACAATTTGCTGGTTTAGCCATTGAACTACTTCTTGTAATTGTTCTGAGTTCATGGGTATATAGTTTAGAGTTATTGGTTAGTACGCCTGTACTTACCATTTTGTTTCGCAAAACCTTATTAATAGTGTGTATTTTTCAGATATTTGTTGCTTAAATGGTATCAAAAATAATGTTTCGGAGCTTCGTTGATCAGCTGGAAAGCCTTTTAAGTATGGATTTGCCAGGTGAGGAGGCTCAGTTTTCGATGGCCCCAATTACAAGGAAACGTCTTGTTGAGGTTTCTTCAGAAAATTACAATCCCAAGCAAAGTGCTGTGCTTATTTTGCTGTTTCCTTATAATAATTCGATGCATACAATCCTTATTCAGCGTGGAAAATATGAAGGTGTTCACAGTGGGCAAATTGCATTTCCGGGAGGTAAATTTGAAGAGGGTGATGTTGATTTGCAGCAAACGGCTTTGCGGGAAAGTGCCGAAGAAATAGGAATAATACCTGAAAAGATAAGTGTGATAGGCTCTTTAACAGATGTGTATATTACCCCAAGTAATTTTTTGGTGAAACCATTTATTGGTATTATTGACCAAAAACCCGATTTTATTATTGATTCAAATGAAGTTGAAAAAATAATTCCTGTTGATTTATTTAATTTGAATGACAAAAATATCAGAAAAGAAAAATCAATTTTGCAGAGCGGAGGGTATAAAATAAAAACCCCCTATTTTGAAATAGAGGGTTTAACAGTATGGGGCGCAACAGCAATGATGATAAGTGAATTAAATGCTGTTGTAGAAAAAATTAAAATTACTTCTTCTTAAAATCAGTCATTATATTGTCATAACACAAATAATAACTTCCTTTCGAAAGGTTAGCTATATCAAGCTTATTGCCGAATCCACGTTTAATAACATTGCCGTAAGCATCAAATACTTCGTACATCGTTTCTGCAGAAAAATCAATTGCTGTAGCGTTTTTGTTTAATGCAAACGTAGGTTGACCGGTAGCTGAAGTAAATGTAACACTTGAAGATGATTTCGGAATATCACCATAACCAATTTGTTTTACTCTGAATTTATTTTCACCTGAGTGAGAAGTGGTTTGAAATGAATAAGTATTGCTTTCCATTGAACCACCACCTTTTACTTCTCCTATTGGAATCCATTTGTTCCAACGAAATTGCTCAACTACATATGGTAAAGAACCCATTTCGTTTTTTGTTGACCAGTTCAAAATTCCTTTGTTATCTATATTTATATTAATTACTTCAAAAGTTGCTTTAGGTTTTAATGCTTCAGGATTTAATACTTTTGGACTACAATCATCTTTGTGACGGATTTCAACAACAACAGGTGTTCCGGGTCTGATAGCAAAAGCAGGAAAATCAATTTCAAATGCAGATGAATTTACTTCGTCAGTAGATGTTTTACCATTAATAGTAACTTCATAAGTGCAAAAACCAACACCATTTCCAGCATATCCGTTTTGAACGTATAAGTTTTTGTCTTGATATTTTCCTTCAACTACAATGATACCAGCAAGTGCATTGCTCATTGCAACTAAAGATAAGGATGATAAAAGGAGTAGTTTTTTCATTTTATATTTAATGCTTGTCAATTCGTCTACAAATATATATAATTTATCGAAATCAAATCCAATAATTTATAGGTTTTTTTCTGTTATGTTATCGTAAAATTTTATTAATGTATTGAAAATCAATAAGTTAAAAAACTACATATATTATGGAGAAACCAAATGTTTCAACTTTACTAAGCCATAAAGTGCAAAAAAAATAAAAAGTACAAAAAGTAACACTTTATAACTTCCTTTAAATAATGTCTTGTTATCTCCTTTGTCTTTTCTGTAAGCCCATATTATTCCAACTAAAAAAAGTAAAAAAAATAATAAAGCAAAAATAAGCTGTCCACGAGAAAACATAAAAATGAGAATAAAATTATTTTTCCAAAATTACGAATAAATCACCACTGTGTTTAAAAAGAAAAAATTTTAATTGTCTATTTTGGATTAATTTTGCCACAAATTATTTTCAAAGGATGAACAGGCTTAAAATTCTAGCAATACTGATATTTTTATGTGTTTCTTATGAAGGTGTTGCGGGTAAAATTTCAAAAGCCTACGAAGCATTGAAAATTTACAATTATTTTGAAGCAAAACGCTTATTTGAAAAGTCATTAAAAAAGGAAACGTCTCCTGCAGCTTTTGGATTAAGCAATATTTACTTCAGGTCAGACAATCCGTTTTTTAATATCGATAGTGCTTACTATTATATTATTCTTTCCGAAAATAAATTCGGAGCGCTTACTGAAAAAAATAAAATCATTTATCAAGCATATGGAATTTCTGCTGTTGCAATCGACTCGTTAAAAAATAAAATTCATCAAAAAGCATTTGATATTTATAAAAATAAAAACACCATTGAAGCATTTGATAAATATATTTCAATATATGTTACAGCCCCTGAATGTTTTGATGCAATTGAATTAAGAAATGCACTTGCATTTAACGAAACAAAAAATATCGATACATATCAAGCCTATGAAAAGTTTATTGAAACGTATCCATTTTCAAATGAAATAAAAGAAGCCAAGGATAGGTTTTATTTGATGAAATTTAAATCTCTCACAAAAAATAATACAATAGAAGAGTTTGAAAAATTTTTGCAAGAAGATCAAAACAGCCCATTTGCCGATGAAGCAAAAAATAAAATATTTGCATTAGCGACAAAAAATGGCACAATAAACGATTATTACCAATTCACAAAAAAATATCCCGACAATCCAAATGTTGAATATGCATGGTTAACATTGTATTCATTATACACAGCATCCTATAGTCTCGAATCCCTGTTGGATTTTAAAACTGAGTTTTCTGATTTCCCGTTTAAAGATTTGCTAAATGAAGACATAGAATTGTGTAATAAAACACTTTTCCCGGTTCGTGAAAACGGCAAGTGGGGATTTGTAGATATTCAAGGACATTCTGTTATTCCATCCATTTACGAATGGGTGGAAAACTTTTCGGAAGGATTGGCCGAATGTGGTTTAAATAATAAATCGGGATTTATTAATAAAGCCGGAAAATTAATTATTCCCTTTATCTATGAACAAGTTGAAGAATTTAATAATGGTTATTCAGTTGTTCAGTTAAACGATAAATATGGTTTAATAAATAAATTAGGAAAAAAAATTCTGCCTTATAATTATGAC
>SXGT01344183.1_pt1 | contig 36841 bp, 39 predicted proteins | sample 3176221 | NCBI WGS metagenome assembly SXGT01 (sample SAMN11356862, study PRJNA531348) | freshwater metagenome | isolation source: freshwater sample F1-120 | place: China: Fuxian Lake, Yuxi | collected 2017-12-25 | reverse complement strand
TAGATGCCGGCGATGAGCGTGGCGCCGAACACGATGGAGCCCCATGCGGTGAGTTGCTTCATCACCATGTTCATCTGGTTGCTCGTCACGGCGAGATGTGCCTCCACGGCGTTGCCCACGAGTTCGCGGAGTTCGTCGACGATGTCGATCGCACGCAGCAGCTTGTCGAACGTGTCGCGGCACACGACGAGCGCCTCGCCCTCGATCTGGCGCACCTCGTTGCGCAGGATCTGCGACAGCACCTCGCGCAGCGGTGACACGGCGCGACGCAACAGCAGCAACTCGCGGCGCACCTCGAACAGTTCCTGCTGCACGCCTCGCTCGGTGCGCAACTGCACCTGGCCGTCGCCGTCCTCCTCGAAGATGCGGTCCTCGATCTCCTCCAGGCGGTCCTCCAGCACATCGGCCGTGTCGAAGTAGCCGTCGACCAGATCGTCGAGCACCAGCGCGAGCATCATGCCGGGCGTCATCCGGTCGGGTTTGACGGCTCGGCGCCCGCGTTCGATGGCGCCGGTCGGTGCCCACTCGCGACCCTCGGCATCGTGGCGACGGATGGTGATGAACCAGTGGTCGCCCAGGTACATGTCGATCTCGGCCAGCGACCCGCTGAACGCCACCACGTAGGTGTGGTCGTCGTAGCGATGCATCGTCGGCCGAGCTGCACGACGGTGTGCCTCGTCGAACGTGCGACGAGCGAGGTGGCGCTCCGTGGCGAGGCCCGCGAGTTCCTCGTCGGTGGGGTCGACGACGTCGATCCACATCGTGTCGCCGATCTGGTGATGCTCGATCACACGACGATCGTACGCGTCTGGGCTTCGTCGGAGCGGATGCCCCTACTACGCTGACGCGCATGGGTCAGCAGATCGCCGTCGTCGCCAAGCCGAGTCGTACCAAGGGTGTGGTGCGCTACGAAGCCAACCGCAACCTCACGGGCATGGGCCACGAGGAGTTCTCGTCGGTGGCGCAGGCCACGGGCAACCGCCCGGCGGCCACGCTGGCCCGCCGTCTGCTCGAGACCGGCCAGGTGGCCAACGTGCACGTGTTCGGCAACATCATCACGGTCGACGTGGCGAAGGGCTACACGGCCGAGGGCCTCGACGACGTGGTGCGCGACCTGTACCAGTACTGGAAGCCGGGCATGGAGCTGCCGACGTTCGAGGACCTGGTGCCCGAAGCGGCCGCCGACTCGGGCGCTGCTGCGGTGGCCGACGGCGCCAGCCCGGCCGAGGCCGAGTACCTGCGTCGCGTGCCCGCCGTGCTGGTCGAGCGCAGCCGTGCGGCCCTCGCGAAGTGGAAGGCCAGCCACTGACCACCGTGAGGAATTGCCTCGCTGCGTTACGCAGCGGTGACCCGGCGAACCTACGTTGGTCTCAGTGAGCGACACCGATCTCACCTTGCACGAGGCCGCCGAGCTGCTCGGCGTGCACTACATGACGGCGTACCGCTACGTGCGGCTCGGTGTGCTGCCCGCAGTGAAGGTGGGCGGTTCGTGGCACGTCACCCAGGCCGACCTGCAGGCGTTCCGCGACGGTGCGTCAGCGGCAGCCTCCACCGAGCAGCCGAAGCGACGTGCTCCGTGGGCGTCGCGGCTGGAGTCGCGCCTCGTCGCCGGTGACAGTGCCGGCGCGTGGGGCGTGGTGGAAGCGGCCCTGGCTGCGGGTGCCGACCTCGACGAGATCTACCTCGACGTCATCACTCCGGCGATGCGCCGCATCGGTGAGCGGTGGGCCGCGGGCGAACTCGACATCGCCGTGGAGCACCGCGCCACGGGCATCGCCCAGCGACTCATCGGTCGACTCGGGCCACGCTTCGCCCGTCGTGGTCGCACGCGAGGTCACGTGCTCATCGGTTCACCGTCCGGCGAGCGGCATTCGCTGCCGACGTCGATGCTGGCCGATCTGCTGCGCGGCGAGGGCTGGGAGGTCTCCGACCTCGGGGCCGACATGCCCACCGAATCGTTCGTGTCCGCCGCACTGCTGTCGCCGGGCCTGGCAGCGATCGGCGTGTCGATCAGTTCGCCGGAAGGCGCCGAAGCGGCCCCTGCCCTGTGTGCTGCGCTGCGTGAGGCCGTGCCGGGGGTGTCCATCGTGGTGGGCGGCAACGCGGTCGAAGGGCGCGAGCACGCCTTGGCGCTGGGTGCCACGCACTTCGCCGGCTCGGCTCGGGAGTTCGCCGAGCAGTTGGCCTCGGGCGACTCGCTCACTCCTCGCGCCGGCGCCTGACGGCTCCCCGCGGCCGTCGCCGAGGTGCGGACGGGCTCTGGACGAAGCGAACACCTGTTCGATACAGTGGCGACATGGCGGCACGAGTGACGAACCCCACGCAACTCGCCGACCTCGCCGGCCGTGGGCTCGTCACCCGGGCAGGGTCGGCCACGGCGGCGCAGGCACGCACGCTGCCGTTGCTGCCGGTCTTCGCCCCGCTGGTGCCCCAGTGCGCGGTGCAGCGCGGCAGCGTCGTGGGATGCGTCGGCGCCGCCGCCGTCACCCTCGCACTGGCCGTGGCCGCCGGCCCGTCGCAACAGGGGGCATGGGTGGCCGTGGCCGGCATGCCGTCGCTGGGGCTCGCCGCCGCGGCCGAGGCCGGCGTGGTGCTCGAACGGCTGGTGGCCGTCACCGAACCGGTCGACGCCGACGGCGCTGTGCAGCCGTTCGACGACGAGGTGTGGGGCGACCTGCTCGCCGCATGCATCGATGGGTTCGACGTGGTGCTGCTCGGCCCCGGCACTCAACAGGTGCGCCCGGCCACCGCCCGCCGTCTGGTGGCGCGCCTGCAGGCGCGTGGCGCCATGGCCGTCACGGTGGGGGCCCCGGTGTTCGGTGCCGACCTGCGGTTCGAATGCGCGGCAGCCACCTGGGTGGGCCTGGGCGACGGGCACGGGGTGGCGCAGGCTCGCCGTGCGCAGCTCGCTCTGACGGGTCGGCGGGTGCCGCAGGAACGGCGGCTCGACTGCTGGCTCCCGGCCGTCGATGGCCAACTGCGTGCATGTGAACCCACCGTCGACGGCATGGTGACGCCGTTGCGGCGCACCGGGTGAGCCGTGGCTCGCGTCGCTCGTCCCGACGTGCCGCGGCTGGGGGTGCTGTGGTGTCCGCACTGGCCGGTGGTGGTGGCCGATGCCGCCGCCGACGAGCCGGTCGCCGTGGTGCACGCCAACCGCGTGGTCGCGCATTCGTTGGCGGCGGTCGCCGACGGGGTGGCGCTCGGTCAGCGCCGGCGTGACGCCCAGTCGCGGTGCCCGCACGTGCGCATCGAGCCACACGACCCGGCTCGCGACGCTCGGGCCTTCGAACAGGTGGTGCGGGCCGTGGGGGCGATAGTGCCGCGGGTGGAGGTCACCGAGCCCGGCACGCTCACGTTCGTGGCTCGCGGTCCGGCCCGCTACTTCGGTGGCGAGGCGTCGATGGCGGCGAAGGTGACGGCCACGGCCGCCGAGGCCATGGGCCGGTCACTGGCGGCCGTCGGCTCGCTCGGCATGGGCGTGGCCGACGGTCGGTTCGCTGCCGGTATCGCCGCCCGCCGCGCCGCTGCGGCCGGCGCGCCCGCCGTGGTGTCGGCCGGGGGCGCTGCGACGGCCGAGTTCCTCCGCGGGCTGCCCGTGTCGTTGCTCACCGAGGTGGCCGGCGTGCCGGCCGACTTCGTCCATCTGCTGCACCGCCTCGGGCTGCACCAGCTCGGCGCCCTTGCGGCGCTCCCGGCCGCCGATGTGACGGCCCGTTTCGGCCCACTCGGTGCGTTCGCCCACCGCATCGCCGCCGGCGGCGACGATCGCCTGCCCGGCACGCACGACCCGCCCAGCGGCCTGCACGCGCAGCGGGTGTTCGAACCGCCGGTGCAGCACACCGATGCGCTCGTGTTCGTCGCCCGGCAACTGGCCGAGGAACTGGTGGGCGCACTGGCCGCCGACGGCCGGGTGTGCACCCGATTGCAGGTGGTGGCCGAGACCGAGCACGGCGAACGCACCGAACGGCACTGGCATCGCAGCAGCGGGCTCAGCGTGGCGGCGATGGTCGAACGGGTGCGGTGGCAACTCGACGCGTGGGTGCAACTCGACGATCTCACCGCCGGGGTGGCGTTGCTGCGCCTCGACCCGGTGGAGGTGCGCGGCGACGACGGGGTGCAACTCGGCCTGTGGGGCGGCCGCACACAGGCCGACGACTGGGCGGTGCGCGCCGTGGCCCGGTTGGTGGCGCTGGCGGGGGAGCAGCAGGTGCTGGTGCCGGCGGTGCACGGCGGTCGCCAGCCGCACGACTCGCATCGTTGGGTGGCGGCGGCCACGGCCGACCTTGTCGATCCGGCCGAGCGGCTCGCCGACCGTGGCACGCCGTGGCCCGGCAGCCTGCCGGCACCGTCGCCCGCGGTGGTGCACGCGCCGGCGCGGGCCATCGAGGTGCTCGACGCCGCGGGCGCCGCGGTCGCGGTCAGCGGTCGCGGCACGGTGTCGGCCGCACCCGTCACCGTGCAGATGGGCGGCTCGGCGGAGGCGGTGCAGTCGTGGGCCGGGCCGTGGCCCGTCGACGAACGCTGGTGGGACCCTGCCCGAGCGCGGCGCACCGCCCGTTTCCAACTGCTCACCCGATCGGGGCGACTGCTGCTGGTGGGCGTCGAGCGCGGCCGCTGGTGGCTCACCGCCGAGTACCGCTGACCCGCACCCGCCCACACGTCGGGTCCGTTTCCCGACATCCCTGACGGGTTCCCCACCCACGGGTCCGTTTCCCGTCATCGCTGACGGGTTTCACACCCGTGGGTCCGAAACGGGTCATCGCGCCACCCGGGCGGTGGACGAACTCAGGCCGAGATCAGCTCGTGGCCGTCGTCCTCGTGATCGTGATCGTGCTCGGCGGCACGCAACAGATCGTTGCTGAGACGGAAGCCCACGCCGCGCACGGTGTGGATGAAACGCAGCTCGGGCGCCCGCTGCTGCAGCTTGCGGCGCAGGTTGCTGAGGTGCACGTCGACCACATGGGTGTCGCCCACCCAGTTCGGGCCCCACACCTCTTCCAGCAGCTCGGTGCGCGAGCACACCTCGGCAGGACGGCGGCAGAGCTGCTCGAACAGCGCGAACTCGATGCGCGTGACCGGCACGTCGGCGTCGTGCACGCGGATCTCCTTGCGGCCCACGTCCACCGTGAGCGGACCGAGGCTGATGACCGAGGCCTGCATCGGATCCCAGCGGGCGTGCAGTTGGCGCGGCCGGCGCAGCAGCGCCTGGCAACGGGCGGCGAGCTCGTCGGGGTTGAGGTCGGCGGACACCACGTCGTCGGCGCCGGCGCGCAGGGCGCGGATGCGGGCATTGTCGGCATCGGGGGATGCAATGCCGACGATGTAGGCGTCGGTGAGGGCGCGCATCGTGTCGAACAGGTTGCCGCCTTCGGGGCTGGGCAGTTCGAGGTCGACCATCACCACGTCGGGGGAGAACGAGCGGGCGAGGGTCAGTGCAGCGTCTTCCTCGGTGGTGGCGCTCACGGAGTAACCACGTGAACGCAGGGCAGAGGAGGCGATGCGCCGAAGGTTCGGGTCGCCCACGGCCAGCAGCACTCGGGGAGCGAGTTGTGCGTCGGGTTCCATAGTTGCAGTTCTTCCGCCTCGGGGTGCTCCAGCCCGGCCGGTTTGCCGGAACTGCACCGTTCGAAGTCACTATCGGCGCGTTCCGAAGGGGACTGAAGCGGTGATTTTGACGATGTCGTGCACGATCACTGACGTGGGTCGACGACACACGGCCTACGGTGGGGTGATGCCCGACGACCGTCTCGACCTCCTCGCCGCCGTGGCGGCCCGCCGCCCGGTGGATGCCCGCGAACGGCAGGCCATGGTCGACTTCCAGCGCCTCTACGAGGGGCTCGAACGGCCCTGTTCGGAGACCGCGAGCCCGGTGCACGTCACCGGTTCGGCCATCCTCGTGACCACGGACCGCAGTCGTGTGCTGCTCCACCAGCACAAACGGCTCGGCCTCTGGCTGCAGCCGGGGGGTCATGTCGACGACGGTGAACAGCCGTGGGACGGCGCGCTGCGTGAAGCGGGGGAGGAGACCGGGTTGCCGGTGTCGTTCCCCGAGGGTGGGCCGGTGCTCGTGCACGTCGACGTGCACCCGGGGCCGCGCAAGCACACCCATCTCGACGTGCGCTACCTGGTGGAAGCGCCGCACGTGCCGCCCACCCCGCCGCCGGCCGAGAGCCAGGAGGTGCGCTGGTTCCAGTGGCACCAGGCCATCGCCACCACCGAACCGGGCCTCGAGGGTGCGCTGCGTGCCCTGCAGCCCGGCGAGCCCTCCCTGCGCACGGCCCGCACCAACGAGTCCCGCGAATGCGTGCACGTGTACGTGCGGTCACGGCTGTTCGGCCTGCCCGAGGTGCCCATCGTGCACGACCTGGCCTCGATGCGACGGTGGATGGCCGACGAGGTGGTGGGGCACACCGACATGTGGGTGGCCGACCTCGACGGCGTGATCACCGGGTTCCTGGTGCTGTCGCACGACCGCGACGGTTCGTGGATCGAGCACCTCTATCTCGACCCGTCGTGGATGGGCCGCGGCCTCGGCGATCGGTTCATGGAGTTGGCCAAGCGGCGTGGCGCCGAGGGGTTGCAGTTGTGGGCGTTCCAGTCGAACGGCGCCGCGCGGCGCTTCTACGAGCGGCACGGGTTCGTGGCCGAGGAGTTCACCGACGGCCAGGGCAACGAGGAACGTTGCCCCGACGTGCGATACCGCTGGACCCCCTGATCCGGGCGATGTGATCGACCTCTTGCGGGTCGAACAGGTGTTCGATATCGTCGCGAACTCCCATGGGGTTCAACAATCCGTCGATGCCGTGGTCGGAGGTCGAACGACTTCTGTCCGGACGAGGCAAGGACGGGCGCGCCCCCGGTTCGCCGTCGTGGAACGCCGGCGGTGACGGGCCGGCGTGGGGGCGCAAACGCCAGCCGTACGAGCCCGATCCCGACATCACCCAGCCGCACTGGCGGCCCGACCCGGTGCACGTGCCGTACGCCGAGTTGCACTGCCACAGCAACTTCTCGGTCCTCGACGGGGCGTCGCACCCCGAACAGTTGGTGGAGGAAGCGGCACGCCTGGGCCTGGAGGCGTTGGCGCTCACCGACCACGACGGGTTCTACGGCATCGTGCGCTTCGCCGAGGCGGCGCGAGCCGTGGGGCTGCCCACCGTGTTCGGCACCGAGATCACCCTCACCCCGGGTGTCACCGGCCGGCGAGCGCGCACCGAGGCCGACACCCAGCAGCAGGTGGCCACCGGCATGCTGCCCGACACGCACGCCCCCGACCCCCACGGCCAGCACCTGGTGGTGCTGGCCGACGGCCCCACCGGGTACGCACGGCTCGCCCGCGCGTTGAGCCTCGGCCACCTCGCCGGCGAGAAGGGGGTGCCGCAGTTCGGGCTGCTCGACATCGCCGATGCCGTGCGCGGTCACGGCTGGGTGCTCACCGGTTGCCGCAAGGGCGCGGTGCCGGCCGCGCTGGTGGCCGAAGGGCCCGCGGCAGCAGGGCGCGAGTTGCGACACCTCGTCGACCTGTTCGGCCGCGACCGGGTGTTGGTGGAGTTGTGGGACCACGGCCACCCGATGGACTCCGTGCGCAACGACGCCCTGGCCGAACTGGCGGCACGGCACGACGTGGGGGTGGTGGCCACCAACAACGTGCACTACGCCACGCCGGCGCAGCGCCGCTTGGCCACGGCGGTGGCGGCGGTGCGGGCGCGACGCAGTCTCGACGAACTCGATCCGTGGTTGCCGGCGTCGGCCGGTGCCCACCTGCGCAGCGGTGGCGAACAGGCGCGGCGGTTCGCCCGCTATCCCGGCGTGGTGGAACTCGCGGCCGAAGTGGGACGGGCGGCGGCGTTCGACCTGTCGTTGGTGGCGCCCAGCCTGCCGCCGTACCCGTGCCCGCCCGGCCCCGACGGTGCCCCGCTCAGCGAGATGCAGTACCTACGCGTGCTGGTGGAGGCCGGCGGTCGGCGTCGCTACGGCGAACGGCCCGCGCCGCACGAGGACCTGTCGCTGCGGGCGCGGGCATGGCGCACCATCGACCACGAACTCGACGTCATCGAGCACCTCGGGTTCGCCGGCTACTTCCTCGTCGTGTGGGACATCGTCGAGTTCTGCAACCGCGCCGACATCTACTGCCAGGGGCGGGGCAGCGCCGCCAACAGCGCCGCCTGCTACGCACTCGGCATCACCAAGGCCGACGCCGTGTCGCTCGGGCTGCTGTTCGAACGGTTCCTGTCCACCGAGCGCGACGGCCCGCCCGACATCGACCTCGACATCGAGAGCGATCGTCGTGAAGAGGTCATCCAGTACGTGTACGAGCGCTACGGCCGCCACCACACCGCGCAGGTGGCCAACGTCATCACGTATCGAGCCCGTTCGTCGGTGCGCGACATGGCGAAGGCGCTCGGTTACGCCACCGGCCAGCAGGATGCGTGGAGCAAACAGATGGACGCGTGGGGCACGGTGGCCACCACGGCGTCGATGCCCGACCACGACGGGCCCGAGGCCGTGCTCGAACTGGCGGCCGAGATCGAGGACGCGCCACGGCACCTCGGTATCCACTCGGGCGGCATGGTCATCTGCGACCGGCCGGTCATCGAGGTGTGCCCGGTGGAGTGGGGGCGCATGGATCGGCGCAGCGTGCTGCAGTGGGACAAGGACGACTGCGCCGCCGCCGGCCTGGTGAAGTTCGACCTGCTCGGCCTGGGCATGCTCAGCGCGTTGCACTACGCGGTCGACCTCATCCGCGAGCACCGCGGCTACGAGGTCGACCTCGCCACCATCCCGCAGGAGGACGACGTGTACGCCATGCTCTGCCGGGCCGACACGGGGGGCGTCTTCCAGATCGAGTCGCGAGCGCAGATGGCCACCCTGCCCCGGCTGAAGCCGCGCCGGTTCTACGACCTGGTGGTGGAGGTCGCGCTCATCCGCCCCGGTCCCATTCAGGGCGGGTCGGTGCATCCCTACATCCGTCGCCGCAACGGACAGGAGCCGATCACCTATCTGCATCCGCTGCTCGAGAACTCCCTGGGCAAGACCCTCGGTGTGCCGTTGTTCCAGGAGCAGTTGATGCAGATGGCCATCGACGTCGCCGGGTTCACACCTGCCGAGGCCGACCAGTTGCGCCAGGCGATGGGGTCGAAGCGCAGCCGGGCACGGATGGAGCGGTTGAAGCAGCGGTTGTTCGACGGGATGGCCGAGCGTGGCATCACCGGCGAGGTGGCCGAGGAGATCTTCGTGAAGATGGCGGCGTTCGCGAACTACGGCTTCCCCGAGAGCCACTCGGTGTCGTTCAGCTACCTGGTGTACGCGTCGTCGTGGATCAAGTTCCACGAACCGGCGGCGTTCTGCGCAGCGCTGCTCAACGCGCAGCCGATGGGGTTCTGGAGCCCGCACACGCTGTGTCAGGACGCGCGCCGGCACGGGGTGGTGGTGCGCTCACCCGATCTCAACGGATCCCTGGCCGCGGCCACGCTCGAACCGTGCGACGACAGCGTGGGCGGAGTGGCGGTGCGGCTGGGGCTGCAGAGCGTGCGCGGCATCGGCAAGGAACTCGCCGAGCGCATCGCAACCGGTCGCCCGTACGCATCGCTGGAGGATCTCGTGCGCCGGGTGCCCGAGCTCGACCTCGCCCAGCTCGAAGCGTTGGCCACCGCGGGTGCGTTCGAGGAATGCCTCGGGCTGGAACGTCGGGCCGCGCTGTGGGCGGTCGGTGCCGCCGTGCAGTCGGGCCCCGACCGGGTGGAGGGGGTGGTGGTGGGGCAGCAGGCACCGCGGCTGCCGGGCATGGATCCGGTGGAGACTGCCGTCGCCGACCTGTGGGCCACCGGCGTGGCGCCGAACGGGCATCCCACGCAGTTCCTGCGCGACCAACTGGCCGCGCACGGGGTGGTCACCTCGGCCGGGCTGTGGCACTGTGAGCCGCGCACCCGGGTGCTGGTGGCGGGCGTGGTCACCCACCGGCAGCGGCCGATGACCGCGCAGGGCACCACGTTCATGAACCTCGAGGACGAGACCGGGCTCATCAACGTGGTGGTGTCGAAGGGGTGCTGGGCGAGGTATCGCACGGTGGCGCGTGGTGCCGCCGCACTGCTGGTGCGCGGCCGCCTCGAACGCGCCGAAGGTGTCATCAACATCGTGGCCGAGGAACTCACCGCGTTGGCGGTGCCGGCCAGCACCGCCAGTCGCGACTTCCGCTGACGTCAACGCACGGGCGGACGACGCGGGAGCTCGTGGCGGGACGCCTTCTCCGCGTACAGCGCTGCGTCGGCGAGCGAACGAGCCTCCTCGCCATCGGCGCAGTCGTCGATGGCCACCACGCCGATGCTCACGGCCAGGTGCAGCTCGCCCTCCGATCCCTCGACGGTCACTTCGGCGACGCGGCTCCGCAGGTCCTCGGCGATCGCTCTGCCGGCGGCAAGGTCGGTGTGCCGCAGCAGCGCCACGAACTCGTCGCCGCCGATGCGTGCGAACACGTCGCTCGAACGGAGGCGGGGGGTCACGGTGGCGACGAGGTCCTTCAGGGCGACGTCGCCCGCATGGTGGCCGAAGGTGTCGTTGATGTGCTTGAAGTCGTCGAGGTCCAGGCTGAGCAGTACGGCGTGCTCGCCGTGACGTCGGCACAACGCCGTCTGCTCGGCCAGCGCAGCGTCGAGCCGTCGCACGTTCAACGCACCCGTGAGTGCGTCGTGCTCGGCGAGGTCCTTCAACAGGCGCTGGTAACGATGCTGTTCGCTGATGTCGCGGGCAATGGTGGAGAGACCCACCACTCGTCCACGTGCATCGGACACCGGCGACACCGACAACGCCACTTCGACGATGGATCCGTCCTTGCGCCGTCGCGTCGTCTCGGTGACCTTCACCCGTTCGCCGGCTCGCACACGCCGCACGATGTCGAGGATCTCGTCGGAGTCGGGGTCAGGCGACAGGATCGTGGCGGAGCAACCGATCGCCTCATCGGCGCGGTAGCCGTAGAGACGTTCGGCGCCGAGGTTCCAACTCACGATCAGGCCGTCGATGGAACCTCCGATGATGGCGTCGTCGCTCTCGCGCACCACAGCGGCGAGGAACGCCGACTCCTCCTCCAGATGCAGTCGTTGCGAGATGTCGCGCACCGCTGCGTAGACCAATCGGCTCGTGCCCATCCGCAACACGCTCAACGACACCTCTGCGGGGAACGTGGTGTTGTCCTTGCGGCATGCCGTCACGTCGATCGTCGAGCGTGACCAACCATCGGACGCGGTGAGTTCGTTGCGCAGCTCGGCGTGCCTCGGACGAAGCTCGGCCGGCACGAGTTCGTCCACGTTCTTGCCGACGAGTTCATCGGCGGTGTAGCCGAACATCGACACCGTCTGCTCGTTCACCAGCACGATGACACCGTGGTCGTCGGCGACCACCGCCGCGTCGGGTGCCCCGTCCACCAAGGTGGTGAGCCACCGCTCCGCCTGCTTCTGCTCGGTGATGTCCACTGCGATCGCCACGCCGCCGAGCAACTCGCCGTCGGCGTCGCGCAGTGGCCCGACACGGACGAGGAAGGTCTGTTCGCCGCGCAGTGACGGCATCTCGCGCAACGTGACGTCGCCGTCGAGTGCAGCGCGGTACATCGGCTCGTAGAACGCGAAGCGTTGCGCGCCGAGGGCTTCGACGGCGAGGTGGCCCTCCAACTGCTCGGGCAGGACCCCCTGTTCGCGGAGGGCGCCGCCCCGCACGATGCGGTAGCGGAGATCGCGATCGAACACCATCACGCTGGCGCGAGGCAGCACGTCGATCGCCGCAATGGCGAGTTCCTCCAACGAGCGGAGTGAGGTGCGACGAGCGGTGTCGGCCACGCGTTCATGATGCGTGACCTGGGACGACACTGTTCAGGGCCTTAGGTCACCGGCCCGCTCAATCGAGTTCGATCACAGGTACTGGCGGGTACTGGTGGCCAGGTAGGCGCCCACCAACGCCACCGCACACCCGGCGATCGACAGCACCTGCACCGACTCGTGCCGCACGAACGCGCCCAACAGCAACGACACCACGGGGATGAGGTACACGCTCGCCGACGCACGACTGCTGCCCAACCGACCGGCGTTGGCCGCCATGGTGACGTATGCGAGGGCGGTACCGAGGGTGCCGAGCGCCAGCATTGCGCCGAACGCACTCCAGGTGAACTCCACGTCGTCGAGCGTCGGCACGGCGAACGGCGCGGTGAGGAGGAAGGCCACCCCCTGTACCCGCCACATCAGCGGGATGCTGCCGTACTTCTGCTGCAGCGGCACGGCCACGTTGAGGGCGAAGCCGTAGAACACGAGCGCGATGAAGATGAGGCCGATGCCGAACCACGAGTTGTCGCCGCCGCCCGACGGCAACGCGATGAGCACCACGCCGAGGAACCCGATCGTGAGGCCGACGATGGCCTGACGGCGGGGGAGACGTCGGGCCATGAACGCTGCGACGGCCGTGACGAAGATGGGTGTCGCGCCGTTGAGCATGCCGGTCACCGACGACGACACGTGCTGCTCGGCGAACGGGAACAACGACAACGGGATGGCCATCCAGATCACACCCAGCAGCGCCACTCGCGGGCGGTCGACCTTCTCGATTCGACCGTTGCGGGCCGCCGGGAAGCAGGCGAGCGTGAGGAACCCGAACAGGACGCGCATCGGCGTGATGAGCGCGGCCGGGAACGCCTCGAGTGCTTCGGCGATGAAGAAGAACGACGTGCCCCACACCGCGCCGGGCACTGCCCAGCGAGCCCAGTCCGTCGTCGTCATGTGCGAGGTGGACGGTGCGGCGACAGTGGTGGACACGGATGTCGAGGCTACGGCGGCTGCCGCTGCGCCGCGAGCGGATTTCGGACAAGGCGTTCTACTGTCGGGGGATGCTCCCGTTCCGATTCGGCTACCAGGCCCGTGGCGGTACCCCCGATGAGTTGCGCGACCAGGCCCGTCGGGCGGAAGCGGCCGGGTTCGACGTGATCCACACCTTCGATCACCTCAACCCGGGGTGGGGTCCCACGCTGCCGTTGCTGGCGATGGCCGAGGCCACCACCAGGTTGCGCGTGGGCCCGCTCGTCATCAACAACGACTTCCACCACCCGGTGCTGCTGGCCATGGAGTACGCCAACCTCGACCATCTCACCGGTGGCCGCGTGGAGCTGGGCATGGGGGCGGGGCACTCGTTCACCGAGTACGCCGCGATGGGATTACCGTTCGACCCGCCGGCGGTGCGCAAGGCGCGGCTGGCCGAGTCGATCGAGATCCTGCGTCGGTTGTTCGACGGCGAGACCGTCACGTCCGACGGCGAGCACTTCCACCTTGCCGAGGTCGTCACGCAGCGGTCGCTGCAGGACCGTCTGCCCATCATGGCGGGGGTGAACGGCAAGGTGGCGTTGGCGCACGCCGCGCGGCATGCCGACATCATCGGCTTGATGATGTTGGGCAAGACCCTGCCCGACGGTCATCGCCACGAGGTGCGCTGGCAGGCCGAACGCCTCGACGCGACCGTGGCGCACATCCGTGCCAACGAAGCGGGTCGTGAAAGACCGGTGGAGTTGAACGCGCTGGTGCAGGTGGTCGATGTCACCGACGACGCGGAGTCGGTGCGTCGCGAACTGGTGGCCGACGTCGACGGGCTCTCCCTCGAGGATGCGCGCACCACGCCGTTCCTGGCGGTCGGCACCCACGACGAGATCGCCGACCATCTGCGCCGCTGCCGCGACCGATGGGGCATCACGTACTACTCCGTGCGCGACATCGACGCGTTCGCCCCGGTGATCGAGCGGCTCCGCGCCGACGCCTGAGCGCCGGATGCCGTTGACGGCAGCGCGGCGGAGGAGCAGGCTGCGTGCATGAGCACGGACACGCCGACGACCTGCCGACTGTGTGGCTGCCGGCTGCGCGACACCGAACAGGTCGTGCGTCTCGGCACCGAGGTGCTCCACGTCTCGTGTGCGGAGCCCGCGCTGCGCGACTCGCCCGAGTGGCAGCACCGCGAACTCGGCCCGCTCAACCAACTCGTCAGCGGGCTGGGACGCGCCACCGTCGTCTGAGGCGTCGGCCGCTGCCGGGCGGATTCAGGTTCGGCGGGTGAGGATGGCGCGGAGCTTGGCGTCGGGCTCGGGCCGGGCGCCGAGGTGCTCGATCACCCATGCCGAGATGGTGGTGGCGAAACGGGCTGCCGCCACCGCATCGCGGTGCTCGAGGTAGTGCGCCAGGAAGCCACCGGCGAACGAATCGCCCGCGCCCGTGGCGTCGACCAGGTTGTTGGTACCGGCCGGGATGTGCGTGGCGTTGCCCTGCTCGTACACGAGCGCCCCGTCGGCATCGAGCTTCAGCATGATGAGCGCCTTCGGGTACAGCTCGGCCAACGCTGCGGCGATCTCCACCGGCTCGGTGAGACCACCGGTCAGCATGGTGCCTTCCTCCTTGTTCGGCAGGAGGATGTCGATGCCCAGGTCCTGGGTGACGGACAGGAAGTGGTCGACGCCCATCTCGCCGATCATCTGGAACGAACCCGGATCGAACGACAGCGTCGCGCCCGACCGCTGCGCGAGCAGCGCGGCAGTGCGGGCGGCAGCGCGGGGCGGATCGATGAAGAACGACCACGCGGTGAGGTGCAGGTGCTGCGCCGCCATGATGGGCGCCTTCGGCAGCTCCGACGGCAGCAGGTAGAAGTCGGCCCCGTGGCCCGACACCATCGAGCGCTCGCCCGTGTGGTCGACGAACACGGCCACCGAACCGGTGAGGTGTGCCTCCGACTCCACGAAGTGCGCGGTGACCTTCTCGCGTTCGAGGTCCTCCTGGGCCAACTGGCCGAACCGGTCGCGGCCGATCTTGCCGATGAACTCGGTGGGCTGCCCCGCCCGGCTGGCCCACACGGCCACGTTCGCCGCACTGCCGCCGGGGGTGAGCATCACCTCGCCGAACGTGTCGCCGCCACGAAGGAGTTCGCTGTTGGTTCGGATGAGGACGTCCCAGGCGAAATCGCCGACGACGCACATGGGACCTGCCACCCGGGGCACGGTAACCAGCTAGCCCTGGGTCCGCAACAGCGAAGCACCGAGCGATGTGAGGCGATGGCCGGTACCGGCGCGCTCGACCACACCCAGGTCGAGCAGGCGTTGCACGTTCGACTTCACCGTCGTTCGGTCGAGTCGGGTCTGGCGGGCGAGTGCCGACATGGCGATGCCCGGGTACTGGTCGATCAGTCGCAACGTCGCCCGAGTCCAGCTGCTGCCCCGACGGTCGAGCGCCGCGAGCCGCGCGGCGACCTCGTCGAGTTCCTCGGGGGAGGGGTCGGTCACGACTTCCGGGCGCTCGACGCCGACGCCGTGGCGGCCACCACGCCGAGCCCGATGAACACCGCGCCGGCCACCCACCGCCGCACGAACGGCAACGCCCGACCGCGCAGCAGCACGTCGCGCAGGGCGCTCGCGAGCAGCGAGTAGGTGCCGTCGGTGCACGCGCCGATGAGCACGAACACCAGGCCCAGCACCAGTGCCTGCAATCCGGGTCGACCGAGCTCGGGCTGGATGAACTGCGGCAGGAACGACAGGAAGAACAGTGCCACCTTCGGGTTCAGCACGTTCACCACGATGCCCTGCCGGAACGACTTCACCGGGCTCACGCCTGGCTGCGTGGGGTCGATCTCGGTGGGCGGCTGCAGGAGCGTGCGAACGCCGACGTAGACGAGGTAGCCGGCGCCGAGCCATTTGACGGTGTTGAACGCGGCGGCCGACGTGGCCAGTACGGCACTCAACCCCACCGCGGCGGCCACGGCGTGCACGAGGTTGCCGAGCGTGAGGCCTGCCACTGCCGCCAGCCCGGCCTCCCGGCCGTCGCTGACGCTGCGGTTCACGATGTACAGCACCGCCGGGCCGGGGATGATGAGCAGGATGAACGACGCCGCGGCGAAGGCGGCGATGGTCGACGGGCTGGGCACGGCGTCGACCCTATTCGTCAGACGCCGACGTCGACGGGTCGATTCGGGGGGCCGTCGCGCAACAGCGTGTGGAGGTGGAGGTGCAGTTGGCGCGGCGCCACCGGCAGGCCACCCGCCAGGTCGTGCGGGTGCCACCAACGCAGCTCGAACAAGTACTCGGCGTGCAGTTCGTCCCACGACATCCGGGGCGTGGGTTCGAAGGCGTGGGTGCGGACCACGTAGATGCGCTCGCGTTGGCCGTCCCACTTGCCGTCGATGAACGGGATGACGTGCAGCCGGTCCCACACGTGCGGGCCGATCTCGGCGTCGGCCAGGCCGAGCTCCTCGTCGAGTTCGCGACGGAGTGCGTCGTGGTCGGACTCGCCGGGTTCCAGGCCGCCGCCTGGCAACGCCCACCGCGTGCCCGCATCGGGGAACTCGAACCGCACCAGCAGCACGCGATCGTCGGGGTCGAGGACCAGCGCGCGCACCGCCTCGCGGATGCGCAGCCCTTCGAGTTCGCTCATTCCTCGGGGCGTTCGTTGAGTCCGTCGTTGAAGGCTCGGTACATCTCGTAGATGCTCTTGCACTCCTCGCAGATGGGCAACTGCTTGGGGTCGCGCGAGGGCACCCACACGTAGCCGCACAGCGCCTCGAGGGGTGTGCCGTAGATGCGCGCCTCCAACACCTTCGCCGCCGCGTTCTCGCCCGGATCGGTCTTCACGATGTGCGCCGCCGTGGGTTCACCCGTCTGGGTGACCTCCTCGGTGTCGGGAGTGAGAGTGGGGAGGGGTGCGACCGAGCTCACGGCTGACAGTCAACCACAGGCCTGCGGTACAGTGAGGAGCGATGCCGCTGTACGAGTTCAAGTGCAAGGAGTGCGACGACACCTTCGAGGTGCGTCGTCCCATGAGCGAGGCCTCCGACCCCGCCACGTGCCCGCAGGGCCACGAGGGCGCGGTGCGGATGCTGAGCGTGTTCGCCAGCGTGGGCGCGTCGGGTTCCGGTACGCCGGCTGCGGCACCGCGACCCAGCGGTGGCGGCTGCGGCGGCGCGTGCGCCTGCGCGCACTGAGCCGGGTCAGCGCAACGACGCCATCTCGGCTGCGAGGTTGGCCCGCGCCCGTGCACCGCGCTCGCGCTGGACCACCTCGGTGTGGAACAGCACGGGCGCGTCGATGAACTGCTGCAGCACGGCGGCGCGTCCCACCCGCCACTGATCGTCGGGCACGTGTGCGTACTCGGCGCGCACGCCCTGCACGTACGCCGCATAGTCCTTCGGCTCGGCACCGAGGATGGCCAGATCGGCATCGACCAGCACCGCTTCGTCGGCTGCGGCAGGTCGGTGCCCGGCGGTGGCCAGCACGAGCCGGCGCACCGACTCGGCGCGTTCGACAGGCCAGCCCAACGTGATGGCGGCATCGACCGCCAACTGCGCACTCACCGCCTCGTTGTCGGATCGGGTGGGGTCGTACACCGCGTCGTGCCACAGCGCCGCGAGCCGCACCGCGCCCAGGTCGACGTCGTCGGGCACGCCGGCCGCGACGATGTGGTCGATGTGGCGCAGCACCCACATCACATGGGTGGCGGTGTGATAGCGGCGATGTGGCTCGCGGTGCCGGGCGAGGAGGTGGTCGAGCACGTCGAGGTGGTGGCCGCCGGCCAACTGGTGCCACGTGGAGCGCAGTGCTGCCTCGGGGGTGCTCATGGTGTGATGGTATGGCGGGATGACGGTGTTGATCGACGAGCCGCGCTGGCACCTGCACGGTCGCACCTGGAGCCACCTGGTGAGCGACGAGAGCCTGGACGAGCTGCACGCGTTCGCCGAGGCGGTGGGCATTCCGCGTCGCGGCTTCCACGGGGACCACTACGACGTGCCCGAGGAGTACTACGACGAGATGGTGGCCCGCGGCGCGGTGCCCACCCCGAGCCGCGAACTGGTGCGGCGCCTGCGGGCGGCCGGGCTGCGGCTGAGCCCCGCACAGCGCCGCGCGGCGGGCTGACGGCCGGCTCATCGGGGCCAGCGTTCGGGCTCGCCGAGCAGCGCTCGCGGGCACTCGGGACCGTGTGGCCCGATGACGAACCACTCCACGAGCTCGATGTCGGAGAGCTCGCAGAGGGCGCTGGCCTCCAGCCATCGATCGACGTCGCCCGGGAGCACCCCGCCATCAGGACGAACGCTGGCCATCACCAGCCGGTTGGCTCGTGGCACCTCGCTGGCGGCGACGCACATCACGTCGAGCACGCCGAAGAGCATGTCGGGTCGAGTGGTGCCGGTGACCGCGACGACCCGGCCGCCGAGCTCGTGGTGGCCGAGGAAGAAGGCCAGGGTCTCGTACTCGAGCGGGTGCCGCATGGCCCGGCTGAGCAGGAAAATGGCGTCGTCGGCACAACGGATGGGCATCGGCCGGCGCAGGCGGATGGAATGCATGGCGTCCTCCAGGAGCACCCACCGGTTGCCGGTGGGACGAAACGGGGGGAAGCCGTGCGGTGGACCGTACGGCAGGGGTGTCACATCGTTGCGGGAACGGACGATCCGCGGCCGGGCGCACTATGGTCGGGGCATGGCCGACGTGACCATCTACCACAACCCGAATTGAAACTCCTCCAGCAATGCCGTGAGCATTGCGAAGGAACTCGGTGTCGATGCCGAGATCGTGCTGTACCTGAAGACGCCACCCGATGCCGCCACGCTGCGCTCCATCATCGCCAAGCTCGAGGACCCGGTCACCGACCTGGTGCGTCGTGACAGCATGTGGACCAAGCTGGGCCTCACGGAGGCCGATGCGCAGACCGACGAGCAGGTGGTCGACCTGCTCGTCAAGCACAAGCAGCTGCTCCAGCGCCCGGTCGTGGTGACGAAGAAGAAGGCCATCATCGGCCGACCGAAGGATCGGGTCCGCACCCTCCTCGGCGGCTGATGCCGGCCGTCAGCGGCGTTGCTTGCGGCCGGCGATGGCCTGCAACACCAGCAGCAACAGGATCGAACCCAGCGCGGCGACCAGCACGGAGCGGATGCCGAACTCGGTGACGCCCTTGTGGTCGATGGCCTGCATCAGCCACCCGCCGATGACCGCGCCGAGCACACCGATGGCCACGGTGTAGAGGCAGCCCGACTTCTGGTCACGCGTCACCCATCGACCGATGAGCCCCGCGACGAGGCCGACGAACACCCACGAGAAGAAGCCCATGCGGTGATGGTATTCGGCGTGGTGATGTCCCCGGTCCGACCTGCTGGCAGATCGACGTCACGCCTCGCCGGCGGTGACGTGCAGCATCGCGGCGGTCGCCCCGGCGACCTCGATGCGATACCAGCCGGGCGTGAGCTCGCCGACCGACAGCAGGCCGAGTGCAGTAGGTGCTCCCGGTGCCGCCGTCAGGCCCAGGCTCGGCACCGCAGCGTCGTCGGGCAGTTCGGTGATGGGGCAGCGGTCGCCGGTGCAGAGCAGCAACGGCTGTGCCTCGACCCATCGTTCGCCGTCCCAGGAGGCGAGGCCGGCGGCCAGCCCGATGACGTCGTCGGTCGTGCGGGTCGCGGCCAGGCTCACCGCGACGGTGGAGGTGCCCGCGGGCACACTGGCCGGCTCGAGCCGCAGTGTGAGCGGCGCGTCGCCGACGATCGGCGGTGGTGTCGCCAACACGGTCGGCGTCGTCGAGCAGGACGCACCGGCGCCGCACTGCTCCCGACCGGCCTCGTCGCTGGTGCAGGCCGCGAGGACCAGCACGCCGAAGGTGGCTGCCGCCACCCGCTGCCTCGACCGGAATCCACGCATACCGGGCGTGATTCTTCCCGGTTTCCGGGACGAATCGCGCCCAGATGCCGAACCGGGACGAATCACGCCCAGAAACCCGGCGGGTCCGAGGTATTCGGCTCTCCGGGAACGACACCGCGGGCGTAAGGTCGACGTCGTGGGGAAACGGTCCGGGACGCGCGCACAGCCGACACCCGGTGCCGGTGGATGGAAGCTGCTGCGGGCGATGCTCGCCGAGCAGAAGGCGGGTCTGCTCGCCGGCATGGTGGTGGGCATCCTGTGGAGCGCCGGGAAGGTGGCGGTGCCGAAGCTCACCAGCCTGGCGGTCGACCGGGCCATCCTCGGCAGCGGCTCGCTGGTGTTCTGGTCGAGCCTCATCGCGGTCATGGCGGTCATCGCGGGCGTGTTCACCGCGTGGCGGCGGTGGTTCGCGTTCCGCGAGAGTCGCCTCACCGAGACCAAGCTGCGCGAGCAGTTGTTCGGCCACATCCTGCGGCTGCATGTCGCCTACCACGACCACACGCAGACGGGTCAGCTGATGAGTCGTGCCTCGAGCGACCTGCTGCAGATCCAGGGCTTCGTGGTGATGATCCCCATCACTGCGTCGAACCTCGCGATGGTGTCGGCCATCGTGGTCATCCTGTTCGTGCAGCAGCCGATGCTGGCGCTGGTGGCCCTCGCTCCGCTGCCGTTCCTCAACGTGCTCGCCACTCGCTTCTCACGTCGCATCCACCCGGCGGTGCTGGCCGTGCAGCAGGAACAGGCGCAGCTCGCCACGGTGGTGGAGGAGAGCGTGAGCGGCGTACGCGTCATCAAGGGCTTCGGCGCCCACGAAGTGACGGCGAAGCGTCTCCGCACCGAGGCCGACGACATCCGCACCGTCTCGCTGCAGGCCGCCAAGGTGCGCAGCGCCTTCCTGCCGGCGCTCGACCTGCTGCCCAACCTCGGTCTGCTCGCCGTGCTCGCGCTGGGTGGCCACCGGGTGCTGAACGGCGACATGAGCGAAGGCCAGATGCTGGAGTTCATGCAGTACATCGGTCTGCTCATCTTCCCGTTGCGCAACCTGGGCATGACCGTGGCGTTCGGCCAGCGTGCCGCCGCGGCCCTGTTGCGCGTGAACGAGGTGCTCAGCACGGTGCGTGCGGTGGCCGACCCTGCCGAGCCGCGTTCGCTGCCACAGGGCGACGCCGTCGGTGCGGTGTCGTTCGACCACGTGGCATTCGGTTACAGCACCGAGTCGCCGGTGCTGCGCGACTTCCACCTCGACATCCCCGCCGGCGCGTCGGTGGCGGTGGTGGGTGGCACGGGCAGCGGCAAGAGCACCGTGGCGCGCCTGCTCATCCGCTTCTACGACGCCAACGCCGGCGCGGTGCTCGTCGACGGGGTCGACGTGCGCGATCTGGGGCTCTCCGAACTGCGCCGCGAGGTGTCGGTGGTGTTCGAGGACACGTTCCTGTTCCACGACACCGTCGGCGCGAACATCGCGTTCGCCCGCCCCGATGCCGACCTCGCCGACGTGGAGGCAGCAGCCCGGCTGTCGGGCGCGCACGACTTCATCGTGGCGCTGCCCGATGGGTACGACACGATGATCGGCGAACGCGGCTACTCGCTCAGCGGCGGCCAGCGGCAACGCATCGCGCTGGCTCGCGCCATCCTCGCCAACCCTCGGGTGCTCATCCTCGACGACGCCACGAGCGCCGTCGACCCGTCGAAGGAGCACGAGATCCGCGAGGCGATGCGCACCGTGATGACCGGTCGCACCACCATCGTCATCGCACACCGCCCGGGCACCATCGCGTTGGCCGACACCGTGGTGCTGCTCGACGACGGTGGGGTCGCTGCAACGGGCACTCATGACGAACTGCTGGCCACCAACGAGCGGTACCGCGAGGTGCTGGCGGCGTTGATGGAGGAGGACGACGACGTCGATGCGGAGGTGAGTGGCTGATGTGGGCCGGAGGTGCCATCAGCGACGAGGACCGCCTCGATCGCGCCGAGACCGGTCGGGTGCTCCGTCGGTCGTTGCAGTTCGCGCAGCCGTACAAGCGCACCATCTACTGGGCGATCGGACTGGTGTGTGCGTCCACGGCGGCCACGGTGGCGGGCCCCGTGTTCGTGAAGTTCGGCCTCGATCACGGCATCGGCGAGAGCAGCGCGAAGGCGCTCAACATCGCCGTGGCGGGATATCTGGTCACCGTCGTCGTCGGGTACGTGGTGGGTCGACTGCAGTACCTGGCCATCAACCGCGCCGGCGAAGGCTTCCTGCGCGACCTGCGCGTCACGGTGTTCGACAAGCTGCAGGCGCAGTCGATGGCGTTCTTCGACCGCAACAAGGCCGGCGTGCTGGTGAGCCGCATGACCGCCGACATCGAGAGCATGGGCGAGCTCATCCAGTGGGGCCTGTTGCAGTTCATCGCCGCCGGTCTGCTGCTGGTGATGACACTCATCCTGATGGCCGTGATGAGCTGGCAGCTCACGTTGATGGTGCTGCTGTTCGTGGCACCGGTGCTGGGGTTCGCCTCCGTGCGGTTCCAGCGGCAGTCGAACGTGGCGTACCTCGACGTGCGCGAACGCGTGGGCACGAACCTCGGCAACCTCCAGGAGGGCATCACCGGGGTGCGTGTCATCCAGGCCTACGGCCGTGAGGCCGAGCAGCACCGCCGGTTCGTGACCTCGAACCGGGCGCTCTACGGCAGCCACCTGCGCAGCGTCAAGGTGAGCACCTGGTACTTCGGGCTGGTGGAGTGGTCGGGCATCACCTCCATCGCGCTCGTCGTCGGTGTGGGCGGCTTCCTGGTGCACAACGGGTCCGTTGCGTTCGGCACCGTGGCCGCGTTCGTGCTGCTGCTCGGCAACCTGTTCGAGCCGGTGCAGCAGCTGTCGCAGCTGTACAACACGGTGCAGAGCGCCGCCGCGTCGCTGCACAAGCTGTACGGGTTGATGGACGCCGAGCCCGATGTGGCCGAGCACCCGCGCCCGGTCGAGCTGCCTGCCGAAGGCGAGTTGTCGGCGCACGGCGTGACGTTCACCTACGACGGCACCGACCGGCCGGCGCTGCACGATGTGTCGATCAGCGTGCAGCCGGGCGAGCGACTCGCGCTGGTCGGCCCTACCGGTGCCGGCAAGAGCACGCTCGCCAAGTTGCTGTCCCGCCTCTACGACCCCACCACCGGGCACGTCAGCTACGGCGACGTCGACGTGCGCCTGGTGTCGCTCGCCGCGCTGCGCGAGCGCGTCGTGGTCGTGCCGCAGGAGGGCTTCCTGTTCGGCGGCACCATCCGCGACAACATCCGCATCGCGCGCCCCGGCGCCACCGACGACGACGTGGCAGAGGCGCTCACGGCCATCGGCGCGCTGGAACGGTTCGAGGAGTTCCCCGAAGGGCTCGACACCGAGGTGCGCGAACGCGGCTCACGCCTGTCGGCGGGGGAGCGGCAACTGGTGTCGTTGGCCCGCGCCGCGTTGGTGGACCCTGCGGTGCTGGTGCTCGACGAGGCCACCAGCAACCTCGACCCCGGCACCGAGGCCGTGGTGGAGCGCGCGCTCGAACGGCTGATGGAGGGCCGTGCCGTCATCGTGGTGGCGCACCGCCTCAGCACCGTGCGGCGCGCCGACCGCATCGCCGTCATCGACCACGCGCGGCTGGTGGAGCTGGGCACGCACGACGAACTGATGGCCGTGGGCGGCAAGTACGCCGCGCTGGCCGACGCGTGGGCTCGTTCGCAGCCCTCCGTGTGATCCGTCAGGTGGCGCGGTCGAAGATGAGCACGAACTCGAGCAGGCCGTTGTCCTCGGTGGCGATGGTGGCGATGCTCGGGTTGGGGATGCCGAAGTCGGCGAACACCACCGGGATCTGACCCAGCACGCCGATGCGGCCGTTGGCGAACGTGGCCTGCACGTCGAACGTGACCGGCTTCGTGATGCCGCGCAGCGTGAGGTCGCCCGTGGCGCTGGCGGTGATGGTGACGCCGTCGGCCGGGATCTCGCCGAACTCGATCGGCTGGGTGAGCACGAACGTCGAGGTCGGGAACTCGTCGACCGACATGATGCGACCGTTGAACTGACCGTCGCGGCGGCTCTCGTCGCTCTTGAACGTGGTCATGTCGACGGTGAAGTCGCCCGACTCCACGCTGGTGCCGGCGATGACGAACGTGCCGGTGATGGCGTTCGTGCGGCCGTTCGCGGTGGTGGCGAAGCCGTTGATGGTCTCGTCGACGCGGTAGCCCACCTCGCTCTCGGCGCCGATGGTCCAGGTGCCGTCGACGCCGGTGTCGGCGGGTGTCGTGGTGGTGGACTCGGCTGGTTCGGTGGGGCCGGTGGCCGTGTCGGGCGTACCGGTGGTGTCGACCACCACGGTGGTGGTGCCGTTCAGCCGGTCGAGCACGTCGTCGTTGTTGAACTCGTCGTCGGCCTGGTTGATGAACTTGGCGTAGATGAAGGAGCCGCCGAGCACGAGCACCGCGAGGACCACGATGCCGATGACGATCTTCTTCCAATGACGTTGCAGCATTCCCGTACTCCGTCCACGTCGAGCGAACTGCTGATGATTGCAGACGCAACGGAGGAACGCACGTCGGGGGTGGCCCGGTGGTCGTGCGACCGGCAGACTGTCGCCCATGACCGCCATCGTCACCACCGCCCGCACCACCCCCAAGTCCGCCAACGCCGTCGGCGTGCCCGTGGCCAACTCGGGCGCCGTGCCCCGCTCGCTCGGGCTCAGCCGTGCCGCGCTGGCCGCCCACGGGTTCGAGGGCAAGGCCGGCCAGACACTGGTGCTGCCCGCTGCCACCGGCCCCACCCAGGTGGCCGTGGGCATCGGGGACGCGGCGGCCCTCACGCCGCAGGTGTTGCGCAACGCAGCAGCCGCCCTGGTGCGCGCTGCGTCGAAGCACGCAGTGGTGAGCACGTCGCTGGCCGACCTGCCGGGCGTCGATGCGGCCACGGCCGCGCAGGCCGTCGCCGAGGGTGGCCTGCTGGCGGCCTACCGCTACGCCGGCATCAAGAAGACCCCCAACACCACGGCGCTCACCGAACTGGTGCTCACCGCCGGCGAGGCGCGGGCCAAGGGTGTGGCCACCGGCGCCGAGCGTGGCACCGTCACTGCCGCCGCGGCGTACCTGGCACGCGACCTGGCCAACACGCCGCCGGCACACATGAACGCTCGCCACATCGCCGACAAGGCCGTCGAGGTGGCGAAGGCCACCGGGCTCGAGGTGGAGGTGTTCAACAAGGACCAGCTCGCCGCCATGGGCTGCGGCGGCATGCTGGGTGTGAACCGCGGCAGCACCGAGCCGCCGCGCATGGTGCGCCTCACGTACACGCCGCGCAACCCGCAGGGTCACGTCGCACTCGTGGGCAAGGGCGTGATGTTCGACTCGGGCGGTCTCAGCCTGAAGCCCAGCGACGGACAGATCGCGATGAAGATGGACATGAGTGGTGCCGCCGCCGTACTGGCCACGATGGGAGCGCTGAAGGCGCTGAAGTGCCGCACGAAGGTGACCGGCTACCTGATGTGCACCGACAACATGCCGTCGGGTTCGGCGCTGAAGCTGGGCGACGTGCTCACGTTCCGCAACGGCAAGACCGCCGAGATCCACAACACCGACGCCGAGGGCCGCCTGGTGCTGGCCGACGGCCTGTCGCTGGCGGTGGAGGACGGTCCCGACGCCATCGTCGACATCGCCACCCTCACCGGCGCGTGCATGGTGGCGCTGGGCATGAAGATGGCCGGCGTGGTGGGCAACGATCAGGCGCTCGTCGACCGGCTGCGGGCCTCGAGCACCGCCACCGACGAGAGCATCTGGCAGCTGCCGCTCGAGAAGAGCTATCGCAAGCTGCTCGACAGCAACGTGGCCGACATGCGCAACATCGGTGGCCCGTACGGCGGTGTGATCACCTCGTCGCTGTTCCTCAGCGAGTTCGTCGGCGACGTGCCGTGGGCGCACCTCGACATCGCCGGCCCGATGGCGGTCGACGGCGACGACGGCTGGTTGTCGCGTGGCGCCACCGGCTTCGGCACCCGTCTGCTCATCGACTTCGCACTGTCGTTCGCGAAGTGATCGCGGCGCTCACGCGCTGACCCGTTCCGCGGCCTCGATGGCCGCGGCGGGCGAGACGCCGACGGCCAACAACTGACGTTCGAGCACCTCCGGGTCGTCGCCTGCAGCCACCATCGCCTGGGCGAGCGCCATCCCACGTGTCAGGTCGTCCAGATCGGTGCGGCGCACAGTCCACGTGCGGTGCTGTTGCTGCAACGCCACCGGCATGCGCGCGAGGTGGCGCGCCGCCACCGGTGGCAGTCGCCGGCGCACGGCCAGCCCGTCGGCGATGGGTTGCGCGACGCCGAACATCACGCACCGTTGCAGCGCCCGCACGAACGTGCTCGACGTGGCGGTGGAGTACGAGAGGCCCAGTTCGTGCGCCGTCTCGTCGAGGTCGAGCTCGTAGCCGAGTGGGAAGCGGTCGAGCCCCGCGACCAGGCGCCGTAGCGCCCACATTGCGCTCGGACCCAGTACCCCGAGCCAGAACTGCTCGACGTAACACGAGCGCACGTCGAAGCCGAGGTCGTCGACCACGGGGTCGTGCCAGGGCACGACCATCAGGGTGGGGTCGGTGGGGGTGAAGTCCGATGCGGCCATGCGGATCCCTTCGAGTGATGCGACGGGAGGGGGTCGTCACCACACTGAGGACGGCGAGTTGCCGCGATCGGCAGAATCCGTCCGGCTCAGCCCTGCGGGATGAACCCGAACTGGGTGAAGTCGCCGGTCCAGGCCACCGCGGCGACATCGATGCCCTCTGCCGGGGTGAGCGAACCGTCGTCGGCCACCACGTACAGCAGGTCGGTCGGTCGCGGTGCGCAGCCGGTGTTGGTCTCGGCCGCCAGCACGGTGCCGTCGGCGGCCACTTTCAGCAGCGCCGTGGGCTCGACGCGCAGTACCACCGGCGTGACGGCGGCATCCCCGCCCTCCGTGTCGAGGATGGTGTCCGTGCCGCCCCAGCACGGCGTGACTTCTCGCAGCGCCGGCAGCTCGCGTTGCTGCACGACAGGCGGGAGGGAGGTGCCTGTCGACGCGGCGAACGCGGCGCCGGTCGCTGTGAGGACGACGGCCGCGAGCGCGGTCGCCAAGATCGATCTGGTCGTGAACGCAACGCGTCCCATGACATTTCCCTCCGCCGAGGCGCACCTGCCGGCGTGTCCGGCGTGGTGTGGTGCTCACTCTTTTCATCGGCACGGAACCGTCCGGAGTTGACCAACTTCTGTGTCGCTCAGTGGTCGCGATCGTCCAGGCGTGCCCTGCCCGACTGCCGCTCGAACCCGCCGATGGTGCGGAACGAGCCCTTCCAGTCGATGTCGTCGAGGTCGACGTCGGTGACCTCGGTGTAGGTGCCCGACGGCGAGATCAGGTACACGCGGTCGCCGTTGCTCGGCCGGCAACCGGTGTTCGTGGCCGCAGCCGTGATGCGGTTCCGCCGATCGACGCGGAGCAGCGTGGTCCGTTCGATGGTGACGGTGATGGTCTGGGCCATGTCACCGTTGGCGCTGGGGCTCGTCGGAGGTGTCGGCGACGGGGCGAGGCAGCGCGATGTGGCGCCGCGCTCGTCGTCCCGGTCGTCGTCGCGTACGCGGGTGATCGTCGGTCGGCCGACCCGCACGTCGTCGGCACGCAACGCCACGGCGATGCCGGCCGTGCCGATGGTGATGACGGTCGCTGCGATGGTGGCGGTGAGGTGGATCGAGGTCTTCATGGTGGTGCGCTCCCGTGCGCCGGTGGGCGTTCTGTGGCATTGATGTCCTGCACTGTGTTGATCGTCCCGAGACGCCGGCGAGATGAGGCCGAGAAGATGAACGCTCGGTGACCGTCGTTCCACGTCGACACGCCATGCCACCTTGGGCACACTGGACGGCATGGACGATCTCTCCGTGGCGGCGCAGTGGGTGCAGGCGGCGCAGCGCATCGTGGTGCTCACCGGTGCCGGCATCAGCACCGACTCGGGCATCCCCGACTTCCGTGGCCCGAACGGGGTGTGGACGAAGAACCCGGCGGCCGAGAAGGCGTCGACGTTGCAGCACTACCTCGAGGACCCCGAGCTGCGGAAGCTGGCATGGCGCAACCGGCTCACCTCCACCACGTGGGAGGCGCAGCCGAACGTGGCGCACCACTCGCTGGTCGAACTCGAGCGACGCGGGCAGCTGCTGGCACTCGTCACCCAGAACATCGACGAACTGCACCAACGCGCCGGCCACGATCCCGCCAAGGTGATCGAGGTGCACGGCACGATGCGCTGGTCGCGGTGCTGGGGCTGCAACGACCGCCGCCCGATGCAGTCGGTGCTCGACCGGGTGCGGGCGGGGGAGGAGGATCCACCGTGCGAGTTGTGCGGCGGCATCCTGAAGAGCGACACCATCTCGTTCGGCCAGGCGCTCGTGCCCGAGGTCATCGAGGCTGCACTCGCGGCGGCCGAGCGGTGCGACCTGCTCGTCGCCGCCGGTTCGTCGTTGTCGGTGTTCCCGGCGGCCAACGTGGTGCCGCGCGCGAAGAGTGCCGGTGCGAAGGTGATCATCGCGAACGGTGAGCCGACGAAGATGGACCGGTTCGCCGATCGGCTGCTGCTCGGGCCGTTGTCGGAGACCATTCCGGCCCTGTGTGCGAATCCCGACTGATCCGGTAGTCTTTTGCCATGGCAACGTTCCGTGACCTCCTCTCCGCCGCCAAGGCCGAGATCACCGAAGTCGACACCGCCGGTGCCGCCGACCTCATCGCGAAGGGTTCGCTCGTGCTCGACGTGCGCGAGCCCGACGAGTACGACCAGGGTGCACTGCCCGGCGCACTCCACATCCCTCGCGGCCACCTCGAGGCCCAGGTGGAGGGCAAGCTGCTCGACAAGACCGCCTCGGTGGTCGTGTACTGCGCCGGTGGCGTGCGCAGCGCGTTCGCCGCGAAGACCCTCCAGGAGCTCGGCTACACCGACGTCGTGTCCATGGCCGGCGGGTTCGGCAAGTGGAAGGACGAAGGCCGCGCGTGGAAGACCCCGGTGGTCCTCACCGCCGACCAGAAGCACCGCTACATGCGCCACCTGCTGCTGCCCGAGGTGGGCACCGAGGGCCAGGCGAAGCTGCTCGGGGCGAAGGTGCTGATGCTCGGTGCGGGCGGCCTCGGTTCGCCGTCGGCCCTGTACCTCGCCGCTGCCGGCGTGGGCACCATCGGCATCGTCGACATGGACGAGGTCGACGCCAGCAACCTGCAGCGCCAGATCCTGCACAACCTCGACCGCGTCGGCGACCGCAAGGTCGACAGTGCGAAGAAGACCCTCACGCTGCTGAACCCCGACGTCAACGTGGTCACCTACGACACCCGCCTCGATGCGTCGAACATCATCGACATCATCAGCGGCTACGACGTCATCGTCGATGGCGCCGACAACTTCCCCAGCCGCTACCTCCTCAACGACGCCAGCGTGAAGCTGGGCATCCCCGTGGTGCACGGCAGCATCTTCCGGTTCGAGGGCATGGTCAGCGTGTTCCACCCGCTGCAGGGCCCCACCTACCGCGACATGGTGCCCGAGCCGCCGCCCGCCGAGCTGGCCCCCAGCTGCGCCGAGGCCGGTGTGCTGGGCGTGCTGCCCGGCATCGTGGGCAGCATCCAGGCGCTCGAGGTCATCAAGGTCATCCTCGGCATCGGTGAGCCGCTCATCGGCCGCATCCTGTCGGTCGACACCACCGACATGAGCTTCCGCACGTTCAAGCTGCGCCCCGACCCGGCCAACGAGGTCACCTACGCGAACCGTGACCGCATCATCGTGCAGGAGCTCGAGGGTCTCTGCGCCCCCGGCCTCGCACACTGATCAGGTCACACCGATCCCGGCAGCTCCTCGGGCAGCGACACCAGTTCGTCGCGCTCCTGCACCAGGACGCCGGTGATCACCAGCACGGCACCCACCAGGTCCACCGGGGTGGGCGTCTGGTCGAGTGCGACCGCGCCCAGCACCATGGCCGACACCGGGAGCAACGCGAGCAGCACCGCGAACCGGCGCATCGGGATGCGTCGCAGCACCACCTGGTCGATGCCGTAGCCGATGGCCGACGAGAGCAGGCCGATGAGGAAGCACAGCCACAGCAGGCGTGGCGTGGTGAGCACCTCGGCCACGTCGGCCCAGCCGATGGGCAGCGTGGCCAACCCGCCGATCACCAGTCCCACGCCCAGGCCGTCGAGCCCGCGGTCGAGTGACGCGACGCGCCGTCCGAGCAGGATGTAGGCGGCCCACAGCGCCGACGCGAGGAAGATGAAGAACAGGCCCAGCGGATCACCGCCGATCTCGGCGCCCGAGAGCACGGCGACACCGCTGACGGCCAACGCCAGCGCGGCGGCATTGCGGCGTGTGCGGGTGTAGTAGGCCGCGATGGCGATGGGACCGATGAACTCGATGAGCACGCTCTTGCCCAGCGGCAGGCGCGCTGCTGCGTTGTAGAACGAGATGTTCATCAACGCCGTGACGATGCCGAAGATCGCTGCCGCCTTCAGGTCGTCGCGGGTCCACGGCAGTCGGCCGTGCCACGAGATCAGCAGGATCGGGATGGCGCCCAGCAGCACGCGGAACACGGCCACCGTGGACGGCGAGAGCCCCTCGTCGAACAACTGGATGGCGATGACCGCGCCCGAGTACTGCGCGATGCCGGACAGCACGTACAGCGCCTCGGGCGAGGCGGTACGCACGAACTGCGCAGGGGTTCTGGGCACGGTGGCGCGGACGCGCGGGAGTCAGTCGAACAGGTCGGGATCGGTGCGGCAGATCTCCTGCCACAGCGGCTGGAAGCTCAGCCAGCCGGCGATCGGCGACGCCGTGTTCTCACGCGTGTAGGTGGCGTCGTCGTGAGGGATGAGTTCGGGCGTGCCCGCGGCCATCGCCAGCAACTGCGCCTGGCAGCTGCGGTCCATGCTGAGGAACCAGAACGCGGCCTCGTCGACGGTGCTGCCCACGGTGAACAGACCGTGGTTCTGGTGGATGGCGGCCTTCCCGGTGGGGAACTGGGCCACCAGTTCGCGCCCGTCCTCGATGCCGAACTGCACCCGGCCGCGCTGGGCCGTGACCACCACGTGGTCCTGGTAGAAGATGCAGGAGTCCTGGGTGATGGGGGCGAGCTCGATGCCGAGCGAGCTGAACGCCTTGCCGTGCACGCTGTGGCTGTGCGCGGCGGCGATCACGTCGGGGCGCGCCTGGTGCACGGCGGAGTGGATGACGAACGCCGCGCGGTTCACCGGACGGCTGCCGTAGACGACGTTGCCCTCGTGGTCGACCAGGATGAGATCGCTGACGCGGATGTGGCGGAAGCTGACCGCGAACGGGTTCACCCAGAACAACTCGGGGAACTCGGGGTCGCGCACGGTGATGTGACCGGCGACGCCCTCGCCGAACCCGACACGGCCGAAGATGCGCAGCGCGGCGGCGAGCTTCTGCTTGCGGTGCAGGCGCTCCTCCTCGACGGTGGCGAACGGCGTGGGCAGCTCGAGGTGGACTTCCTTCGGGGTCAGCTCCACCCCGTCGATGGTGCGGATGCCGGACTCGGTGACGCTCATGGCGGCGATCCTACGCGACAGGGTTCCCCGGTCCGTCGCCGGATGACACACTGACGACGTGAACCAGGAGATCGCCCCCGCCACCATCGCGCCGCCGGCCGCCAACTACGCACACGCCGTGCTCACCGAGGGCGCGCGAGCCTGGCTGCACACCAGCGGCGTGGTGCCCATCGCCCCCGATCGCTCGGTACCCGAGAGCATCCAGGACCAGGCCGACGTGGTGTGGGCCAACATCGCCGCGATCCTGCTCGAGGCGCACATGTCGCCGGCCGACGTGGTGTCGGTCACCACCTACGTCGTGGTGGACCATCTCGCCTCGTTGCCGTGGATCATGCAGGCCCGTGACCGGGCGCTGTCGGGTCGCCGAGTGGCCAGCACGCTCGTCACCGTGCCCGCGCTGGCGAATCCGTCGTGGAAGATGGAGATCGCAGTGGTGGCGGCGCGCTGACTGCCACGTCGCTCAGAGATCGCCCAGGTCCTCGATGCGCACCGGCTCGGCGAGGTCGTCGAGCAGTCGCACCTGGATCACTTCGTCGTCGCCGTTGATGGGGAAGATGCCCAGGTGCACGTCGGGTGCTGCCTCCACGAACGACGCGGCCAGGCTGGTCTGCTCCGACTTCCACTCGCCGAAGCCGATCTCCTCGCCGGTCACCACGTACACGATGAGTTGGGTGCCGTTACCGCGGTAGCGCATCCCGCCGGTCCGCAGTTCGTCGACCGGGATGCAGTCGGTGGCCAGCGTGCCGTCCGTGATCTGGATGCAGTCGTCGGGCTCGTACACCTGCACCAGCCAACCGAGCCCCGTGTCGAGCGCCGTGGTGGGGTCGGATCGCAGCTCGGCGAACGGCAACGCGTCGTCGGGTTCGTCGGCCTGGCTGCAACCGAGGGCGAGCGCGGCGAGCGCGCATGCCCCCAGGGCGCGGGTGATGAGCATGCTGATGTTGTACACGACCCGGCGTCCCCGGGTGGACGAGCGCGCCGTCGGATGGCCCACGGACACCCGCCCGACGTACGCTCGCACCCGTGAGCAACGACAGCGACGACACGCGCACCGACAGCGGCATCGTGGTGCGCCCCCTGTACACCGCCGACGACCTGGCGGGCTGGGACGCAGCCGCACAGCTGGGCACGCCGGGGACCCCGCCGTACACCCGCGGTGTGTACCCGACGATGTACCGGGGCAAGCTCTGGACGATGCGCCAGTACGCCGGCTTCGGCACGGCGGCCAGCACCAACGAGCGCTTCAAGTTCCTGCTGGAGGCCGGCCAGACCGGCCTCAGTTGCGCCTTCGACCTGCCGACGCAGATGGGCTACGACAGCGACCACCCACGCGCCGAGGGTGAAGTGGGCAAGGTGGGCGTGGCCATCGACTCCATCGACGACATGCGCACGTTGCTCGGCGGCCTGCCGCTCGACAAGGTGAGCACGTCGATGACCATCAACTCCACGGCGGCCATCCTCCTGCTGATGTACGAGCTCGTGGCCGAAGAGCAGGGCGTGCCGGCCAGCGCCATCAGCGGCACCATCCAGAACGACCTGCTGAAGGAGTACATCGCACGCGGCACCTACGTGTATCCGCCGAAGCCGTCGATGCGGGTCATCACCAACATCTTCGAGTACTGCAGCCAGCACGTGCCGAAATGGAACACCATCTCCATCAGCGGCTACCACATCCGTGAAGCCGGCAGCACCGCCGTGCAGGAGATCGCGTTCACCATCGCGAACGGCATCGCGTACGTGGAGGCCGCCATCGCCGCCGGGCTCGACGTCGACGACTTCGCCCCGCGCCTCAGCTTCTTCTGGAACGCGCACAACAACTTCTTCGAAGAGGTGGCGAAGTTCCGTGCCTCTCGCCGCATCTGGTACCGCCTGATGAGCGAGCGCTTCGGTGCGAAGAAGGAGAGCAGCAAGCTGCTCCGCTTCCACACCCAGACCGGTGGCAGCACCCTCACCGCGCAGCAGCCCGAGAACAACATCGTGCGCGTCGCCGTGCAGAGCATGGCGGCCGTGATGGGTGGCACGCAGAGCCTGCACACCAACGGTTACGACGAGGCGCTCAGCCTGCCCACCGAGCGGGCCGCTCGCATCGCCCTGCGCACCCAGCAGATCATCGGCTACGAGAGCGGCATCGCCGACACGCCCGACCCGTTGGCCGGCAGCTACTTCGTCGAGACGCTCACCGACGAGGTGGAGCGGCTGGCATGGGAGTACATCCAGCGCATCGACGAGATGGGCGGCGCGGTGGAGGCCATCGAGGCCGGCTTCCAGCAGGACGAGATCATGGAGGCCGCGTACTCGTACGCGAAGAGCATCGACGACGACCAGCGCGTCATCGTGGGCGTCAACAAGTTCAAGGTCGACAACGAGCCCGAGCCCGACGTGTTCCCCATCGACCCCGAACTCGAGCGCGGCCAGAAGGAGCGCCTCACGGCGTTCAAGGCCAACCGCGACCTCGCGGCGGTGCAGGCACGCCTCGACGACGTGAAGGCAGCCGCTCGCGGCACCCAGAACGTGCTGTACCCGATGAAGGAAGCGCTGCGCGCCAACGCCACTCTCGGCGAGGTGAGCGATGCCCTTCGCGAGGTCTTCGGGGTCTACACGCCGCACTGAGCCGGTGACCAACCGCTAGGTTCGGGGCCGATGGTGCGTCGAGCGGTGGTGATGTTGATGGTGCTCGCCGCGTGCAGCGGCGGCACCGACACCACCGACGTCTCGGGGCTCACGCTGCCGCTGCCGTCCGCACCCGACACGCTGTTGCCGCCGCCCGCCGACACGCAACCGCCCGACGTCACCGACGCATTGCCACCCGACGCGATGTTCGGGGGCGACCTGTGCACAGCGCTCACCGACGACGACCTCGCGTTCCTCGGCCGGGTGCGCGACGTGGCGTCGTTGTCGGCCGACGCGTGCGAGTGGCAGGTGGGCACCACGGCGGTGCAGGTGCAGCTCGCATCGCCCGCGCAGTTCGCCCAGCCCGGCACGGCGGAGCAGGAGATCGCACCGGTCGACGGCGTGGGACTCGACGCCATCGGAGTCGACCTGGGTGGGGAGTACCGGGTGTACGTGCAGGTGGAGAACGGCTACTTCTCGGTCACCGCCGGCAGCCGCACCGCGGCCGAACGGCTGGCGGCCGCAGCGGCTGAGCGCACGCTGCCGGGCTGACCGGATCAGGCCGACGCGAACGACTCGCGCAACAACTCGAAGCCTTCGTCGAGCGTGACGTGTGGCGACCAGCCGAGGTCGCGCTGCGCCGGCCGCGGGTCGAACCAGTGGGCGGTGCCGAGTTGCTCGGCCACGAAACGGGTGATGGGCGGCTCGTCGTCGCGCACGCGGGGCCACAGGCGTTCCACCACGGCGCCGGCACCCTTCGCGACGGGCAGCGGCACCCGACGGGGCGAGAACGGCACGCCCGCCGCCCGGCAGATGCCCTCCATCAGCTCTCGTACCGTGCGCGGCTCGCCGTTGGCGATGACGTACGCCTGGCCGGCACACGCAGCGCCCGGGCCGATGGCATCGAGTGCCGCCACCAGTGCGCTCACGGCGTTGTCCACGTAGGTGCTGTCGATGAGCGCGTTGCCGCTGCCCACCATGGCCAGCCGGCCCGCACGCGCACGTTCGACGATGCGGCCCACGAGCTGTGTGTCGCCCGGGCCCCACACCAGGTGTGGGCGCACTGCGACCACACCGGCGGCGAGTGCGGCCCGTTCGGCGATGGCCTTCGACTCGGCGTAGTACGCACCCGACCGGCCGGTGACGGCCGGAGTGGCCCCTTCGCCCACCAGCGACTCGCCGGCGTGTGCCACCGACGGCGTGGACACGTGCACCACGCGGTCGATGCCCAGTGCCTGCGCGGCGTGCACCACGTTGGCGGTGCCATCGACGTTCACGGAGCGGAAGTCGTCCCACGATCCGACCACGCCCACCCGGGCAGCGCCGTGCACGACGGCGTCGCATCCGCGTGCGGCGGTGAGCACGTCGGCGGTGTGGCGCACGTCGCCCTGCACCATGGCATCGAGCGGCACACCGGGCAGCTGCAACGGCCGCCGCTGCAGACACACCACGGTGTCGCCGCGGTCCACGAGCGCAGCGGCCAACTGGCCCATCAGCATGCTGCCGGCGCCGGTGACGAGCACCTTCATCGCGCACGTCCCGAGAGGCGTCGGGCCATCGTGGCGGCCAGCGCGGTGCGATCGATCTTCGCGTTGTGCCGGATGTCGACGGGCAACCGGGCGGTCCACACGGCGGCCACGCGCTGCGGCGCCACCGCGGCACGCACGGCCGCGGTGAGCTCGGCCGACGCCTGCTCGTCGCGCTCGCCCTCCACCACCATCACCACCTGCTGCACGCCGATCGGGCCGATGCCCACCGCGGCGGCCCGGGCGACGCCCGGCACGGTCTCGGCGGCCACTTCCAGCGGCACCGGCGACACCGGCCCGTCGACGGTGTGCACCAGGTGCACCACCCGCCCTTCGATCCACAGGTTGCCATCGGCGTCGACGTGGCCCACGTCGCCGGTGCGGTGCCACACCTGGCCGTCGATCACGGGTCGGGCGAGGTGCTGCGTGCGCCACAGCCGGTCGTACCCCGACGACATCCACGGTGTGCGCACCACCACCTCGCCGGTGATGCCGCTGCGAAGGGCGTCCGCCGAGTCGACCGGGGTGATGCGGACGTCGCAGCCCGGTACGGGGCGCCCCACGCACACGCCTCGACCGTCGACCGTGGCGCGCTGGGTGAGCGAGATGTCGGCCACCGGCAGCACCTCGGTCATGCCGTAGGGCGTGTGCAGCGCGGCAGCGGGACACAGCGCGGCCACGTGCCGCAGCGTCTCGATGGGCACCGGCGCGCCAGCGGACAGCACGAGCCGCACCTTCGCGAGCGCGGGCGTGGGCTGCGCCGCGGTGCGCACCACGTTGGCGAGTGCGGCGGGAGAGGCGAACACCATCGTCGCGTCGAGTCGGTGGCATGCGTCGTCGAGTGCGGCGGCCGTGAGCGTGCTGGGGGACGTGACGTCCATGTCGGCGAAGCCGGTGGCGATGCCGAGCGCGGGGCCGAACACCGCGAACGGAGCGAAGGCTGCGATGAACCGGTCGTCGGCGGTGATGCCGTACATCGCCTGTACCGCGTCGCGCTGGGCGCACAGTTGGGCGAACGTGTAGCGCACGCCCTTCGCCGGGCCGGTGGCGCCCGACGTGAACACGACCGCAGCGGGCTGGTGTGCTGCCGGTGCAGCGACGGCCACGTCGGCGAGACGCGCCACCGGCGTGGCGTCGTGCAGAGCCGACAGCGAGATGGTGGCCGCTCCGGGTGCCCAGCGCAGGGTGCGAGCCGCAGCGATGGCGGCGGTGGGGCCCACCACATGGCGAACTCGCGCCGACCGTACAGCGGCACCGAGACCGCGGAGGCCGAGGCCGCGGTCGGCCACCACGGTGACCGCACCCACTCGCCAACAGGCGTACACCACGGCCAGCAGGTCGACGCCGGGCGGCACCAGCACGGCGACGCGGTCGCCGTGCTGCACACCCTTGGCCGCGAGCGCGGTGGCGTAGGTGGCCACCTGGGCCTCGAACTGCTGTCGGCTCACCAGGTCGCCCGTGGCAGCGTCGCTGACCGC
>SXGT01166283.1_pt1 | contig 36842 bp, 28 predicted proteins | sample 3176221 | NCBI WGS metagenome assembly SXGT01 (sample SAMN11356862, study PRJNA531348) | freshwater metagenome | isolation source: freshwater sample F1-120 | place: China: Fuxian Lake, Yuxi | collected 2017-12-25 | reverse complement strand
GGCGCTGGCCCGGGCGCTGATCATGAAGCCCAGGTTGCTGCTGGCCGACGAGCCGACCGGCACCCTCGACCTGCGCACCGGAGAGGGCATCCACGCCCTCTTCGACGAACTGAACGAGCAACTGGGCATCACGATCGTCGTCGTGACCCACAACCCCCTGCTGGCCATGCACATGCACCGGCGGCTGCGCATGGAGGCCGGCCAGCTCCACGACGTCACGGAGCTCGGCGCCGACTTCATGCAGGTGCCCTCGCCCTTCAAGCACGTGAGGGCCTGATCCATCAAGGCGGCTGAACCATGGGCGCTGCCCCTGGCCGCAGAGCGCGGCCAGGTCAAGGGCAGCCCACGCCGCTCCGCCCTCGGGCGGACCGGAGGACTTCGAGGAGGCGCGTGAGAGAGGCATTGTCACAGGCAGACAGGACCGGCAGGTGGCTGCTGTGGTCGGGGGCCGTCGCGCTGGCGGTGTCTCTGTGGGCGCCCTGCGCGGCCACGGCCCAGGAGGGCCGCACCGTCGACGAGATCCGGGTCGAGGGCAACCGCCGGGTCGAGGACGAGGCGATCCTGCGCAACGTCAGGCAGCGCGTCGGAGAGCCGCTGTCCTTCGATCAGGTCAGCCGCGACCTGCGCGCGATCTACACCCTGGGCTTCTTCGAAGACCTGAAGGTCGACGCCAGCGACGAGGGCGGACGCCTCGTGCTCACCTTCACCATCGAGGAGAAGCCCTCCATCGCCCTGATCGAGTTCGAAGGCAACGACGAGCTGGACGACGACGAGATCAAGGAGGTCGTCAACCTGCGGCCCTTCTCCGTCCTGGACATCAGCGCGCTCAAGGACAACGAGGAGAAGATCGTCGAGCTCTACGCCGAGAAGGGCTTCTTCCTGACCGAGGTCAAGGCCCGGACCGAGCCCATGGGCGAGGGCTCGGACGAGGTCCGGGTCGTCTTCAAGGTCGACGAGTACGCCAAGGTCCAGGTGCGCACCATCACCTTCCTGGGCAACAAGGCCGTGCCCGACGAGGAGCTGGCCGCGATCATGGAGACCCGCGAGGGCGGCCTCTTCAGCTTCCTGACCAACTCCGGGACCTTCAAGGAGCAGTCCTTCGAAATCGATCTGGAGCGCCTGTCGGCCTACTACTACGACAAGGGCTACATCAACGTGAAGGTCTCCCAGCCCCAGCTGCGCCTGAGCCGCGACAAGCAGTACCTCTTCGTCACCATCCCCATCGATGAGGGCGCCCGCCACACCGTGCGCTCCATCGAGGTGACCGGCGACTTCATCCGCGACAAGCAGGTGCTGCGCGACATGATCACGCTGGCCCCCGAGGACATCTTCAGCTTCACGACCCTGCGGGGCGACATCACCCGCCTCAAGGATCTCTACCAGGACGACGGCTTCGCCTACGCCAACGTCAACCCCATCCCCAACATCGACCCGAACACCCACGAGGTCGATCTGACCTACGACATCCAGAAGGGCCGCAAGGTCTACTTCGGCCGCATCGAGGTCATCGGCAACACCAAGACCCGCGACAAGGTCATCCGGCGAGAGCTGCTCTTCGTCGAGGGCGACCTCTTCAGCTCCACGGCCATCAAGCGCTCCAAGGCCCGCGTCCAGCGCCTGGGCTTCTTCGAGAACGTCGACATCACCACCCACCAGAGCGACGAGCCCGACATCATCGACGTCCACATCACCGTCGGCGAGCGCCCGACGGGGACCTTCCAGGTCGGCGCCGGCTTCTCCAGCGTCGAGAACTTCATCGCCATGGCACAGATCAGCCAGAACAACCTCTTCGGCCGCGGCCAGTCCCTCTCGCTCCAGGCCACCCTGTCGAGCATCCGCACCCTCTTCAACATCCGCTTCTCCGAGCCCTACCTCCTGGACTCCAAGTGGCAGTTCAGCGTCGACGTCTTCGACTTCGAATTCATCTTCAACGACTTCACCCGAGGCTCCACCGGCGGAAACCTCACCCTCGGCTACCCCCTGCCGGACGACTTCGTCTCCGACACCCTGCACCTGTGGGGCGACATGAGCCTGTCGGCCTCCTACAAGCTCGAAGACGTCGAGGTGGAGGTCGGCGGGCGCGGCGGCTCGTCCAACCGCCGGGTCACGAGCCTCTTCCAGGGCGGCCTGACCAGCTCGCTGCAGCTGTCGCTCTTCTGGGACTCGCGCGACAACCGCCTCTTCCCCACCAGCGGCTTCTTGCACCAGGCCTCCGTCGAGGTCGCCGACGACGTGATCCTCAGCGAGAACGAGTTCGCCCGCTACACCCTCAACAACCGCTGGTACTTCCCCCTGGTCTGGGAGTTCGTCCTGAAGATCAACGGCGAGATCGGCGTCGTCCAGAGCACCAACAGCTCCAAGCCGGTGCCGATCTTCGAGCGCTTCTTCCTCGGCGGCCCCAACTCCGTGCGCGGCTTCGAACGCTCGACGCTGGGCCCGACCCGCGACGTCACCGCCGACCCCGGCGACCCCGGCAGCCTCCTGACCGACTTCAACATCGGCGGCAACAAGAAGCTGACGCTCAACACCGAGATCGAGTTCCCGATCTTCACCGCCGTGGGAATCAAAGGGGTGGTCTTTTTCGATATGGGCAATGCCTTTGACGACGGAGAGGGCTTCGCGTTTGTCCCGGACCTCTTCGCCGATCCCGGCGGTGACTTCGACGACACGCTGCGAACCGCCGTCGGCCTCGGCTTCCGCTGGTTCAGCCCCATCGGGCCGCTCCGCTTTGAATGGGGCTTCCCGCTGCGGCGCCTCATCGGGGAGGACCCGCTGGTCTTCGAATTCAGCATCGGCAATGCCTTCTGATGTGATGCAGGCGAGCCGTTTGATAACGTGCGCCCGACCTTGAGCGTCGGGATGATGGATGTTTGGAGTGACGCCATGAAAGCTGCCCTTCTCCGTGTGATGTTCTCCAGCCTGGTCGCCCTGAGCGCCTGCCTCCTGGTCGCCAACGGCGCCGCCGAAGCCCAGCAGAAGCCCGCCGCCGTCAAGATCGGCTACGTCGATCTCCAGCGCGCGCTCAACGAGGTCGGCGACGGCAAGGCCGCCAAGGCCAAGCTCAAGAAGATGTTCGACGAGCGCCAGAAGAAGCTCGACGCCAGCCAGGAGGAGCTCAAGAAGTTCAAGGAGAAGCTCGAAGGCGAGATCAAGGGCAACCTGCTGACCGAGGACAAGAAGCGCGAGAAGATGATGGAGTACCAGCGCTCCTTCTACGAACTCCAGGTCACCTACACCAAGCTCCAGAAGGAGCTGACCGAGTCCGAGGCCAAGGAGACCAAGAAGATCTTCACCCGCTTCCAGACCATCCTCAAGGACATCGGCCTGGCCAGCGGCTACACCATGATCTTCGAAAAGACCGAGTCCTCCGTCCTCTGGGCGCCCGCGGACCTCGATCTGACCGACCAGCTCATCCAGCGCTACAACTCCGGTCAATGATCTCGCCCCGCACACGCCCCCCTCGACTCGCCCTCGGCGCCCTGGCCGCAACCCTGGCCGCGACGCTCTGCGCGTGCCCCTGCGAGCAGGACCAGTCCGTCGATCGCCGCGGCCGCAAGATCGGCGCCGACGTCGAGGAGCCCGGCCGCCTCTCGCACGTCCCCGAGATCGAGCCCAACGACGCCGCCGACACCGCCACCGCCTACACCCTCATCCCCTCGGCCCCCGGCTCCACCCTCCACAAGCCCTTCGAGGGGGAGCTGTCCGATAAGCGCGACGTCGATTACATCCGGCTGCCCGCGCAGCCCGACCTGTCCATCCGAGGCGTCCAGATCAAGCCCCTCTCGGACGACTTCGACCCCGTCATCCTCTGGGGCGCCGACTCCTGGCGCCAGAACCTCGCCGGGCCCGGCGAGGTCGAGGAGATCGTCAACTTGACCAACGCCGAGGTCACCCTCGGGGTCACTCGACCCAAGGGCGCCAAGGGGGGCCTCTACCAGCTCATCCTCGTCCGCAGCGCCCTCTCCGGCGGCGTCGAGATCGAGCCGCCCCCCGCCGAGGGCCTCCAGGTCAAGCTGCCCGGCGAGATCCAGGGGCTCATCAACCACAAAGGCGACACGGATCGCTATCTCCTTGATCTGCAAAGCCTTCCGCCCCAGGATGGCGGCGCGGGGGCTGCGCGGGCGCTGCGCCTGGAGCTGGTCCCGCCGCCCGACGTGGCGATGCGGATCACCCCGATGATCGGCGGGGTGGAGCTGACCACCTTCGAGGTCGAGGCCCGCCCCGCCGCCGAGCTCACCCCCCTCGTCTGGCCCAACCTCGGCGTCGCCCCCGACGCCGAGAGCCTGGAGGTGCTCGTCTCCGCTCCAGGGGCCGGCGAGGGCGTCCGCCAGGCCTACACCCTGCGGGCCCTGATCCACCCGCCGACGCCCGAGGGCTTCATCCTGGAGACCGAGCCGAGCGACATCGTCAGGCCCATCTACGTCGAGGGCAAGGCGCAGGTCGTGGGCTACATCCACCACGACGCCGACACCGACGTCTACCTGATCGACGTCAAGGGGGAGCGGGCCTCGGCGCCGATGTTGCTCAACGTCCGCCTCGAAGGCCAGGGCCTCGACTGGTCCATCGACCTCAACACCCCCAAGGATCGCGGCGAGGTCCAGGAGGTGATCAACGGCGAAAAACCCGGCGGCGCCGAGATCATCTGCAGCCGGGTGATTCTGAGCGGGGAGACCCGCCTCGTCGTCAGGATCGAGCAGCCCAAGGTCGCCAAGGCCGGTAAGGGGCGCGCCGGGGACAACCCCACCGGCCATTACAAGCTCTTCGTCGAGGCGCGCCTCGCCAGCGGCGAGGAGGTCGAGCCCAACGGCGCCCAGGGCGAGGCCAACGACATCGGCCTGGACGCGACCCTGAGCGGCCACGTCCACCCCGCAGGCGACGCCGACCTCTACCGCTTCGAGATCAAGGCCGCCCCGGCGCCCCAGGGCAATGAGGGGTCGCCCGGCCTGGGCGCTCCCGACCCCGACGCCCCTGAGTCGCCGGCCCCGCTGCAAGCCATCCAGATCGTCCTCTCGGGCGCTGGCCTCAACCTCGCCCTGGAGATCCTCGACGAGGAGGGGCTGCCCGTGGCGCAGGCCGACGCCGCCGCTGCCGGCGAGGAGGAGCGGGTGGCGCTCGATCTGCCCGCGGGCGTCTACTTCGCCCGCGTCAAGGCCGGCCCAAGGGACGCGAGCTGCGAGGCCGCCTACACCCTCAAGCTCCAGCGCCGCTGATCGCCATGCCCATCGGACAGCACTTCACCCCCGCCCCGCTGTCGCGGTGGCTCACCGAGCGCGCGCTCGTCGGCATGGAGCACCCCGAGGATCGCCTGCGCGTCGTCGATCCGGCCTGCGGCCAGGGCGTCTTCCTCGACGCCGCCGCCGCCACCTGGGGCGCGCGGCCAGGGCTCTCCCTGCTCGGGATCGAGCTCGATCCGGTCGCCGCGGCGGTCGCCCGAGGGGGAGCCGGGCCGTCGCGGGCGATCGTCGAGGGCGACGCCCTGGCGCTGGCTGGCGCCGCGCCGCTGGAGGACGGCTCGGCCGATCTTGTCCTGCTCAACCCCCCCTACGTCGGCGAGAAGGGCCACCGGGGGCTCTTTGAGGGCGTAGCGAGGCTGGGGCCGCGCTGGTCGGAGCGCCGGGTCGCCCGGATGGACTACCTCTACTTCTTCCTGCACCTCGGCCTTGACCTGCTGCGCCCCGGAGGTCGGATGGCGGCGCTGACGACGGCCTACTGGCCCTCGGCGACCTCGGCGCGTGTGCTCAGAGAGGATTTGGGGCGGCGGGCGCGGATCCTGGGCTGGGTCGGCTTCGAGGGCGACCCGATCTTCCCTGGCGCGACCGGCCAGCACAACCTCGCGCTGCTCATCGAGCGCGTGGCCTCCCCCGACGCCCCGGCGCCCTTCAACTGGGAGCGCGCGCGGATGGGCCCCGGCGGCCGGGTGGAGGTCGTCCACGTCGAGCGCGACGTCGCGCCGCTGCCGGCCGACGCGCCCTGGCAGCCCTTCGTCGAGGCGGCGCGGTCGCGGCAGGTGCTGCGCGAGTCGCGCGGCTGGGCCGCGCTGGGCGACGTGGCGGCCGATCGGCAGGGCGTCGTGTCGGGGTGCGACCGGATCGGCCCGCGCGCGGCCAGGGCGCTGGGGCAGCCGGGGCGGTTGGGCGAGCCGGTGTTCGTGCTGACGGGCCAGGAGGTCGTCGAGCGGGGCTGGGATCGCGATCCTGAGATCGCGCCGCTGCTGGAGCCCCTGCTGCGGGGATCGGAGATCGGGCGCCTGGACGTTCGCCGCCGTCGTGCGCCCCTGGGCGCGCCCGAGGGCCTGGCCACAGGCTCGCCTGAGGGCTCGCCCGAGGGCCTCGTGATGCTCTACCTGACTCGGAGCGGGCCTGAGCCGCCCGCCGCGATCCTGGCGCACCTGGCGCCCTTCAGGGCGCTCCTGGAGTCCAGGCGAGAGGTCGCCACCGGCGTGATCCCGTGGTGGGCGCTGCACTGGCCGAGGCGGCTGGAGGAGATGCGGCGGCCCAAGCTGGTCACGGCGCGGCGCGCCTCGGGGGTGCGCTTCTGCCTGGACCTGGCCGGGCACGTTGTCAGCAGCGACTGCACCTTCCTGCTGCCGCTGGACGACGACCCCGAGCTGCTGGAGATCCTGTGGGGGACGCTGCACCTTGAGGCCGTCGAGCGCGTGATCCGGGCGTCGGGCAAGGTGAAGGGCGACCTGATGGAGTTCTACAGCGAGCCGCTGCGGCGCCTGCCGGTGCCGCTCGCGCGGGAGGTCGGGCGGTGGCGAAGCCTGGTGCCCGAGATGTTGAAGGCCGCTCTGCGGGAGGCCGGCGAGGGGCCGTCGGGCGCCGGCAGTTGATCTGGGGCGGGCCTGGGGTTATTCGTAGGGGGGCTGGCGCTTCGCCGGCCCGGAGAGGAGGGCGCCGCGCATCGAAGCTGGCGCCGTGGATGCAAGAGAGGGTGGACGTGAGACGATTCTTGACGCTGGCGCTCCTGGGTGCCCTCCTGGCGGTCGCCGCCTGCGGTGATGAGGGCGAAGACGCGGGCGCGCAGAGCGCGCGGCTGAGCGACGCGGAGCCGCTGCCCGTCGGGGAGCCCCTGACGATGACCAGCGACATCGCGGGGCTGCCGCTGGGCTTGCCGACGCGGTGCATCAACGGGGCCTGCGCCGGGGACATGACGCTGATCCAGAACAGCTCCAGCTTCGAACTCGTGACGACCCGCTTCAAGACGGCGGTGGTTACGGTCCCGGTGCTGGACGAGCGCGAGACGCTCTTCAGCAACCCCGACTCGGTGCGCGACAACCCGGCGCCCTTCCAGGCCCGCAAGCGCCTGGACGACCTCTTCGACGAGGTCGACGAGGTGCTGGCGGCCAAGGGCGCCGAGCAGTGGGACAACTACGTGCTGGTCTTTGACCTCTTCCGCGTCTCGGGCAACTGGCTGGTGCGCTGGGACGGGGTCAAGATCAACGAGATCGACGAGCCGGGCCAGTACGGGCTGTGGCGCTCGGACATGCGGCAGGAGGTCAGCGATTTGATCTTCGCGGCGCTGGACGCCGTGACCCAGGATCGCAACATCACCCACGTGGTCATCGGCGACGAGATGGAGCGCCTGCTGCTGTCGACGCGCAATTTCCCCAACAACCCCGAGGAGTTCGCCAACTTCGTCACCTTCTATCGAGAGCTGCGGGGCCAGATCAAGGCCGACTTCCCGGACATCCAGGTGTCGGCCGGGATCAACTGGGACAGGCTGGTGACGGAGGTGGCCGCGCGCTACACCGCAGGGGGATCGATCGAGGAGGTCAAGTTCGCCGAGATCCGCCGGGCGTGGCAGGAGGTGGCCGAGCCGCTCTACGAGGAGGCCGACTTCCTGGCGCTGTCCTCGGAGCCGGACCCCTCGCTCTACGGCGGCGACCCCGACGGCCTGCCCGAGTCCCAGTACGCCCTGCTGGCCGAGGTTCAGGGCGCACGCCCCGTGATCTGGACGGCGATCAACTGGCCGATCAACAGCACGGCGGAGAAGTCGACCCAGGGGGACTACCTGGAGCGCTTCCTGGCGCTCAACGCGGGCAATGACGTCGAGCTTATCTCCTGGAAGATCATGGTCGACCTGCCCGAGCAAGGCGACTGCGCGCTGGTCAAGGGCCTGCAAGGTCGGGTGCAGGACTGCTTCGCGGGCTTCTTCTCCAACTCGCTGGCCCCGACCGACGTCTCGGACCTCTTCATCCCCGCCGAGTAGCCATCCCCGTCGCCCTGGGCCGCTGGCCCCTGGCCGCTGACTCTCTGCCCGCCCTTCGACGGCCCGCTGGCCCCCGGCCCGCTGGGTTCTGGCCCGTTGGGTCCCGTGGGCGGGCTGGAGGTCCGGCCCCGCGCTACTTCCTGGGCGCGGCCTTCTTGCGAGCCTCGATCAAGCGGGCGACGGACTCGTCGAGCGCGGTCAGGTTCTTTTCGCCGCCGCCGATGAAGACCTCCCGCACGACCCCCTCGTGATCGATGACGAAGAGCGTCGGCAGGGCGCTGACCATGTAGCCGCGGTGCATGGCGCGCTCCGTGTCGAGCACGAAGGGGTAGCTGACCTTGTTCTTGGCCGAGAACTCCTTGATCGTCTTCTGATCCTCGTCGGTGACGCCCAGGACGATCAGCCCCTTGCCCTTCCACTTCTTCGACAGCCCGTCGAGGTGGGGCATGGCCTTGCGGCAGGGGCCGCACCAGGTGGCCCAGAAGTCGAGCACGATGACCTGCCCCTTGTAGTCGGCCATCGTGATGGCCTTGCTCGTCGTGGGGTTCTGGACGGAGAAGTCCGGCGCGGGCTTGTTGAGGAAGTTGCCCTTCATCATGTCCAGGCGATCGGGGCGAAGCGCCAGCAGGATGGGCACGGTGAAGGGCTTCTTGTCGCGGATCATCGACAGGATGATCTTGTCGCCCGAATTCTTGCCCGTGACGGTCTTGACGAGCTGATCGACGGACTTGATCTCGACGTCGTCGAGCTTGACGAAGAGGTCGCCGACGTGCAGGTCCGAAGAGTGGGCCGGCGAGCCGTCGAAGATCGAGTCGATGACGACGAGCTTGAAGTCGAAGCCGAGGGCCTTGGAGTCCTCCTCGGAGATCGTCTTGAGGGCGACGCCGAGCCAGCCCTTCTCTTTCTTCTGAGGCGGGGCCTCGGCCGCCTTGTCTGGCACCGGCAGCCCCTGGGCGTGGGCCGTCGAGGTCATCATCGCCAGGGTCAGCGCGGCGCTCGCCGTGGTCATCAGCGCGATCAGGGTTCGAGGACGCATGCTCTCTCCATCTGGGTGGATCCTACGGGCCTGCAAACGCGCGGTCGGCGGCGCTTATTCGGCGCCGACCTGCTCAGAGCCCCCGGACAGTCTAACCGCCCCCTGCCCGAATGGAAAAGCGACATCGGCAACGGGCGCCCTTTGTCTTGGGGCGCGATCTGGACGATCATCGCGCCCGTCGGCCCGACGGGCCTCGCCTTGAGAGGAAGCATGAAGGAGAACGAGCCGCCCCCGCAGAGCGAGAACATCACCTGGCACCGGGGCAGCGTCGACCGCGCCAGCCGCGCGGCCCTCTACGGCCACCGCGGCGCGACGATCTGGTTGACGGGCCTGTCCGGCAGCGGCAAGAGCACCGTCTCGGTGGCCCTTGAGGCGGCCCTGCTGGAGCGCGGCGCCCACACCGCCATCCTGGACGGCGACAACCTCCGCCACGGCCTCAACCGCGATCTGGGCTTCTCGCCCGAGGACAGGGCCGAGAACATCCGGCGGATCGGCGAGGTCGCCCGGCTCTTCTGCGACGCGGGCGTGATCGCGCTGACGGCCTTCATCTCGCCCGCGCGCGCCGAGCGCGACCGCGTCCGCGCCCTGCACGCCGAGGGCGACTTCATCGAGGTCTTCGTCGACTGTCCGCTGGAGGTCTGCGAGGCCCGCGACCCCAAGGGCCTCGACCAGAAGGCCCGCGCGGGCCTGATCCCCGAGTTCACCGGGATCTCGGCCCCCTACGAGGCCCCCGAGTCCCCCGAACTCGTCGTCAACACGCACACGCAGAGCCTCGACGAGATCGTCGATCTGCTGCTCGACGGGCTCAAGGCGCGCGGCGTCCTCGGCGCGCCCTCGGAGGGCTGATACCAGACCACAGCCGAGAGACTCACTTTGTTGTGGGCGGTCCAGGCGGCGCCCTGAGCCTGGGCCTTCACTCGGCGGTGCACCAGCCTCGCCCAGGCCCAGGCCCTCCCCCTGTCCTCGCCCACAAAGCAAGCCCTTCGTCTGTGATTGGGCATGAGCGGCCGTTCGCGGTCGTATTGAGCGCCCTGGAGTCCGTGGCGGTCGTGGTCCGAAGCCATGATGAGGGCATCAGAGCGGCCGCGCAGGGCTACCGGGGTCAAAGTGGACGAGAGGTGCAGGGCGCAAGAGAAGGTCGAGAGCCCGTGGGAGGCTGGCGATGTGGCGGCGGGCTGGGGCGCTCAGGGCCTAGAGCAGCGCCGTGGTCGAGGCGGCCAGGGAGATGAGCGCGAAGAGCGCGAAAAGAGCCAGGAGCGTGCGCGCGCGCTCGCTCAGGAGCGGTGCGCGATCGTTTGGAGCGGTCGTGTGATCGATCATGGTGACCTCCCGATCTTCGGGCAGGGCGGAGCGTCAAGATATTTTCGCGTCGTGTAGAGATTACTCTTCAGAGAGAGTAAGGCACGACGGGCGCATGACCAGTGCTGAGCGCATTTTTTTCGCTCGGAGAGGTGGGGGCGCGCGGCCGCGCTCAGGCGGGAGGGGCTGCGACCTTCTCGATGAGCTCCAGGACCTTCCTGGGCAGGATGACGCCCTTGAAGGTCATGATGTTGACGCCGAGGCCGTCGAGGCGGGTGTTCTTGTCGGTCCTGAGGCGGTCGCTCAAGGCGAGGATGAGGTTGGGCGGGCCAAACCGGTCGAGGTTCTGGGCTTTGCTGGCGAGCCAGCCCTTGCGCCAGAAGCCGAGGATCTCGAGCATGGCGACGCGGCCGTCGAGCTTGTGCTTGAAGACGAGGTCGGGGACCAGGACGTCGCGGCCGCCGAGGTCGATGATGTTGGCCTTGCGCGAGAGGGTCCAGGGGGAGTCAAGCTCCCGGAAGCGAGCTTCGAACTGCTCCTGCTCCTCGGTGATGTAGACGCCGCGCTCCTTGTAGTGGCTCTTGAGGCCGCAGGTGTCGTCCAGTTCGAAGCGGCGGGGTTCGCGCTGGGGGCCCCAGGCCAGATCGGCCTCCAGGGACCAGCCCTCGCAGAGGATCAGTGCGGGCAGGAAGAGGGCCATCTGGAGGCCGTACTTGCTGGTGCTCTTGAGCAGGCTGATGGGGCCGTCGACGGTCAGCAGCCAGCGGCCGTCGCTCTGGCGCTCGACGCGGTGCATGAGGCGGTGGAACTTCATGGTGCGGAAGAGCTGGCGGTAGCGGGCCGGGGAGCCGGCCTGGAGGGTGACGCGCAGCTCCCGGGCTCTGTAGAGCGCGGCCTGGGCCATGGCCAGGTTGTAGCGCTCAAGGAGCTTGTCGGGGTCGATGTCGCGGAAGGTCTTCAGGCGCTGGTTGTCGTCCAGGTCGCCGTAGAGGGAGTCCTCGACGTCGGCGGGGGTGATGGGGCGGCCGAGGGGCTCGCCGCGCTCGGCCAGGCGGGCTTCGAGGATCTGGCCGACCTGCCCCAGGACGTCGGCGCGCGTGCGGGTGTGCAGAGCGTCGGCGCCCGCGACGACGGGGTGGTTGGCGGCGGAGAGTTCGAAGACCAGCTCGCGGACCTCCTGGGGCGGCGCGACGCCGGCCATGACGAACTCGCAGCGATCCTCGATGAGCTTCTGGAGGCCGCGCGAGGTGACGAAGTCGGTGCCGTCGCCGACCAGATCGTCGATGGCCTCGTTGATGGCCGCGCGGGTCGCGCCCTGGTGGCTCTGGAAGATGGCCACGAGGCCCGCCGCGCGCTCCTTGACGCGGCCGGCCGCCTTGCCGTCGAGCTTGAGGTAGCGGGGCGTGACGAGCTTGCCGTCGTCGCGCACCCGCAAGAGGTCAGCGGTAAGCATCGTGCTCCCGGCGTCGGGTCGAGACGTACTCCTCGACGGTGTCGAGCGTAATCAGCTCGTAGAGCAGCGCACGCTTGCCCTCCCCGCGTCTCAAGATCCGGCCCAGGCGCTGGACGTGCTCGCGGACGGTGCCGGAGCCGGCCAGGATGATGGCGACGTTGGCCTCGGGGATGTTGACGCCCTCGTTGAGCACCTTGCTGGTCACCAGGCAGGGGTAGTGCCCGGCGTTGAAGCGCTCCAGGCAGGTCTTGCGCTCCTTGGTCGGCGTCTGGTGCGTGATGGCGGGGATCAGGAAGCGGCGGCTGATGTCGTAGACCGTCTCGTTGTCGTTGGTGAAGATGATGACCCGATCGCGGCCGTGCACGCAGAGCAGCTTCTCGAGCCGATCGATCTTGCCCTTGTGCGCCAGCGCGATCTGGCGCTGCGCCCTGTAGGCGCGAAAAGCTCGCCGGCCGTCCACGCTGCGGCTGGAGTGCTTGAGGAAGTCCGCCCACCCCGTCGGCGACGACATCCGGATGCGGTGCAGGGACACGAAGTCGCGGTACTCTCGCCGGGCGTCGAGGTAGAGGGCCGCGTCCTCATCCGAGAGCGGGATCTTGAGCGTGACCACGTCGTACTCGGCCAGGTAGGTCCCGGTCATGTCCTTGATGCCGCGCTCGTACACCATCGGGCCGATCAGGCGCTCCAGCAGCACCTCGCCGCCGTCCGAGCGCTCGGGGGTGGCCGTCAGGCCCAGGCGGTAGGGCGCCATGGACATCTCGGCGCTCATCGTGTAGCTCGGGCCGGGCAGGTGGTGGCACTCGTCGAAGATCAGCAGCCCGAAGCGGGCGCCGAGGCGCTCCATGTGGATGAAGGCCGAGTCGTAGGTCGAGACGGTCAGGTCGCGGATCTCGTGGTAGCCGCCGCCGAGCAAGCCCACCTCCACGCCGAAGCTGGCGCAGAGCAGATCGTACCACTGGTTCATCAGATCGATGGTCGGGGCGATGACCATCGCCGACCGGCCCGCCTTGAGGATGGCCATCTCGGCCACGTAGCTCTTGCCCGCGCCCGTCGGCAGGACCACCACCCCCCGCATCCCCGCCTTGACCCAGGCCTCGACGGACTCTCGCTGGTGCGGGTAGGGCTCGCGCTGCGCGCCGAGATCCAGATCGAGCGCGTTGTAGGCGCGGGCGCGATCTTCGAAGGTGAGCGTGCCGCGCTGCTGGGCGCGGTAGAGGTGGGCGAAGACGAGGCGGTAGTCGCTGGCCGGACCCCGCAGGACCCCTCGGCGCTCGTCGCGCACGAGGCCCGCCAGAGGCAGCAGCGCCTCAAGGTGAGCGGGCTCCCCCTCGACGACGATCGTGCCGGCGTCGAAGGTGAGCTCAAGGGCCATGTGCCCGCTCGCGCTCATCTCATCAGGACATCACGACGTAGGGCAGAAGCGCCACGGCGCGCGCCCGCTTGATCGCGGCGGTCAGCTTGCGCTGGTACTTGGCAGACACGCCCGTGATGCGGCGGGGCAGGATCTTGCCGCGCGGGGAGATGAAGCGCTTGAGCATCTCGACATCCTTGTAGTCGATGTCCAGATCGGGGTTGTCCTTGAAGGGGCAGTTCTTGCGACGGCCACGACCGCGGCGGAAGAATTGAGCCATGGTGCGAACTCCTGCTTGATCGCGCTGATGGGACCCGCTCATGTTCAAAAAAGCGGGGCGCGACGGGTGGTTGGATTGAGCGCTGGAGCCGGACCCTCGCCGCCTCCCGCACCCCTCCTGGGGTTTGCCGCGGGGGCGCGCCCGGACGACCATACCTGCACAAAAGCGCAGGCGCTCATCACGAAGGGCGGAGCATACTCAGAGGTCGCGATCCTGTCAAGGCGCGCCGCGCGTCGATCCTGCCGCCAGAGCGCTCTTGCGCACGAAGAGGCCCATCGCATTGCCGAAGATCACGCGCTCGACCTCGTGGCTGGGCACGCCGGCCTCGGCCAGCGCCACGGCGAGCTTGGGCAACGCCAGGACGTCGCCGGGCACCTGACGGAGCGCCGAGCCGACCACGATCCGCCGCCGGTCGTGGTGCAGGATCGCCCTCACCGCCTCCTCCACGCCGAGAAAGAGGGGGTGGACCGACAGGCCGCTGAAAAAGCCGTGGGCCTCGACGGCGTCGATGGTCAGCCAGTCGACGTGCTGGACCAGGACGTCCGACGGCGACAGCCCGCACCCGCCCGCCACGGCCGCCAGCCGCTCGACGCAGGCCACGCGCCCCCTCGTGTCCGTCAACCTCGGCAGGCTGAAGACCAGCGGCAGGCCGACCTCGGCCTCGGCCAGGATCCTCGCCTGCCTCTCGACCAGCTCCCACTGGCGCTCCAGCGCCTTGCCGCTGGCCTCGGCCTCGACGCTCAGCTCCCCGAGCGCGGCCACCTCGGGCAAGGTCAGCAAGAAGGGCAGCTCCCGCCACAGCTCGTAATGGGCCCTGGACGGCACCGCCCCCGGGTGCACCCCGATGGCGATCCTGGCCTGGATCCCGAAGCGCCCCAGGCGCTCGGGCTCGGCCGCGATCAGCGCCTCGAAGTACTGCCACAGATCCCGGGCCGTCGCGAAGGCCCTCGGCGCGTGGGCGCACACCAGCGCGTGCGTCACCCCGAACCAGGCCAGGTTGGCGAAGTCCGCCTCCGCCCTCCCGTCCGCGTAGATGTGGGCGTCAAAGAGCTTCAACGCCACGCCAGATCGCCGAGCGACGCCGGGATCTCCGGGTGCTCGAAGTCGCCGCTCCGGCCCCCCGACTTGCGCCACAGCCTCACCTGCTCGATCGACATCCCCCGATCGACCGCCTTGCACATGTCGTAGATCGTCAGCGCCGCCAGCGTCGCGGCCACCATCGCCTCCATCTCCACCCCCGTCCGCCCGCTGCACCGCGCGCTGGCCCGGATCCACAACCCCGCGACCCCCTCCGGCGCGCTCGCCTCGTCCGCCGCGAACTCCACCCCCGCGCTGCTCAAGGGCAGCGGGTGACACAGCGGGATCAGCTCCCCGGCCCGCTTGGCCGCCATGATCCCCGCCAGCCTCGCCACCCCCAGCGCGTCCCCCTTGGCCACCCCGCCCGGCGACAGGATCAGCGCCAGCGTCTGCGGCGCCATGGACACCCGACAGAGCGCCACCGCCTCCCTGTCGGTGATCGCCTTGTCGCCCACGTCCACCATCCGCGCCCGACCCTGGGCGTCGATGTGCGTCAAGCCCTCACCCCCCATCAGCCGTCCTCCTCCTCCTCGGACGCCGGCTCAAGGTGCTCGGACAGCGCATCGAGCGCCGCGCTGAGCTTGTCCGCAGCCCGCTCCACCTCGTCGCGCAGCCCCACGAGCTGCCCGCTGGTCCCCTTCGGCAGCGACACCAGCCCCATCCCGCCCAGCCGACGCGCCGCCTCCAGCCCGTCGACCACGTCCCTCAAGCCCCCGTGCAGCGCGTCGACCAGCGACAGGTAATGCCGATCGTGCCTCGCCTGGACCTCCTCGATCCCCCCCAGCTGCACCTCGATCATCGCCTCAAGCTCGGCCAGCGGCGCGTCGAGGTCATCGGCCAGCAGCAGCCCCCGCCGGGCGCCGTTGTCGTGCAACATGAACTCCGCGATCATGCTGCAGACCTTGGACGCCCCCGCGCTGCCGCCCAGCTCCGCGACCGGATCCGTCAGCGTCCGCCTCAGCCCGTCCTCGCCAGGATCAAAGGCCTCGGGATCGGCCAGCAGCAAGCCGAAGAAGCGCCGCTGGATGCGGTCGAGCGACTTCTGATCCCAGCTCGACGTCGCGACGCTGGGCTCCGCGTTGACCACCGGCCCGCTCCAACCCGAGATGTGATCCGCCGGGAAGCTGCTCAGCGGCCCGAGCTTGACCCGGTGCCCGCCGTGGATCGTCAAGCCCATCCCGAAGGCCGTCGGCTCCAGCGTCACCTCCGCCAACGACCCCACCGGCGCCATGTTCTGCGCCGAGGCCGGCGACCCGTCCTCCAACGGGAAGGCCAGCACCACGTCCAGCGTCCCGAAGCCCATGTAATGCCAGTAGTCTTCGAGCTGGAGCCCGATGTGGGGCTCGATCTCCACAAAGCCCGGCAGCCCCGGAAACACGATCCCATCGACGAACAACACCGGCGTCTTCATCCCGCTCTCCCCCCTCCCATCCGCCCTTGTCCCCGCAGCGGCCACGCCGCCCGCGCCCCGCCCTATACCACAAGTCGACTTCGTTGACGCACACGTCGGGCTCGGCGAGTCGACTTCGTTGACGCACACGCCGAGATCGTCGAGTCGACTTCGTTGACGCACACGTCGAGATCGTCGAATCAGCAGAGATGACGGACACTTCGAGATCGGCGAGTCGACTTCGATGACGGTCACGTCGAGACCGGCGAGTCGACTTCGCTGACGGACAAGGAGAGATCGGCGAGTCGACTCGCCGATCTCCCCTTGTCCGACAACGAAGTCGACTCGCCGATTTCTCCTTGTCCACCTGCTGAGTCGCCGGGGGCGTCGGCCGGGCCGGAGCCTTGGACGTCAAGTGGGCGCCGTGTTAAGCATTTCAGGTCCGAAACGCGCCCTGCCCGAGGTGACCTGTGAAGTCCATTCGCACGCTCCGAAAGATTCGAATGATCCGAGCCCTGGCCGGGGTCGGGCTGGTCGTCTGCGCCGCGTCGGGCTGCGATGATCCAGGCGAGGGATCGAGGGGCGGCCAGGGCGTCGAGGTCGGCACGGAGGCGCTTGGGCAGGAGGGGGTGGAGCAGCTCTGGTTGACCGCGCGGCGGGGGGCGTCGGAGGGGGCCTTGAGGGCTGCGGGGCTGGAGGTCGTGGGCAGGCGCGGGCCGGGCGTCCATGTGGCGTTGCGGTCGCCGGACAGGCCCATCCCGCCGGGCTTCGAGGTCCACAGGCCGCTGGCCGCGGAGAAGATGGACGCGGGGCTGCGCGAGCGGCTGGCGGGCGCGGGCGAGCGGGAGGTGGTGGAGGTTGAGGCGCTGGTGCTCGTGGAGGGCGCGGCGCAGGCCGAGGCGCTGTTGACAAGGCACGGGCTCAAGGCGACGGGGCCGCTGCGCTTTGGCGGGGCGATCCAGGCGCGGGGGGTCAAGGCGAGCGTCGAGGCGCTGGCCGGCGATCCGAGGGTCAGGGCGGCGCTGACGATCTCGCCCGAGCCGGTGTCGTGGGCGCCCGAGGGGGAGTCGGTGCCGATGAACGCGGAGAGCCGCGCGACCAGCGGGGTCGACGGCCTGCACCCGGATGGCGATCTCGGGTTGGGGCTGACGGGGCGCGGCCTGACGCTGGGGCTGATCGACAACGGGCCGGTGCGGCTGACGCATCGGGACTTCGGGGGGCGGGTGAGCTACCGCGACGGCGGCGATGCGCTGGCGGAGCACGCCACGCACGTCTCGGGGACGATGATCGGGGCGGGGGTCGTGCGAGGCGAGGCGCGCGGGATGGCCTACGAGGCCCGGCTGATCGCCTTCAACTTCTCGGGCGACGCCGTGCAGAAGATGGCGGACAACGGCCACACGTTTACGGCCTCGAACCACTCCTACGGGCACAACCTGGGGTGGTTCTTCGACGGCCAGCAGTGGATCTGGGGCGGGAACCGTGGCTTCGGGAAGTACGATCAGGGCGCGCGGCGCTCGGACGAGGTGGTCTACGCGACGGACGCGATCTGGCTCAAGGCCGCCGGCAACGACAACGGGAACGGCCAGGGGGTCGCGGATCAGGCTCGCCCGGTGGACTGCGGCAGCGGCTTTGACTGCATCGCGACGGGCTCGCTGGCCAAGAACCTCATCATCGTCGGCGCGGTCCACGATCTGCCGGGGGGCCCCGAGGCCGCGGATCAGGTGAGGCCGACCTCCTTTACGAGCTACGGGCCTGCTGATGACGGCCGGATCAAGCCGGATCTGGCGGCCAACGGCCAGGATCTTGTCTCGACCGGGATCGCGGACGACGAGTCCTACCTGACGTTCTCCGGCACCAGCATGGCGACGCCGACCGTGACGGGGATCATCGGCCTGTTGCTGGAGCAGTACGGGCGGGCCAGAGGGGGCGCGACGCCGACGGCGGCCGAGGTCAAGGCCGTCCTGATCCAGACCGCGCGCTCGCCGCACGGGCAGGGCCGCCCGGATCATCGCCTGGGCTTCGGGCTGGTGGACGCGCGCGGCGCGGCGCGGCACGTCGAGGCGGCGCTCCAGGATCCGGGTCGGCAGGTCAACGATCTCGTCGAGCAGGGGGCGCGCGCCTGGACCTTCGAGGCCAGCGGCGAGGAGGAGATCACGCTGACGCTGGTGTGGACCGACCCGCCCGGGGAGGTCAACAACGGCGGCGTGGACGATCGGACGCCCGCGCTGGTCAACGACCTCGATCTGGTCCTGCTGCCCCCTGGCGAGGCCCCGGTGCGCTACCCCTGGCGCCTCCAGGCGGATCGGCCGGGCGAGACGGCGCTGCGCGACGGCCCCAATCGGCGCGACAACGTCGAGAAGATCGTCGTGCCGAGGGCCGAGGCGGCGGCCGGGCTGTGGCGCGCGGAGGTCAGGATGGCGGCCGAGCCCTTCGGGGGCCGCCCGCAGGCCTTCTCGCTGGCCTCGTCGCACAGCCTGCTCCCCGCCCAGGAGGCCCCGGCGCTGCTGGAGGTCGGCCGCGTGGTGCGCCTGAGGCTGCTGGAGTCCGACGCGCCGATCCAGGTGGTTCTGCCGATCACCGCCCCGAGCGGTCGCCCGGCGTCCTTCGAACTGGAGATCGACGAGCTGCCTGGCTGGATCGCGCTGGATCGGCGCGAGGGCGTGGCGCCGGGCGACGTGGTGACGGCGACGGTGGATCCCTCGGGGCTCTCCAACGATCTCTACTTCGCCCCCTTTCGCGTGCTCAACGGGACGGCGCCCGGCGCAGCCCCTCGGCTGATGACGGTCGAGCTGGAGGTGGCCGACTCGGCGATCCCGCGCGCGATCGCCGGGGTCGATCGCGTCGTGCCCAGCGGCGCGCACGTGCAGCTGGTCGGCTCGGGCAGCGACCCCGGCGGGGAGCCGCTGTCCTTCGCGTGGCGTCAGGCCGGCGGCCCCGAGGTGGTGATCGCGGGCCAGGAGCAGGCCAGGGCGTCCTTCGACGCGCCGGTGGTCGAGGGCGCCGAGCCCGTCGAGCTGCTCTTCGAATTGATCGTGAGCGACGGGCTCTTCTTGAGCCAGCCCGATCCGGTGCGGGTGGTGGTCCAGCCGCCCTTCGAGGGCCCGGGGGAGCCGGCCAACAACCGCTGCTCGACCGCGCCGCAGGTGGCGCTGCCCTACACCGTGGACGGCGAGCTGGAGGCGATCCACGACGTGGATTTCGTCGCGGTGGCGCTCGGCGTCAACGAGCGCATCGAGGTGGAGACCTTCGGGCGCGGGGGCGAGACCCTGGACACGACCCTCGGGATCGTGACGCCCGAGGGGGCGGTGCTGGTCTCCAACGACGACGAGGGGCTTGGGACCTTCAGCCGGCTGACCTTCACCGCGGCGCAGGCGGGGGTCCATTGTGTCGCTGTAAGTGCCTTCAGTGACTTCGTTTTTGACGGGAGCGGGGGGAGGGCCGCGGGGATCTTCGGGCTGACGATCGTCGGGGCGGGCTTCAACACGGCGCCCGTGGCCAGGGCGGGGGAGGATCAGGTGGCGTCCTCGGGGAGGCTGGTGAGGCTCGACGGTCGCCAGAGCGACGACGCGCAGCGCGATCCGCTGACCTTCGCCTGGCGGCAGGTCGAGGGGCCGCCGGTGGCGCTGGTCAACAGCGCCCAGTCGCTGGCGATCTTCCAGGCGCCCGACGTCGAGGCGCCGACGACGCTGCGCTTCGCGCTGTCGGTGGGCGACGGCGCGCTGACGTCGGAGGACGAGGCGCGGGTGGTGGTGGAGCCGGGCTTCGTGGTCGGGGCGCAGCCCTTCGCCGGGCCGGATCGCAGCGTGGCCGAGGGGGCGCGGGTGCGGCTCGACGGCGAGGCGACGAACCCGGATCAGGTCGAGCTGGGGTGGCGGTGGGTGCAGCGCTCGGGGCCGCCGGTGTCGCTGTCGCGCTTTGATCGCCCGACGGTGGAGTTCAAGGCGCCGCTGGTGGACGCGCCGACGGAGCTTGTCTTCGGGCTGCGGGTGATCGAGGGCGAGTTCCTCAGCGTCGAGGACACGATCACGATCACGGCGGTGCCGACCGGGGGAGAGGGGGAGCCGCAGGACAACGACTGCCGGTCGGCGCCCTTCGTCGAGGCGCTGGAGGTGTTGAGGGAGGGTCGGCTCGACGGGCCGCACGACGTCGATTACATCCGGCTCTTCATCCGGGACGGGATGACCTTCTCGATCGAGACGCAGCCGGTCGGCGGCGCCTTTACGGACACGACGCTGGGGCTGGCGCGGCTGCGCGACGGGGATGTCTTTGATCTGCGCACGGCCGACGACGACGGCGGGCTCTTCGTGATGTCGCGCCTGGAGGGGTTCTTCGGGGGCGATGGCACGATCTGCGTCATGGTCAGCGGCCACGGCGACATCCGTTACTTTGACGGCAGCTTCCACGAGGTCGAGGGGGATTACCTGCTGCGGGTCGCGCTCGGCGCGCCGCCGGGGAACAGGCCGCCGATCGTGGAGGTGCCCTCGCAGCGGCTCGTCGAGCCCGGCGCGACCTTGACCCTCGACGGCGGCGGCTCCAGCGACCCGGACGGCGATCCGATCACCTTCGCCTGGGCGCAGATCGCCGGGCCGGCGGTGGAGATGGAGGGCGTCGATGGGTCGGCCTTGACGCTGACGGTGCCCTCGGCGCTGGACGAGGAGACCAACTTCCGCTTCCGGCTGCGCGTCTCGGACCCCTACGCCAGCTCCGAGGGCGCCGTCGACGTCATCGTGCGCTCCAACAACGCCCCCTCGCTGGCGCCCGTCGAGGCCATCGCGGTGGTCGAGGGCGAGCTGGTGGCCTTCACCTTGAGCGCCGCCGATCCTGACGGCGACGATCTCAACTTCGGGATCGAGGCGGCCCCGTCGGGGGCGCTGGTCGATCCGGCCACGGGGCAGTTCTCGTGGCAGACGGGGATCGGGGACGCGGGCGCTGCGGACATCCGGGTCTTCGCCGAGGACAGCTTCGGCGCGCGGGCCGTCCAGCGCGTGGAGGTCGTGGTGGAGCCGGCTCAGAACCTCCCGCCGCAGATCGCGCCCATGGCGCCTCGGGTCGTCGAGGCGCTCGGGGTCAGCACGGAGGTGACGCTCACGGCGGAGGTCACCGATCCCGAGGGGCAACCGCTGGCCTTGAGCTGGACGCGGGCCGACGCTGCCGAGGTGGTCCTTGGCGAAGGCGCTGAGCTCAGGGTGTCGCTGGAGGTCGGCGCGCACGCCTTCGTGTTGAGCGCGTCGGACGGCGTCAACGAGGCTCGGGCCGAGGCGCTGGTGTTGGTGCTGGACGACACGCTGCGCCCGGTCGCGGTGGTCGGCGGCGCCCAGCGCGTCGCGATGCCCCTTGAGGCCCAGGCGCCCGCGGCCTACATCGACGGCCGCCAGAGCAGCGACCCCCTGTCGCGCCCGCTGGTCTTCGTCTGGGAGGCCGTCGATCCTGTCGAGGGCTTCGAGGTCGCCGAGCACCCCGGCGCGTCGTCGGTGGGGGTCCTTCAGGTCGTGGAGCCAGGCGCGCAGGAGGTCGCGGTCACGATCCGCTTGACGGTCGTGGCTCAGGACGAGGACTTCGGGGACATCCCCTCGGCGGCCTCGGAGACGATCGTGCGGCTGATCCCTGGCGGCAACGCGCTGCCCGAGGCCGTGATCGAGGGCCCCGACCGGGCGGCGCAGGGCGAGACGCACGCCTTTGACAGCGCGGCCAGCGTCGATCCCGAGGGTCAGCCGCTGCGCCTGGCCTGGAGCCTGACGCGGGGCCAGGGGGAGATCCTTGCGCCGGGGTCGCCCTCGACCGAGGTGACCTTCGGGGAGCCGCGCGATCCGACGCCCGTGGGCTGGACGGTGGCGCTGCTGGTGAACGACGGGCAGGCCAACGGCGCCCCGGCGCTGCACCTCGTCCGCCGCGCGGCGCCGGGCCCTGTCGATCCCCCAGACGTGGAGGGGGAGCCGGACGCGGAGGAGCCGGACGCGGGCGATGTGCCCTCGATCCGGAGCCCGCCGCCGGGCAGCGACTGCGTCTGCAGCGCGCTGGCGGGTCCGGCGCGCGTCGGCGCGCCGTGGTGGGCGATCTTCGGGCTGGCGGCGGGGCTCGCTCGCCTCAGGATCCGCCGTCGCGGTCAGGGCGATCCCGTGTGAGGTCGTCCGTCGTCGTCGGGCTCTCTGGGTCGTTCAGGTCAGGTTCGATCGGTGAAGTCACGATCGAAACCCACGCACGACGAACGCCCCACGCTCCTCTCACCGCCCCCCTGCGGGGGACGGGCTCGTCGGGTGGGGCTAGAAACTCAGGGTGGGCTGCGCCCTGGCGGTCGCAGGCCAGCGCTCGACCGATGTCGACACCTGGGGACGTGAAAACCACAATCCACAGGCCCACTTCGACGCGCTGCTCCGGCCATTCGATCCGCTCTCGTCCGCCCGCCGGCCTGCGCCCATCGGGCGCAGCCCCCCCTCGCATCCAAGCCCCACCCGACGAGCCCGTCCCCCGCAGGGGGGCGGTGCGAGGAGCGTGGGGCGTTCGTCGAGCGTTGGGCGCTTGGGGGGCGTCGAAGGGGCCTGGAGCCTTCGCTGAGCCAACCTGTCGTTCAGGTCTGGGGGTCGGGCTTGTCGACGAAGATGCCGGAGAAGCCGCGATCGCCCAATTCGAAGAGCAGGAGCTGGAGGTCGCAGCCCTGGGCCAGCACGATGACGTTGGGGGCGGGGCGCAGGACGACCTGCCGGGCGATCTTGGGGTAGCTCATCAGCTCATCGAGGCGGACGGGGTCGCGGGCGATCAGGACGCCGCCGGCAGGTGCCAGCGTGAACTCGCCGTGCTGTCGCGCGACGTCGGAGATGAGCTGTTTGACGGTGGCCGGCAGGGGGGTGGCGCTGAAGCGCTCCAGCATGTCGGCCCAGGTCTCGATGTCGATGCCAGCGTCGCTCAGGCGCATCAGCGAGCGTCGGTTGAGGGTGAAGGTGGACACCTGATCGATGCTGGAGGGCTGCGCCCCGCAAGCCAGATGAACCAGCGCGTGGACGGAGAGGTCCGGCGGCGCCAGCACCTCGCCGTTGTTCTGAACGAGGAGCTTGCCCTGTCCAGGGCGAGAGGTTGGGACGGGCGTGGGGGAGGGCAGGGGGCCGGGAATGGTGAAGACGCCGTCGTCGGGCAGGAGCCCGGGGATGAGGCCCTCCTGGGGGATGGGTGGCAGGGGGGCGGCGGTCAGGATCCATGCGTCATCGTTGCGGATCTGGGCCAGCCCGTTGGGGACGAACAGGGCCTCGAACCAGGGGGCGAGGTGTTCGTCGAAGCGCCGCTGGAAGGCGCCGAGGATCTGGGTGGCGGTGGCAAAGACGGTGGCCTGTCGCCCGTCGGTGGCCACGGCCCAGGTGGGGCGCCGCAGGTGGTCCAGGGCGATGTGCGCGTGGGCGAGCCGCCCGATGGTGTTCAGGGGCAGGGGGGTCTCGCGGTCGAGGTGGGCCAGGAGGGTCAGGAGCCCGGCGCGCAGGCGCCTGTGGGTGGCCAGGGTGGCGACGCGGGCGCTCTGGAGGTCGAAGTCTCCGGGGGTGAGGGTCAGGAAGGGGGAGACGGGCTCGATGGGCATGACGCCGAGGGAGGCGCCGAGGATGGCCTCGGCGCCCTGTCCTTGTCGGAAGAGCTGGGTGGCGCCGCCGACGAGGGGGTTGTGGGTGTCGCCGAGGGCCTCGACGAAGCCGCCGAGGAGCCCGCCGAGGCTGGAGACGGGCTGGAGGGCGAGGCGGATGCGGCCTTCGATCCAGCGGTGGAGGATCTCGCGGGAGAGGTCGGGCGGGGGGAGGTCGAGGAGGTCGAGGTCGGTGCCGATGATGAGGCGCTCGTCGAGGGTGACGAAGAGGTCGAGGCCCTGGCCGATGGCGAGGCAGTCGTCGAGGAACTGCCTGGGGGGGAGGTCGCAGACGGCTTCGAAGCGGCGCAGGTCGCTGCGGTGGAGGACGCCGTTGCCGGTGACGCGCAGGCCGCGGTGGCTCAGGAAGGCCAGCAGGTGTCGGAGCCAGGGCCAGACCTGGGGTCCGGGCGCGGGGGCCTTGCGGGGCCTGCCGGGGGGTCGCGAGAGGCCGGCGGCGGCGAGCTGTGCGGCGCGCTGCCAGTGTGCGTCGAGGGAGGCGTTGAGGTCGGCGGCGGCGTCGGGGGAGAGCTTGAGGGTGTTGTGGAGATCGGGGATGGCGAGCTGAAGGGATTCGAGGTCGGCCAGGGCGTGCTGGAGGGGGGCGACGTCGCGGCTGGAGCGCAGGCGAGTAGGGTCGGGGAGGCGCCCGACGTCGTGGAGCAGGGCCATGAGGCCGAGGTGGAGGGGGCCGATGTAGGGGCGCGCGCGGGCCAGGGGTCCGTGCTGGCTGCGGCCGAGGATGTCGCTGGCGGCGTCTGCGGGGACGGAGAGATCCTCGGGGGAGACGGCCACGAGGGGCTGGTTGTCGGGTCGGCTCATCGTCGCGGTGTCCAGGTGCGCGCTCTGGGGTGAGGGGCCAGCGCGCGGTCGGAGCGTGCTTGGGCGTCGTCGTCGAGCGGGCGTCGGCGCGGTGGGCCGGCGGGTCGCCCGGTGTCGGAGGCGGCGCAGTCAACAGGGTAGTCGCTTATGGAAGCGTCACCAAGAATATCGGCGGCCGTCGGTGGCGGAGGGTCGTGGGGTTGCGCTGTCTGGATCGTCAGGGTATAGACGGGTGAGGCGGCGAGTCGCGCCACGCGCGGCGTTCCGGAGGGTGGCAGGGAAGCCGGCTTCGGGCACAGACCAGGGTAGAGCAGTGACGTTCTTGGACAAATTCTGGGGTCTCTTCTCCAACGATCTGGCGATCGATCTGGGAACGGCCAACACGCTCATCTACGCCAAGGGGAGCGGGATCGTGGCCTGCGAGCCCTCGGTGGTGGCGGTGCAGCTGGACGGCCGGGGCGGCCGCAAGGTGCTTGCGGTCGGCAAGGACGCCAAGGAGATGGTGGGTCGGACGCCGGGGACGATCACGGCGATCCGGCCGATGAAGGACGGCGTGATCGCCGACTTCGAGATCACCGAGGCGATGTTGCGCTACTTCATCCAGCGGGCGCAGCCTCGCCGGACGCTGGTCAAGCCGCGGATCGTGATCTGCGTGCCGTCGGGGATTACGGAGGTGGAGAAGAGGGCGGTGCGCGAGTCGGCCGAGTCGGCCGGCGCCCGCGAGGTGTTCTTGATCGAGGAGCCGATGGCGGCGGCGATCGGGGCCGGGCTGCCGATCACGGAGCCGAGCGGCAACATGATCGTGGACATCGGCGGCGGGACGACGGAGGTGGCGGTCATCTCGCTGGCGGGCATCGTCTACAGCAAGAGCGTGCGGGTCGGCGGCGACAAGATGGATCAGGCCATCATCCAGCACATGAAGCGCAAGTACAACCTGTTGACGGGCGAGCGGACGGCGGAGATGATCAAGTGCACCATCGGGACGGCGGCGCCGACCGAGGAGGTGATGACGATGGAGGTCAAGGGCCGCGATCTGGTCGCGGGGCTGCCCAGGACCTTGGTGGTCAACTCCGACGAGATCCGCATGGCGCTCCAGGAGCCGATCAACGCGATCGTGGAAGGGGTGCGGATGGCCCTGGAGAAGACGCCCCCGGAGCTGTCGGCGGACATCGTCGACAAGGGGATCGTGCTGGCCGGCGGCGGCGCGCTGCTCAAGAACCTGGACATCTTGATCCGGGAGGAGACGGGGCTGCCGGTGATGATCGCCGACGATCCGATGACGAGCGTGGTCATGGGCTCGGGCAAGGCTCTGGATGAGCTCAGCCTGCTCAGGGAGATCTCGACGCTCTGAGCGGTACTTTCTCATGATGGAGCTGCTGGCCAGGTTCCGGGTCCACCTGCTGGTGGTGCTCATGCTCGCCCTTCCGGCGTCGAGCATCGCCTTGAGCCGGGGCAAGCCGGGGCGCGGCCCGGTCGACGGGGTGTTGATCCAGGGGGTCGGCGCGCTGCAGGCGGGGGGCATGTCCGGGCTGGGCTTCGTCGAGGATTTCTGGAAGGACTACGTTGACTTGCGCGACCTGAAGCAGGAGAACGAGCGGCTGCGCCAGCAGATCTCGCGCTACGAGGAGGAGAGGGCGCGGCTGATCGGGGTGCTTCAGGAGAACGCGCGGCTGCGCCAGATGCTCAAGTTCAAGGACGGTCGGCCGGATCTGAAGTTGCGGCCTGCGCGGATCATCGGGCGGGACGTGACGCCCTACTTCCGGGTCTTGCGGGTCAAGATCGACGCGCGCTCGGCGGACATCACGCTCAAGCCGCAGATGGCGGTGGTGAGCACCGAGGGGGTGGTGGGGCAGATCATCGAGGTGAACGACGAGTACGCCGACGTGATGCTGGTGTCGGACCCGCGCAGCAAGCTCGACGTCATGACGCAGCGCAGCCGGACGCGCGGGGTCATCAAGGGCCTGGGTCACCGCAAGGACTACGAGGCCCAGATGGCCTTCTTGAGGCGCAAGGACGAGATCGCCGAGGCGGACGTGATCGTGACGAGCGGCAAGGGGGGGATGTTCCCGCAGGAGCTGCTCGTGGGGCAGGTCAGCCGGGTCGATCGCAAGGCCTTCGGGCTGGAGCAGCAGGCGATCGTGGAGCCGACGGTCGATCCGGGTCGCCTCGAAGAGGTCTTCATCATCACCGGCGAGAACACCGCCGGCTACCGGCCCTGATCGATGCAGACGCTGATCACCATCGCGGTCTGCCTGGCGCTGCTGCTGGGCGAGGCGCTGGCGGTGGAGCTCTTCAACCTGGACGTGTGGCTGCCGCACGTCGGGGTGGGGATCGTCGTCTTTCTGGCGCTCAGGCCGCCCTGGGTGGTGGGCTGCGCGGGGGTCCTGGCGGCGGCGTGGTGGGCGGATCTGCTCGGGTGCTCGCCGCCGGGTGTGCACGCGCTGTCGCTCACGCTGGTCTTCTTCATCGTCAAGCTCGGCGGGCAGCGGCTCGACGGGCGCTCGGCGCTGGTGCGTACGGGCGTGGCGGTGGTGGCCGCGGGGGTCCTGATCACCTTGGAGGCGCTGATGGTCACGATGCTCGGCGGGGCGCCCTGGGAGCCGCTGGCGGGCTTCTTCATCGGGGCGCTGCCCTCGGCGCTGGCGGCGCCCGTGGGGCTGGTGGTGGCCTGGGGGGCCCTCGACAGGGTGGACCGCTTCTTTACGGCGCGCCAGAGCCGGAGCCTGGGGACGCTCGGGAGCCGCTGAGGGTGTCGCCTTGCCAGCCCTCTGGGCGGCGTGCTATAGCGCGAGGGTCGCGTGCCAGGGAGGGCACCTTCTCCGGGGTCCTGTCGGGATCCCGTCGCGAGCCGTCCGTTGAGAGTCCGAGGCACCCTGCGTTCATGAAGGTTGTTGAGCGCGCGGGTGTGGCGGCGAGTTCCCCGGGACCCTCCGGGGTATGGTGGCCATCGCGTGTCAATCGGCTTTAAAAATCAAGACAAGGGGGGCGGTCGCCAGGTCCAGAACGACATCGCCCGGCTCAACGGTCGGAGCGAGCTGGAGGCCTACCAGACGCGCGTCTGGTGGCTCCTGCTGGCCTTCCTGATGCCCTTCCTGGCCATCGTCGGACGGCTCTGGCAGATCCAGGTGCTCGACGCGGACGAGATGGGGCGCAAGGCGCGCAACAACCTCGTGCGGACGGTGGAGATCCCGGCGGATCGGGGGTTGATCTTCGATCGCACCGGGGCCGTGATCGCGGACAACCGCGTGGCCTACGACGTGGTGGTCGACCCGATCCACTTCAAGGGGGAGCCGGAGGCGCTCGAGCTGCTGCGGACCTTCCTGAACCTGGCGCAGTCGGACGTCAACCGGATCCAGCGCCAGCTGGCCGGCGCGGGCAACAGGACCTTCGTGGCGCGGCGCGACGTGTCGCGCGATCAGGTGGCGCTGCTGGAGACCCACCAGCTGCGCCTGCCGGGCGTCTCGGTCCAGACGCGGGCCCACCGCTACTACCCCTTCAACGAGCTGGCGTCGCACACGCTGGGCTTCATGAACGAGGTGACGTCCGAGGAGCTCGCCCGGCTGGGCGAGTTCGGCTACAGGCCGGGCGACTACGTCGGGCGCACGGGGCTGGAGCGGGCCTCGGAGCCGATCTTGCGGGGCAGCCCCGGGTTTTCGCGCGAGGTCGTGGACGCCAGGGGCATGCCGCAAGGCGAGGACGTGGCCGAGGAGCTCCTGGGCCACTACCGCCGCGTGGAGCCCGTGCCGGGCCGCAACATCGTGTTGACGCTCGACATGGAGCTCCAGCAGATCATGCTGGAGGCCTTCGCGGCCCACGCCTCGGGGGCGGCGGTGGCGATCGATCCGCGCGACGGCTCGGTGCTGGGGCTGCTGTCCAAGCCGACCTTCAACCCGAACAGCTGGACGGGCCGCCTGAGCGTCGAGGAGAAGATCCAGAGCGACAAGGATCCCTTCAAGCCGATGATCGACAAGACGGTCAAGACCTACTTCCCGGGCTCGACCTTCAAGCTGGTCACGGCGCTGGCGGCGCTCCACGAGGGCTTCATCCAGCCGGACGAGACCTTGCGGTGCAATGGTTTCTACGAGTTCGGCGGCCGCCGCTTCCACTGCTGGAACCGGGGCGGGCACGGGCTGGTGGACCTGACCGACTCGCTCAAGCACTCCTGCGACGTCTACTACTACAAGCTGGGCGAGAAGCTGGGCATGGACACGCTGGCGCAGTACGCCTACATGTTCGGCTTCGGGGAGCGGACGGGGGTGGGGATCAACGGCGAGCAGCGGGGGCTGGTGCCGACGAAGGACTGGCACCGCAAGAACTCGCCGGAGGGCTTCCAGCACGGCTTTACGCTCTCGACCTCGGTCGGCCAGGGCGACACGAAGGTGACGCCGCTTCAGCTGGCGCTGTCCTTCGCGGTGCTGGCCAACCGGGGGACGCTCCATTACCCGCGGCTGGTCGATCGGATCGAGTCGGCCGAGGGGGCGGTGCTCTTCACCTACCCGGCCAGGGGTCGGAGCGTGCTGGAGGTGCCGACGAGGCTCTTCGATCAGATCGACGTCGGCATGACGGCGGTCGTCAGCGAGCCCGGCGGGACGGCGTACAAGCACCACCTGAGCTACGTGAACCTGGCGGGCAAGACCGGCACGGCGCAGGTGCGCGGCTTCGACAAGATGCAGCTTGGCCAGGACGGCGAGGTCATCCTGGAGCACCGCGATCACTCCTGGTTCGTGGCCTACGGGCCGGTCGAGGCGCCGCGGATCGTGCTGGTGGTCTTCGTCGAGCACGGCGGGTCGGGCGGCAAGGTGGCCGCGCCGCTGGCGATGGGGATCATGGATCGCTACTTCCGCGAGGTCGAGGGGATGGACCCGGAGGCGGAGGCGGCCAGCGCCGTGGCCAGCGAGATCGGGCCGCGGCGGCTGAGGCGATCTGCGGAGGAGGAGGAGGGCAGCGCGTGGCGCCGCCCTGACGAGGACGTCGATCTGCCCGCCGATCAGCGCGTCATCGGCGTCGAGGTCGGCGACGAGGCGCGTCGGCGCCTGGACAGGGGCGCCGACGATCGCCGGCCCTCGCCGCCCGACGGGTCCGGCGGCGATAAGCCGGCCCCTCGAGGCGCGGATGAGCCGCTGGGGCCGAGCGGGTTGAACAGGCCGCCGTCGAACTGAGGCTTTCGCCTTGACGTCCGTGGTGTGCGCAGGGGAGGGCGTCGATGTCTCGCGCCATTCAACAGATCAAGGTCCGCTTTGACTGGGTGCTGCTCCTGCTGGTGATGTCGATCGCCACGGTGGGCTTGCTCAACCTCTACTCCTCGTCGGTGGCGCTGGGCGAGTCGTTCTACCTGACGCAGATGACCTGGCTGAGCCTGGGCTTCGGGCTGGCCCTGGTCACGACGATCATCGATTATCGCACCTACGAGCGGCTGGCCTATGTGGGCTATGTGGCGGTGGTCGTGATGTTGATCGCGGTCCTGATCGTCGGCACGACGATCAACGGCTCGCGGCGGTGGCTGAACCTGGGCTTTACGCTCCTGCAGCCCTCGGAGCTGATGAAGCTGGCGATGATCCTGGTCGTGGCGCGCTTCTACGCCGACCGCACCGCCGAGCGAGGCTACACGCTCAAGGATCTGGCCCTCCCCTTTGGCCTGGTGTCCATCCCGGCGCTGCTGATCATGCTCCAGCCGGATCTCGGCACGGCGCTGGTGGTCATCTTCATCGTCATGACGCTGGCGCTCTTCATGGGGATCGAGATCAAGTCGCTGGTGACGATGGGGATCTCGGGGGCCATCGCGCTGCCCCTCTTCTGGTTCTTCGGGCTGCGGGGCTACCAGAAGGAGCGCATCACGAGCTTCCTGGACCTGGAGGGGGATCACCACGGCGCGGGGTGGCAGGTGCGCCAGGCCCTCATCGCCTTCGGCTCGGGAGGCTGGACGGGCAAGGGGCAGCTGGCCGGCACGCAGATCCAGATGGGCTTCGTGCCCTACCACGAGAGCGACTTCGCGGCCGTCAACTGGGCCGAGGAGCACGGCTTCCTTGGGATGCTCTTGCTGCTGACGCTCTTCGTCCTGCTGCTGGCCTGGTCGATGCGCATCGCCCGCAACGCCCGCGATCGCTTCGGGATGGTCGTGGCGCTCGGGGTCGCGGCGCTGATCTTCTGGCACGTCGTCATCAACCTCTGCATGGTCCTCGGGCTGATGCCCGTCGTCGGCCTGACCTTGCCGCTGGTCTCCTACGGGGGCTCGTCCGTCATCACCTTCATGCTGGGCCTCGGCCTCCTGATGAACGTGTCCCTGCGGCGGCACGTCTTCTGATCGCCTCCTGAATTGATCCACTGAAAAAGTGTTGCGGTGCGCGGCGAGCCATTGTACCTTGCCGTCGCCGTCGGCGCGATGATCCCTCCGGATCGCCGCGTCAGCGACATTCACGCAGGTCACCACCCAGGACCCTGTCCGGATCACCGACCGCCTCGGGCCTCTCGGTGATGCGCGGCCAGAGCGGGCGGTGGGGCCTCAACCCCAAGGAGGCGGGTGCAGTGGGCGCGCTCAACGGATCTCTCTCATACACGCGGTTCTTCGTCGACGGGGATCTGCCCCCCTCACACCGCGAGGTCTTCACCGACGCGATCAAGCGCGGCGCCTTTGAGCCGCTTGAGGCCGACAGCGACGACGTCGAGCGGATGGGCTGGTGCTCCATCGAGCACCCCCTCGATATGGACTTCGAACCCGAAAAACTCTTCTTCAACGAGTACCTCAACGTGGCGCTGCGCATGGACAAGTGGCGCATCCCCGGCGGCCTGCTCAAGGCCTGGTGCACCGAGGCCGAGCGCACCTACATGGCCAAGCACAACAAGGACAAGCTGCGCCGCAGCGAGAAGGACGACATCAAGGCGATCGTGACCGCCGACCTCAAGGCGCGTCTGCTGCCCTCGATGAAGACCATCGACGTGTCGTGGAACACCCAGACGGGCGTGCTGCGCTTCTGGAACCAGTCCGGCAAGACCTGCGAGGTCTTCATGGACCTCTTCGAGAAGACCTTCGGCCTCCAGCTCGTGCCCGACAACCCCTACATCGGGGCGCTCCAGCACGAGATGAGCGACGCCCAGCTCGGCCTCCTGGCCGGGATCGAGGCCACGATCTTCCACGAGGTCGAGGCGGCCGGCTGAGGCCGCCTGCCCCCCAGATTCAAGGCATGGAGACGACAATGGACATGACCGAACTTATCGAGAGCCACCGCTTCCTGGGTCACGAGTTCCTGATCTGGATGTGGTACAAGTGCGACGTCTTCGAGGGCCGCTTCATGATCGGCAAGCGACCCTGCGAGGTCTGGTTTGACGATCGGATCACGCTCGAAGCCGTCATGGTCGAGACCGAGCAGAGCGTCCTGAAGGGCGCCAGCCCCACCTTCACCCCCGAGGCCCGCGAGGCGCTGCGCCAGGGCAAGACCCCCACCCAGGCCAAGCTGCGCCTCATCCACGAAGGCCAGGAGTTCCAGTTCGTCTTCAAGGGCGCGGAGTTCAAGATGTCCGGCATCAAGCTGCCGGCCCTGATGACCCGCACCGACGACGAGAAGTTCTACGAGCGCATGTACCTGGTGGAGCTCCTCGAGGAGCTCGTCGAGGACCTCTACGGCGAGTTCCTCGGCCTGCGTCTGAGCGAGGTCGCCTGGCCCAAACTCGTCGAGGCCCTCCGCGCCTGGATCCACGACGACGCCCGCATGGCGATCGAGGACTACACGGCGCTGCGCGATCAAGCTCCCCCCCTGCCTCGCCTGCGCGCCAAGGCCAAGACCGCCGCAGAGTCCCCCGCCTCGATCGAGGCGACACCCGCCGATCCCGATCCCGCCGAGATCGCCCGGCCCCCCCTGGCGGCCCCGGCCCCCGAGGCCGCCCCCCCCGCCTGATCACCCAGGCCACCCCAGCGCCAGCGCCAGCGCCACGGCGCCCGCGACCGCCTCGCCGGCCTCCCGCTCGCCCATGTCCTCAGGCACCTGGGGGATGTGGATGAAGCCCGCTCTACCCCCAAAGCGCGCCGCGTTGCACCAGACCATCAGCCGGTAGAACACCTCGTTGCACACATAGAGCCCGGCAGACTCCGACGCGATCACCGCCTGACCACGCCCGGCCAGCGCGCCGACGATCGCGTCGACCGGCAAGCGCGCCATCAGCCCGTCCGGCCCCTGCGGCAGGATCGGCCCCCCGCCCATCGGCGCGCACCGACCGCTGGCGTCCGGGCGCTCGCCCCTGCGGTGGTTGACCGCCACGCGCTCTATCCGCACCGCGGTCGAGCCTCCCGCGACCCCCAATGAGAAGATCCCCTTCAAGATCAACGACTTGTCGGCCTCGATGGCGTCGAGTTCGGCCTTGAGCCGCGCCCAGGCGCCGTCAAAGAGCGTCGGCAGCTCCACGACGCGGACCTCGACGCCCGGCCGTCGCTCCTCCAGCAGCCCACGGGCGGCCTGCGCCACGACAGGCGAAGGGTTGCGCGAGACGCCAGGGAAGGGGCCGAAGCCGCTCAAGACGACGACAGGCCGCCTCTCGGCCTCCTCGACGGGCGCGGGGGCGTCGTCGGCACTGAGGCGATCCGCCGCGCCCCGAGCCGCGCCGTCGAGGCGAGGCGCGATCGGGTCGGCGTCGGAGCCGAGGTGAGCCGCGATCGGGTCGGCGTCGGTGCCGAGGTGGGCCGAGATCGGGTCGGCGTCGGGGCCAAGGTGAGCCGCGATCGGGTCAGCGTCGGGACCAAGGTGATCCGCGGCGATCCTGGCCCACGCCGCCCTGTCGCCTTCGGCCAGCGCCCGCAGCGTCGGCGCTCCGAGCCAGCCGCGCAGCAGCTCCGCGCGCCGACGCCCCTCCGGCTCGCGCTCCTTGAGGGCCGCGCGCAGCGCCTCGGCGGCCTCGGTCAGCTCGATCCAGGGGGCGCCCAGGGAGGACTCCAGGTGCTCGCGCAGCAGCCTCGAGACCCCCGGCGCCAGCCCGCCGGAGGCTATCCCGATCGCGAGGGCGCCGAGATCGAGCCTGGACAGGAGGGTCAGATCGCCAGGGGCGCTCCCGTCCGAGACATTGCACCAGAGGCCGCGCGCGGCGGCCTCCTCGGCGAGGGCGCGGTTGACCTCCGGGTCGTCGGCGCAGGCGAAGGCCAGAGCGCAGCCGTCGAGGTCCGCGGGCTCGAAGCGGCCAGCGCGCCATTGCGGCCTGGGGCCGTCGAGCCCGTCGAGCCAGGCCCCCAGGTCGGGATCGTCAGGGGAGACGAGCCGGACGCTGGCGCGGGCGTCGAGCAGCCGGGCGATCTTGCGTCGGCCGACCTGCCCGCCCCCGACGACGAGGGCGAGCCGCCCCCGAAGATCGAGGGCGACGAGGAGGGAGGGGTTGGCGGGCATGGGGGATCCTGTTTCTGGGATGCCGGGAGAGGGCATCTCGGGCTTGACCCTCGGGGTGAGGTGAATAACACTCCTCGATGCTCAGCGCCGTCGAGAGAGGTCGCTGGACAGCAGAGCGACCCGTCAGATGAAGCATTCAGGAGGATCCAATGGCAAGCAAGCATGTGCTCGAGGCAACGGACAGCAACTTTTCAAGCGCGGTCCTCGGTTCGGGCGTCCCGACCGTGGTGGACTTCTGGGCCGTCTGGTGTGGTCCTTGCCGGATGATCGCGCCCATCCTCGATGAGCTGGCCGACGAGTTCCAGGGCAAGGTCCAGGTGGCCAAGCTCAACGTCGACGAGAACCCGGGCACGGCGGCCAATTACGGCATCCGCTCGATCCCGACGCTGCTCGTCTTCAAGAACGGCGAGCTGATCAAGCAGCACGTCGGCGCGGCGTCCAAGCCCAAGCTGCGCTCGCTCTTCGAAGAAGTCAGCTGAGGTCCGACCCGGCTTTGCGCATTGAGGCGCCCTCGCCCCCTTTGTCAGGGTGTGGGCGCCTCGTCGTTTCGAAGCCTCGCCCCTTGAACATCCTCTCCGGCTTCGGCCGCGCCCGCCTCGGGTGCGCGCCCCTCCTTGTCTCCCTCTCCCTCAAGGCCCGCCGCCGCGCTTTCTTGAGCCGCCATCAGCCCCTGGGCCGCGCCGGGGCCGAGATCCGCCAGATGCTGGAGGCCGGCCTCGGAGGCGCCGACGACGATGAGCCTGTCGAGGGCGCGCACGAGGTGCACCGAGCGCCTGGGGCCGAGGGGCAGGGAGGCGACCAGGGCGAGGTGGGCGGGATCGGGCTGCTGCCCCTTGAGCCAGCGGGCGAGCCCGAAGCGGACGACGACGACGGCCAGCAGGCAGACGAGGGCCAGCGAGGCGATCGTCTTGAGCAGCAGGCCGCCGAAGGAGGGGAGCTGGTCGCTGGCGGCCAGGGCGGCCAGGGCGGCGGTGGCCAGGGGTCCACAGAGCGGCATCGGGGGCTCCTCGGGCAGGTCGGGTCCGACGCGGCGCCGGGCGATCCGGCGCCGTTGCGTTGGTTGAGGGGTGTGGTTTAACGTGGCCGGGCGCTGGAGACAAGGAGGGGAGATGTTGGAGGGGTCGTCGGGCGTCTCGTGGGGGTTGGTGCTGCTGGCCGTGGTGCCGCTGTCGCTGGTGCTGGTGACGAGCTTCATCAAGATCTCGGTGGTGCTCTCGCTGCTGCGCAATGCGCTCGGGGCGCCGGAGGTGCCCTCGACGGCGATCGTGCTGGCGATCTCGATCCTGCTGAGCGCCTTCGTGATGTCGCCCGTGGCGCTGGCGACGTGGCGCGAGGCCCAGCCCGTGGCGGCGGTCGGGGGCGCGGAGGGCTGGGATCTGGCGCGGGTCGAGCGCGAGGCGCCCAGGGTGCTTGAGCCGCTGCGGGCGTGGCTGTCGCGCAATGCGGGCGCGGGCGAGCGGGCGACCTTCGTGGGGCTGGGTGAGCGGCTGCACCGGCCCGAGGATCGCGATCTGGTGGCGCAGGAGGGGTGGCTGGTGATCGTGCCGGCCTTCGTGCTCACGGAGCTCAAGGAGGCCTTCATCATCGCCTTCATCGTCTTCGTGCCCTTCCTGGTGGTCGATCTGGTCGTGGCCAGCGTCCTGTTGAGCCTCAACATGCACATGGTCAGCCCCACGTCGCTGTCGCTGCCCTTCAAGCTGCTGCTCTTCGTCATGATCGACGGCTGGCAGCTCCTGGTGCAGGGGCTGGTGCTGGGCTACGCCTGAAGGGCGTCCAGGGCGGCTTGCAGGGCGTCGCGCTGTCGGGCGAGGTCGTCGGCGAGCTGGAGCTGGCCCGCGGCGCGCAGGAGGTTGTGGTCGCCGCGGGTGGGCGCGGCGGCGGGGTCCCAGCCGAAGTAGCGCTCGTGGAGGGCGTCGGCGGCGAAGCGGGCGGCCAGCTCCAGGCAGATCCGCTCCGTGGTGGGGATGAAGGCGCGGCGCTCGGCCTCGGTGAGCCAGGGGGCGGCGTCGAGGTAGCCGGCCATGGCCTCGGCGAAGATGGCGGCGCTGAAGCGGGCCGTGGGGTCGTCCTCGGTGGAGGTGTTGCACCAGGAGCGCAGGGCGTCGCCGACGTCGATGTCGACCGAGGCCCAGGCCATGGTGTCCAGATCGATGACGCCGACGGCGCGCTCCTCGTCGTCGAAGAGGAGGTTGCTGATCTTGGGGTCGCCGTGGACGACGCGGGCGGGCAGATCGAGGTCGACGCAGGCGGGCCGCAGGTCGGCCCATCGGCCGATGAGGGCGCCGGCGAGGGGCTCGACGGCGGGCTTGAGGCGGTGCCCGGGGTGGGCGTCGAGGGCCAGCTCAAGGGCGCGCATGTGGGCGTCGGTGTCGTGGGCGCCGGGGCGGGTGAAGGCGAAGTCGTGCTCGACGCCGATGAGGGCGCCGTGGAAGCGGGCCAGGAGGGCGGCGGCGGCGCGGGCCTGCGCGGGGCGCTCGACGCGGGCGATGGCGCGGCCGGGCAGCCTCGTCATGATGCGCCATGTGCCCGCAATGTCTGAGGAATATCCGCGATCTGCGTCGAGCGTGACCCAGGCGTCGCCGGTGTCGGCGGTGAGCAGCGTGGGGACGGGGACGCCGCGCAGGCGCAGGGCGGCGGTCAGGGTCAGGATGTCGAGGTTGACGGCGGGGGCGAAGATGGGGTGGAGGCGCTGGAGGATGTGATCGGGGCCGAGGGCGAAGGTGTCGTTGATCAGGCCCCCGCGGATGGGGGTCAGGGGGAGGCCGATCAGGTGGGGGTAGCGGGCCAGGATGGGGGAGGGGTCGAGGGGCATGGCGTTGTCCCAGGGCAATCGCATCTAAATCTCAGGGCCGGCGGCGAGGACCTTGAGCATGTAGTTGTGGTCCCAGGCAGCGTTCAAGCGCTTATTCTTGACGCCCACCTTGAGGGTTCGCTCGTTCTTGAGGAGGTTGAGAGCGATCT
>SXGT01033445.1_pt1 | contig 36845 bp, 18 predicted proteins | sample 3176221 | NCBI WGS metagenome assembly SXGT01 (sample SAMN11356862, study PRJNA531348) | freshwater metagenome | isolation source: freshwater sample F1-120 | place: China: Fuxian Lake, Yuxi | collected 2017-12-25 | reverse complement strand
GCAGTTCGCGCTGTAGCACCAGCAACAAACTGACGAATAAGGTCTTCTTGAACGCGCTCTGGGAGCCGACTTTTGCGCCTACGCTCAACCATCTGATTTAGTTAGCCTTTCTCAGCTATCTAGGCCAGCCCCTAATTTTATTTCAGTTGTTCATTAAGCTGGTGCAGCCATTTTATCTACATTCCTTATTATTCAGCCACTTACAGGGCAATAATCTTTGGGTTTGTTCTATCCAGTCAGAGCCTATACGTCCGAAAGTGACGGAGCATGGGGACAGAGAAAGGTGATTGAAGGGCCTTGTGCTCGCTCAGACGAGGAAAAGAGTGAAAAAGAGCGCTATCCTCTGCTTATGGATATTAGCATTTGTCTTTAGTGCAAGTGCGGCGCCCATTGATGTTTTAAAATCAAACGGTAATCCGGTAATTAAGCTCAATGGTCCTATTCAAGCCGGGATGTCGCAGTCTCTTGAAGATGAAATTAATAAACAAGCTCAAAATGCTAATAAAGTAACTGAAATCCGTCTGAATTCAGAGTACGGCTCACAGGGTGAGGCTGCAAAAATTGCTGTTCTAATCAAACATTTCAATCTCAATACCTATGTTAGTAAAAATGATCGCTGTTTTGATGCCTGTTTGATCGTTCTTTCCTCAGGAGCGAAAGTAAATGTCGAGAATGGCGCCGCAATTGGATTGCATGGGATTAAAGAGGAAGCCAACTCTATAAAGACTAAGCAAGACATAAGTATAGCAGACAAACTATCTCAATATCGTCGCTTTGGCGTATCAAATGATATCCTGTTGCAGGCACTGAATAAGCCGAAAGCGTCGATAAGTTGGTTTACGCCAGACAATCTTAGACAAATGGGAGTTGAACAAAATAACGACGATAAGTCGGCTGAAAAGAAGATATCTGAAGTCAAGCCTCAGCGGCAACGGCAGTTTGCTATAACGCCCGCCAAAGAGGCGCAATCGCCTCGCGTGAATAGACTTGTTCAGAGACTGGAGGAAATCCCCCCTCTTGAAACAACCTATGCTTGGCAAGATTATTATAACCGCGCGATTACAGCCTCTAATTGGCAAAATTCCGGAAAACCAGAGATCCAGAATAGATGCAATATTGCCGATTTTACTGGATCTAATTGGTGCTCTTCAACACTTTATTTCGAAACAGAGAATGATGAGCCTGTTTCTCTACAAACAATCACGCGTGATGGCTTACCTGTTCTTCATGAGGTCTGTCAGTATACTGATGATGAGGCTGTTACGAGAAATGAAGGTCGTTGTTTCGACTGGGATCGCAGCACACAATATTTAGAAGCGCAGCCTTACGGTGTTGCGGCGCTTTTTATGAAGGCAGGATTTCAACGCAAGGTGTTTCCAAATCAGCAGGCTTTTGCGCCTGAGGTGTTTTTACGCGATCTATTTGGAGTATTTCAATGAAAATTCTTAATCTTGATACTGATAGGTATTTTCGCTCAGAGACAGATGAGCTTTCTGGCTTAAAGCATGATTATAAAAAGAACTACGTCATTAGTTATAAGCTGTTTGGCTATGCTCTTACAATTGAGCTTGTCATTGCAACACTATCGCTGATTGGCAATTATCTTCTGTCCAGCAGATATGCATTAACTAATGCAGACTTCTGGATCATGATGCTGGCTCCAATCTCCTATGCTGTTGTGGAGGTTTCGCGCGTGCCGCTTGCGGTAGCATTCAGAACGCAGGATTCTCCGGCCATCAAGGCGATGGCGCTCATCGGCGTCTTGGCCTTTACCACAGTGACGGCAAAGACAATGTCTCAGCTGGGGGAAATGATGTTTCATCCTAGAATGCAGGCGGTAGAGACAGCGCGTAGAAATCTCGCTGAAGCCAGGGCAGAGATGGACGCCTACCAGGAACGCCTCAAGCTTGCCGATCAGACCGTTGAGCAGAAGAGGGACCAGTCTAATAAGGCGCGGGCCACATATAATAGCATTATCGAAAAACTCGGAGATCAAAAGGAACAGCCTTGTTTGAGCACGTACAGGGTTAGTCGGGATGGTGTACGCAGCAAGGGAGTAACTTGCCCTAAAAACAAAATCGCAGAGGCTATTTCCTCACAAAAGGAAACAGCAAAATCAACGATGACAGCTGCGCTTTCAGAGCTAGAGGCGGCCACGGCTAGTAAAGCGCAACTCGTAGATGCTAAATATTCGATTGTTGTAAGCAATGCAGAGAAGCAGGTTAAGCAAGCGCTTTTCTCATCTCAGCTCCATTCTTTCACTGGTATGTTCTATGGCAAGGATAGCGCTCGTGTCAGTGATGATGAAGTTTACGGGTTCATGCGGATATTTGTTTTTATTCCCTCCATTTGTATCGCGCTTGCCGCCAGCATACTTGCAGCAACTTCTGTAACAAGACTGCCAGTAGAGACGGCGCGCGAGGATATTGCCTTAACCTCTGGAGAGGCTGGCGTTCTGATTGAAGAGCTCACTAAGGCGGCTGTCGATAAAATCAGCAATGTTGATGCTCAACCCAGAGCTGCGGCGTAAATCTTAAGGGGCAGTGTATGTCTAATGTAGTTGCGCATCATTCTATAGCTCAACCTCTTGTTGGCGCTCTTCGACAGCTTATGCAATCGCGTAAGTATGAGGAACAGGCAAAACGTCTCTTTTGGCGGCGACTTGCGATTGGATGCCTTGTCTTTATTGTTTGCTGCATCGTGGCAGCCTTTATCTATTATCTGCGTGCTCATGGAGCTGAACCCTCAGGACAGTCTCAGTTTGCTAACGCCCTACGAGAGGCTTTTGATGGCAGACCGCTATCAATTAAGCCTGTAGGTGAGATCAGGTTGGCGCCGTCTGAAGTCGAGCTGGCTCCTGGTCAGACTGTTTCATTGGATAAAGGCGCTGGCGCCTTGAAGTCATCAAGACAAGCACCCCAAGAAAAATCTGATCCAGCTGCTTCAGAAGACAAACAACAAAGGGCTGAAAAGGATCGTGATCAGACAGTCTATGACTTTGTTGTTTTCAAGAACATTCCATTTCTTAACGGCAAAATTGAAACAGCATGGAATTATGTGAATAGTAATCAAGAAACGCCAACATCACAGAATTGTAAATTCAGGAAATCGATAGACGTTGGTCATGATGAATATGTCCTGCTGGCAATTGACGGCTATCCGCGTGTGAATCCTAAAACAGTTGATTTTGATGTCTATGACGCACTGAAAAGTTGCGTATGGTTTAGTAAATAAGAGAGTGCTGATGCTTGGATTTCATCATAGGCTGGCTTTTTTGAACACAGTACAGAATCGTTTCGTAAAAGAACGATATGGCCGTGATTTGAAGACTCTCGCTTTTAACTATGGCGGTCTTGGCGCCTTGATCGCCTTTGTAAGCGCTGGCCTCTTACTTATAATTCTAGCTCACAATTCTGATCCTACAGAAAATCATTATCGAGAAATTGCTGAGAATTTTGCCCAGGCTCTTTCAGGCGCCCCACTTAACGCGAATGTTTCCGGAGAGGTAAGTCTCGCTAAAGGGGCGAAGGTAAGTCTTGCAAACGACCAGCATGTCAGTCTTGAGACGCCATCAGACAGTTCTATTGTCGAAACCCCACAGAAACCAAGATTAACCAACACAAATGACATGTTTCATCCGTCAGAAAAACAGCTTGGGCTTAATCAGCAAAGCGAGAAATCACAGGCCCCCAAAACAACCTATACCATCTTCAAGACGGCTCCCTATCGAAACGGGGTGGTAATGACAGGCTGGGAATATGAACCTGAAAATACACAAATACCCAGTGCGCAATATTGTTATTTTTCAGGTGTGGAGCATGGCAAAGGGGCGTTTATCTCAATCGGGAGGGACAGAGCGCCATTAGTTGTGAAGGATCAAAATCTGATTGATCCTACGGAAGCCTTTCGTCTTTGTCATTGGCGGTAAGGCTCCGAGATATTCAATAAATTATAAAAACTCATGGAAAGCGACAGAGGTATGTTCCGTTCCCACATCATTTCCGTAGTCATGATTTTATTTACGGTCGGACACGCTATTGCAGAAGATTTACCGCTAAATCCCGATGTTCGTCAGGATAATATTGCCCAGACTATTTGCGTGCGGGGTTATACCCGCACCATTCGTCCGCCAGCCAATGTCACCAATACGATTAAGCATGAGATGCTACGCGTCTGGGGGTATTCTTCAGACGCCATGCATGACTTCATTCTGGATCATAAAATTCCCTTGTCTCTTGGTGGCGCTCCAAACAATCTTAGAAACTTTACGCTTCAGACAGAAGACTCTTCAAAAGACAAGGACAGAGTAGAGCTATGTCTTTCACGAACAGTTTGTGCGGGGAAAATCTCTTTGGCGCAGGCGCAACAAGAGATCTGGATGAATTGGAAGGGCGCGGGCCGACTGTGTTCAGGTTATAGCGTGATCGACCAGGTCAATGATGCGTTTAAATGAGCATAATCTCAGCAAAACTAATGATTTTTCAAACCAGAAATTCTATAGCAAAAAAAGATGACAATTTTCTTGTCGAGTTATTGACAGGCTCCTAAACATGACATAATATTTGTCATGTTTAGGAGATCATAATGACGCTTGCTGAACTTGCTGAAGCAATTGGCGTTCCGCCGCGCCAGGTTCGCTTTCTCATCTCAGAGGGTGTTTTGCCGCCAGCGGTAAAAACGGGGCGTAGCGCTGATGCCTATGGCGATGAGCATCTTACGAAAGCGCGTCGCTATATGACTCTTCATAATCTTGGGATGAAACCCACGGCAATTAAAGTTTTGATGGAGTTTGATGAAGCTATTCCCATTTACCAATCGAAAGGAATTGAGCTGCGTATCGATCCTTCAAAAAATCTCAGCAAATTAAACATCGAGTCAACTGTCGCGGAGATAACGCGAGCTCTTCGTATTTATCTTTCTAGGGAATAATCATGACAACAATTGCCTTAGGTTATCCACTCAATTCGCTTCGTGATGGTGTTGTTGGCTTTGTTGGTAGGGAGCCTTACGCGCAACCATCTGTGACAACTGACGTCAAGATCAGTGTTGAAAGCGGTTTTGCGACAATACTGACGACCCGGACTTTTTGTCATGCGGAGAAGTCTTCAATTGAGGCGATCCTGACTTTTCCAGCCCCGTTTGAGGCAGTGCTGAGTGGCCTGAAAGTTATGATTGATGGACGAGAGCTGACGGCGATTGCACAGGGGAAAGCCGCCGCCCGAGAGAGCTATGAGGAAGCTCTCGACAGGGGAAAAACGGCTATCCTGCATGAAGAACCAATGCGTGGCGTTCATGTATTGTCGATCGGTCAGTTGGCTTCAGGCGTTGAGGCGACAGTTATGACCCAGATGGTCATGCCGCTTGCAAATCTGAGTGGAACGCCAACGCTGCGGTTTCCTTTTACGATTAGCCAGATTTACGGCGCTTCCCCTTTACTGCCGTCGGATGATCTGATCACAGGGAGAACAAAAAACGACTGTGTCACGATCACATTGAATGTTGATGCAGGTAGAGCGATCATTGATGGCAAGGTTGTTGAGGCGCAAACCTTCAGTCATTCTATGTCAAAGGGATTATTTGTTACATTTCCTGAAACAAGTTTTGGGCGCATCGAGGGACATGATGCGCTGGGTAGGCGTGTGTCCTTGTCAATGACTCCGCTGCCGTCTCAGATAGACAAGTCTTTAAATATCTCCATTCTTTTCGATCGTTCAGGATCAACAGGTCAGGACGCAGGTTGTTCAAAATCGATTTGGCAGACGATGCGTGAAGGACTTGCAGCTTCATCAAAATCGTTGCGTCAGGGAGATCGCATCGAGCTGTGGGATTTTGATGAAGAGTGTAGATATTTGGGCGTCGCAACAGGTTCAGATGCGCATGGCCTGATAAAACTCATCGGGGAAGCGCGAGGCGGCACCGAACTAGGTGGGGCTCTTGAAAAGGTCGTGTCTCATTCAAAGGGAGACATCCTTGTACTGACTGACGGCAATAGCTGGAGCACTGAGGTTCATAAGGCGTCTCAACTCGGGCGGCGAATTACCTCAGTTCTTGTGGGTGAAAATAGTTTTGAGGCAATGATTGGCCGTCTGGCGTCGCTCACGGGGGGGCAAATATTTGCAGCCGCAGGAAATGATGTCGCCACAGCAATTAATAGCGCGCTGGATAGTTTGCGTGATCAATCAAGCGCCATTGAAGGCAAGCTGCAGGAGGACAGACCGCAGTCACTCAGAACAATGCGATCGGGCGTTAAGATTGACATTCATTGGTCTGACGTCACCCAGAAACCATGCGATGCCATTGGTAGATATGCTGCAGCTCTAGCGCTTCCCTTAATGAGTGAAAGCAGTGCTGAGTCCTTCGCAATATCGCATGATCTATGCACCCACTTAACGAGCCTGATTATTGTTGATGAAGAAGGAACGACATCTCCTGATATTCCACTTGTTCGCAAGGTGTCGCTGATCGATAATTTGATGGCTTCTAACTGCAGTCATTCAGTGCAGATGAAGATCATCCCAGAAATGTCAGCCCAGTATTACAGTATCAGAGATTTATCAACAAATTGGTCGGCATCAGAAGAATTTATAGAAGAAAATGACGTAAAATCTTCTGGAAGAATTATTGATCTCGTGCAGCGCATCGATTGGGATTGTCATACTAATAAGCTGCTGGCTGGCGAGCTTTCAGTTCTTGATGAAGATGACATAGCCCTAATCAGGCAGATGTCTCAGGATGATGCAATCGAGGAACTTGGACGCGATCTATCAGAAGATCCGGTCACTGTCGTTCTGGCACTCCTTGCCAGGCTTGCCGTAGGAAAAACAGCAGAGCGTCTGGCGCGTTGCATTCTTACAAGCGTCACAGAGGATAGGATGCAGGCTATTCTGATCATATTGGCAACATATGTTCGGGATCAGAGGTTGAGAACCTTGATGCTGCATGGTGATTGGGACTGATCAATATGTAAGCTGAGAGAGCGGTTAGAGCGTAGCCTAGGCGTCTTTTCAGCATATCAGCAATATCTTCATTTATCCTGTTTTGTGCGTTAACGCACATTCAGAATTTATTAAGCCCTGTATGTTGTCTTCATTGGCAAGCGATTTTGCTTCCATCCTTGTGTAAAACTCCTGACCGCCAGTATCCTCCCAAGGCTGGCGGTTTTTCCTTTTGCTCATAAATTCACAATCGAAGTATATGAACACAATGCCATAAGGCTAAAGCCAGAAAATCAAGGCCTGATCACTCATGTCCTCGACACAAGAAAATTCAGTTCATTATGCCGAATTTAATAGGTTAAAGGAAAAGCAGCGTCTGCTGAGAGACGGCTTTCCGGAGACGCTTGGTCTTCGCGTCCATCGGGCATTGAGCTGGCTTGGAAGAGCCGCTGAGGCAGGCGAAGATATTGATTTGCGATTCATTGTTCTCTGGATTGGCTTTAATGCTGCTTATGCGAATGAATTAACAATGGACATAAATAGTGAGCGTGGCTCATTTCGCAGTTATTTTGATGCTCTTGTCCTGCTGGATAAAAAGCAACGGATTTATAATGCTGTTTGGAAGCGGTATTCTCAGGAGATCAGATTGCTTCTGGAGAATAAGTTCGTCTTTGCGCCCTTCTGGCAATATCAAAATGGCATTGAGGAATATGCTAACTGGGAGGATCGGTTGGCGAGTAGCCGACGCGTGATTGCATCTGCGCTAACACAGAGAGATACCTCGTTAATTCTCTCTGTCCTTTTTGATCGTCTTTATGTTCTACGCAATCAGCTTATGCATGGCGGGGCTACATGGAATAGTAGTGTGAATAGATCCCAGATCCGCGATGGTTCGGCTGTCATGGATACGCTGCTACCAATTTTTATTGAATTAATGATGGATCATCCTCAACGTGATTGGGGAAAGCCATTTTATCCTGTTGTGACGCATTAAATCTATTTTTTAAATTCCTAAACTGATAGAATAAATTCATTTAGTGAGGCGTTATTTGAATAAGCTCGTCTGAAGAAGGCTATCCTATTGTAAGATACAGGCAAAATACTATGATGGCTTTGTTTCAGGTATTCCCTACAGGTAAGGCTAATGTGCTATAAATAAGACTGAATGTGTGTGAACCAATAAAGTATCTTATAATGCCAATTTCCTGTCATAAGGAATCAAATTAATGTCTGATTTAAATCAGGGTGATATTTTTGACCTAAATAGATTTTTATTTATGCAAGACAGCTTATATGGCTCTATTAAAGAAGAACTGAGATTAGGGAGAAAAGAAACGCACTGGATGTGGTTTGTCTTTCCTCAGTATAAAGGCCTGGGCGAGAGCCAAATGGCCTCAAAATATGCAATTCAATGTTTTGATGAAGCGCGCGCCTATTTGAGTCATCCGGTGCTTGGACGCCGATTATATGAATGTATAGGATTGGTGCTTGATTCTGGAAGAACGGCTGAAGAAATCTTTGGCTATCCAGATTATTTAAAATTTAGGTCTTGTTTAACGCTATTCATAGAAGTTGATCATAAAGAACGTCTATTTCAGGTAGCGCTAGATCAGCTATGCGGCGGATGTAAAGATAAGCTTACATTAAATTTGCTAGCGAGTAATTTTTGACAATACTTCTTGCTAAGATTGATTGAATATTCTTACCAGATTGCATCAGCAATGATGCTGACAAGACTATGGATTATAGCTGAATTCATTCAATTTGTAATCTGCAGATTTCTTTTCAATAATCGCTTTAATTAGATTATCGGCCTCGCTACCCTGAGTATAATCAGCTGGCACAACGAAATTAACGCGCCCCTGATCAATTAGCTCAAGCGCTCGAGATTTTCCTTCATTACTCTTTGTCTTTTCATAGACGGCTATGGCATGGCCTCCTTGATCTTTCACCAGCCGAAAGCAGGGGATATCTGTGTCGCCATCGCCAAAGAAAACAATATTGGAGAAAGGTACAGGTCTTTCATCATCTGGTATGTAGCGATTAATTTTCTCGCGATCCCAGACGTTAAGGCTGCCTTTGTTTATGCGAAATAAATATTGCGTTTTTGTCGTGTAATTGACGCCAATCGCAGGAAACCGCGCAATGCCCTCATGGTCATACCAGTATCCTGAGGCGAATATTTCCTTAAAATATTTTCCAATAGGAGTTCCGCGAATGAGTTCTCTGAGGCCTGAGGATATGATGTAGTGCTCAATTTCAATTTCTTTGTCATGGCCATAGGCATTGATGCGGTCAAACCATTCTTGCACACCTTTAAAGAGTTTTATTTTCTCCCCAAACTTCTCAAGATTCTTTTCTTTGACACTCACGCCGGCAGCATCTGCTTTACGCAACAACAGCCCCATATAGATTAAAATACCATCGCCATGCTGTTCTTCCGCCAGGCGTGTGACGTCATTCCAAAAATCATCTGATGTCATGCCAATCTTTGGAATGAATTCATAATCCTGCATGTAGCCAGGCGAGAGTGTGCCATCAAAATCATAGCAAATGGCCAGTGGGGCGTTCTTTTTTGACATTATGATCCTCTTGTTGAGGTTTATAGCGCAATTCTTCTTACGCCCTCAATGAGTGAGCGAGATATTTGAATGGATAGTCTCTGAACTACGTCCAAATTTTACGCAGCTGGGGGCTTTTTCTTTATGTTATTGGACCGCTCTGCGTCATGTTCATGTTCCACTTTTCATGGTAGATAATTTTCTATCTCTGACGAGCAATTTTTATCATTAGGCTGCCCTGACGGTCAGTCTTGTAAACAGCAGGAACAATCAGGAATGACGATCCGGCGTACAGTGGTTCTTCATGGAAGTCTCATCCGTCGCAATATGCTTCTTGAGGCAGCAAGATCCGCACAAACCGGCGTGCAGTTCGTGTCATTTGATCAGTTAGTGGCTAGGCTTGCTGGTGGGTTCTCCACAGATATTGAAAATAAATATCTGCGTGACGCCATTAGAACAGTCTTACCAGAAACTGATCTTGGGGAGCTTGATCCTATAAAATTGCTGCCTGGCATGATTCCAGCTGCTGCTGAGACTTTGCAGAAGGTCTGGCGCGCGAAGATAGATCTTCAGTCGAGAAAGAATGATCATCCGCGCATAGCATCGATCGCGCTGCTTGAAGAAGCAACTCTAGCGCGTCTGCCGATTAGTATGATGCGGCCCCTTGATCTTGTGGAGAGAGCCCTTTCACGGATCAATCTGGCGAGAGCGCTCTTTGGCCCAATTAAATTTGTGGGTATGACAGAGCTTTCTCCGGTTTGGCGCGATCTTCTTCACGCCTTGGCTAAACATACGGATGTTGTTTGGGAGGCAGGACCCCGATCTGTCCCAAGCTGGATTGACGAAAAGCACATCTCTGTCGTGCGCAGTTTAGCTGAAAAACCTGAAACAACCCTGGTTAGCGCTGCAAATGCCTATCATGAAGCGATTGAGTCAGTAAGGTGGGCGCGTGAACTGATCGCGTCAGGCAAGGCAAAGCCAGATGAAATCGCCATTGTTTCTACGATGCCAAGCGATTACGACGATCATCTGATCGCGCTTCGATCAGACGCTAACATTGATATTTGTTTTGTGCATGGTGTGAAGGTGACCACCACACGCGCTGGGCAGGCTGCAGCCGCGCTCGCTGATATTCTTGTTCGTGGATTGTCTCAATCGCGCATTCGTCGCTTATCCGGACTTCTCTCGGCAAATAAGGAGATATTTAGCGATTTCCCTCCGGGCTGGATTAGAATTCTGCCAAAAGATGCGCCACTGATTTCGCTTGATTCCTGGAATAAGTTTCTTGATCAGCTATCGCCAGACGAATGGCCAGAGGGAAAAGACCAAACTAAGGCCCTCAAAGAGATCATTCATCTTCTTGCTAAACGAACGGAAGCCGCGGAGGAGGTTGGAGAGCGGCTTTTGAGAGGACAGGCACGCAAAATATGGCGTGAAGCGTTAAAAACAGGTTCATCGGCAGCAATTGATGTTTCCATCAACAATTTGAGGATAAGCGAATGCGCTAATGCGCCTACGTCCATTGCGTGGATGACGGCTAATGAGCTTGCTGCCGCGCCACGTCCCTTTGTGCGCATGCTTGGACTGAACTCTTCTAAATGGCCAAGGAGCCAATCTGAAGACAGGTTACTGTCCGATCATATTATTCCGACCTGCGATCTTGATCCCTTGCCTATCAATGCAGCCGATCGCAGAGATTTTGAAACGATCCAAGCGACAACAAAAAAAGAGATTATCATGTCCTTCTCTCGCCGAGACAGCGAGGGACGATTGCTGGGAAAAAGTCCATTAGTTCCAACAAATCTTCAAGAAACCTATCTTCAGCGCAATAATACGCCTCGTCATGCTATGAGCGAAACAGACCGGTTGCTTGCGCGAAGAAGTGAGTTTGCCGCTGATCCTCAGGGCTCGTCTTCTCTAGCCTGCTGGGGAGACTGGTTTAGCTCGAAAATAACACCTCATGACGGCTTAATCCGCGCCAGCCATCCAGTGGTTGGGCATATTTTAAACAGAGTGCAATCAGCAAGCTCGTTGCGGTTGCTGCTCCGTTATCCAATCAGCTTCGTTTGGAAATATGGTCTTCATCTAACCGCGCCGGAATGCGCGATTGAGCCCATTATCCTTCAACCTAATGCTGTCGGCGAGCTCATTCATGAGACACTTGAGTTAGCTCTGATCGACATCCAGAATTCAGGCGGCCTGACGGTGGCGAGCGTCCAGCAGATTGAAGCTGCGATTGATAAGGCAGTTACTCAGGCAGCGCTGAAATGGGAAGTCTCTAAGCCGACGCCGCCCAAATTGATCTGGGATCTGACGCTTCAGGACATCAGGGATGTCTCTGTTGAAGCTTTGACGTTTGATGATGAAACCAACGGGACGAAGGTTTCTTATTGTGAGGTTCCATTTGGCGGCAGCAAGGACGCCAAACATGCAAAAGCGCCCTGGGATACACAAAAGGAAGTAATCATCCCGGGAGCCGATTTCAAAATTGGCGGCTACATAGATCGTCTTGACATCTTTTCTGATGGAAAGCGGGCAATTGTTAAAGATTATAAGACCGGCAAGACGCCTGATAAGAAAAAAAGAGACATGAAAATTGATGGCGGCAGAGAATTGCAAAGATGTCTTTATTCTTATGCAGTGAAGACGCTTTTAGCACAGGACATTGAGGTCACTGCATCGCTGTTTTACCCTAGAGATGCGCTTAATCTCATCCTGGATGATCAGGAACAGACTCTAGCTGATCTTGAAAATTATCTCCAGCTTGCGCGTGAAAGTCTGGCGTCCGGCGCCTGTATGATCGGCAAGGATGCAGAAGAAAAATATGATGATTTTTCTTTTCTGCTGCCAGCCAATGCGCGTGCGCTTTATGTCAAAAGAAAATTACCCGCTGCAATGGAGGTTTATGGCCAACTTTGCGAATGCTGGGAGGCTAAATAATGACAAGTGTGATGACACCTTTGGCGGATGAGGACGCCAGAAGTCTTTCCCTAACCTCACGTGACCGATCGCTGCTTGTAGAAGCTGGAGCTGGATCTGGAAAAACCGCCATCATGGCTGGCCGCATTGTCATGATGCTGTCAGAAGGTGTTCCCGCGAAATCCATTGCAGCTGTAACCTTCACAGAGCTTGCGGCGAGTGAACTGCTTATTCGTGTCAGAAAATTTATTAGCCAGCTGCTATCAAATGATATTCCGCCAGAGCTCGCCATTGTTCTCCCCAATAAATTGAACGAGAAGCAGAAAAATAATCTGAGATTGGCAAATGAGTCGATCGACGAAATTACCTGTACGACTATTCATGGATTTTGTCAGAGATTGATCAAGCCCTATCCTGTGGAGGCAAATATTGATCCTGGCGCGACGATACTGGATAGTGGCGAAGCCGATCTTGCTTTTCAGGAAATTCTTGATGACTGGCTGCGTAAGCGTCTCTCGTCTGATGACGCCAGTCTTATAGTGGCAATGCTCAGATATAATGCCGTTGATACGGTGAAGACGATTGAAAGCGTCTTGCAGCAACTGCGTCGTCGTCGCAGTATTCAGCCTCCAGAGACACAACCGATTGCGCCTTTTCTGGAGAAGTTTCATCAAGCAGTTGGGACCTTTGCCGAGGCTGTAGCGGGCGTAAATCTTCGTGAAGAGGAAACCTCTGACATAGTCGATAATTTCAGAAAGCTGGCGTTAGATTTTCCGCAAACTGCTTCACTTGAAAGCCCTGAGAGCATTGTTAGAATTTTAAGCGCAGAGCCGGATGCGTCATTGCTGACGGATGAGGGGTCGTTTTACCAATATCGAAAGGGCACAAAATGGAGGGCGGCCGCGCAGGCTGCCGGTCTCACTCAGGCTGAAGGTGGTCGAATTTCTGACCGTATCAAACCACTTTATGATGTGGTCACAAAATCTTTTAATGAAGCGCGCGCGCAGGCTGCAAGCATTACATTGTCGTTGCTGATCGAAGACGTCCGACCGGTTATTCAACTTTTTAGCGATTACAAACGTTCAGTTGCACGATTGGATTTTGATGATCTGATTTTTGCTGCGCGAGATTTGTTGCGTCATCATGATGAGGTCAGAAAAAGGCTGGCGGAGCGATATCAGAATATTCTTGTTGATGAGTTTCAGGATACAGATAGTTTACAAAGTGAGATCTTCTGGCGGCTTTGCGGAGAGCAGGGAGACGACGAGTCAAATCAGGATTGGCGAAAGTTAAAAATCCGGGCTGGTTCTCTCTTTCTGGTAGGCGACCCTAAACAGGCCATTTACAGGTTTCGCGGTGCAGATGTTGCGGCCTATGTCGAGGCGCGTGACGCCTTATCCATGCAGGAAGATGGCGAAATCATCTCCATTTCCACCAACTTCAGATCAAAGGAGCCCATTCTAGAATTTGTGAATGCGCGCTTCGAGGCTGTCCTGTCGCAGGAGAAGCAGCCGGGATTTATCGCCCTTGACGCCTATCATCGTGATCAACAGGACAGGCCATGTGTCGTCGCTCTAGATGTCAACGTTCCTGAGGTTGAGGGTAAAAAAGACGCAGAGAACATCAGAGATTCAGAGGCTGATGCAATTGCTCAAATGTGCGCGCGTCTGATTGGCCACTACCAGATCTGCGATCACAAAAATCGAGAAATGAGAGACTGTAGAGCTGGAGATATTGCCTTACTAGCTCCATCGGGAAATGATCTCTGGCGTTATGAGTCTGCTCTAGAAAAGCTTGGCATTCCGGTGGCGACACAGGCAGGCAAGGGGCTTTATCAAAGGCAGGAGATACAGGATCTCATTGCCTTGACCCGCGTGCTTGCTGACGGACGCGATGGTGTTGCTTTAGGCGCCTTATTGCGTGGGCCGCTTATTGGTCTGACTGAAGAGGAGCTGCTTGACATTGTTTGGGGGCTTCCACGCAGTGAGAGAGATCCTGAAACACTAGCAACGCTTAATTTGTATATAGACCCTGCTGAAATCAAAAATCCTTATGCTAAAGATGTCTTTGAAAGACTGAAATCTTTACGCAAGCGCGCTAATTCCGTTACGCCACATATGATTTTATCCCAGGCGATAGATTTTTTGCGCGTCAGGCCCATTCTCAGTTTGCGTCAGGGGAAGCAAGCTGAACGGGCGCTTTCCAATGTCGATCTTTTTCTCAGCTTCACGCGGCCTTATGCTACGCGAGGATTGCGCGCATTTTCTGAGGCAATGACGCTTGCCTGGGAAGAAGATAGTCGACAGGCTGAAGGCAGACCGGACGCTCAGGAAGAAGCGGTGGCGCTTTATACGATGCATTCATCAAAAGGCCTCGAGTGGCCCATCGTCATCCCGATCAATACGTCCACACAGATCAGGCCTGCAGAAATGCAAGTGCTACAGCGGGAAAATAATCGCTTCTACCGGCCAATATTCAAGATTGAACCCGATGGCTTTGATGCAATCAGAGAGGCTGAAAAAGAAGAGTTGGATCGTGAACGGGTCCGCTTGTGGTATGTTGCGACAACGCGCGCAAAAGAACTTCTTATCCTACCCAGAATAAATAAAAAAGCCGCGAAAAATAGTTGGATCAGTATTGTTGATCTTGGTCTTGAAGACCTGCTCCTTCTTGATTTACCCGAATTACCAGTTGGCGCAGATATTCAGAAAGCAGAGCCTGAGAACACGCAAACACGCGAGCTCTTTGCTGAGGAGGCAAGAAAAATCTTCCAGCTTAGACGGCAGCTGAACTGGATTGCGCCGAGCCGGCATGAAGAAAATGACGCTACATCACATTCAGAAGAACCAGTGATTGGTCTCGAGGATATGGAAGTGCAGGGCTCGCAGGAAAGAGAAGCGGCAGAGATACAAGGGAGCACGCGTCGCGGACTGATTATTCATAAAATACTTGAAGAAGTTTTGACAGGAGAGGTTACTGAGACGCAAGAGGCTTTGAAACGGCGAGCAGGAGAATTGATTATTTCTCTAGGTGAACAGCCTCAGGATCAGGCGAGTAAGGGATTAAGCGCCAATGAAATTGCCGAAAGCTGCGCGCGCGCTTTAAACATTGATGAGATCAAGGCTTTGCGAGGCGAGACGCTTTTTCCTGAAGTCAGTATTTATGCTTCTGAAACTAACAATGCCATGGAGCAAGTAACCAGGGGTTATGCTGACGCCATCTACTACAGTGATGGAAAGCCTGACGTGGTTATTGACTGGAAAAGTGATGTTCAGCCTGACGCAACCATGATAGATGCATATAAATCGCAAGTTAGAACCTATCTCTCCGCAGTTGGTGCGAACAGTGGACTTTTAGTCTTCGTTACGTCAGGAAAACTTATTCATGTTAGGCCTTGAGAGGGTCTCTATAAGATTTAGGAGAAATTAATAATGCATTGAAAGATCTGGTAAGTAGACGTTTATGCTATGTATTGAATAGTATTTTTTAATAGTGCATTTGACATTATATAGCATAATAAAAATGTCAGGTTAGTTATTAATGGAGGTTACCGGCGTTCTCTTGTTTCAGGAGCAAGTAAATTACAGCTAAGAACAATTTTCATTTTAGTCATATGTTGGGAGTATTTCTTTTGTTCCAGAACGAATTTTATTCATCTTTAATGGAGGGGGTTAGATCTGCTGCGCTATCAATCTAGAATATTACATCAATTCGATTTGGATTCAGTCATGCAACTGTTAAATTTGGAAATTCATGCAAATGGTATAATTAAGTAATAAGTCGTTGTTTTGCGCAGTTACTGAGCATTCCAAGCCTGCGATACAATATTCGATATAAACAGTCTTTAGTTCTTGGTGGGTGAGTGTTTTTTTATATTTTGCGGATGCTATAAGGCGCGGATTTTTGGGATTATAAAAATCTTTTTTAAAAGGGAAAATTTGAAAACTTTGTTGTTATTTAGAATGTAGCAGGTAATTTAGATGTGCGCCATCGCACATACGGCGCTTGGGATGCGGGATTTGATTGTAGATAAACAAAACATTTCTATACTAATAGACACAAGCGGGATCAAATTAAAGGAATGCAATGTCTGTCATACTAGAAAAGCCGCGTTGGATTAGAGATTTCCTCCGATTTCTTCCGCTGAAAAGCCAATTCGTAATTTCGGGTAACGTCAGGGATCGCTTTCCGCGGATTAACATTCAAGGGGACATCAACATTCTACCACTCGTAGCTTATCTGACTGCCGAGTTGGTTGAAGCCGGTATAGAACGAGTCATTTCTTACGATCCCGCTCGTGGTTTTCGCCTTCCTCCAAGTGTTGGGCGCGACCCTAAAGTTGATCAAGCCTACTTTGCTGATTATGGGATACCTTTTGACAGTGAAGGTTGTGCGCCAGCATCCATTGAGCGTTTCTTTGAGTTATCGACAAAGATTGTTAATGTTGCTTCCGAACCCACAGCAATCATTGCTGATTTTGCGGCTAGGATGATTGTTCAACCCGAGCGACTGATCGATAAAGAGCACCAGGGTTTCACTGGAGCGCTTGTTTCAGGTCTCACAGTAGAGCCAAAAGTTCACCCTAGGACACGGCAGCCCTACTACAATCCTTTGATCTCTATTGTAGAGAAAGAAGGCGATCTACCCGACTGGTTTGTAGTAAATAATCCGCGGCTACGGCACATTCCGTTGCCTAAGCCGGATCATGTCGTTCGGCGCATAGTAATAAACAAACTCTCGCGTTCTTTAAAAATGCCTGAGAAAGCAGATGAAGGATTGGTTAAGAAAGCAGAGCAAGCATTTGTTGATGGTACTGAAGGCTTGCTCACAATCGACATAGTGAACATCATTCAGTTATCACGTGCCGAGAGTTTGACAATTGCGGACGCCGCAGAAGCTGTTCGACGCTATAAGCTTGGCGTCACGGAGGATGTTTGGCGAAAGATTGATCGTGAGAAACTAAAGAGTGCAGAGACTTACGTGCAAGCTCGCGTTCGTGGCCAGGATCATGCTGTTCAACACATGTTGGATATTGTGAAGCGAGCAGCAACAGGAATTGGTGGGCAGCGCGGGGGGCGTCCGCGTGGGGTGGCTTTTCTCGCTGGACCAACCGGCGTTGGTAAGACGGAACTTGCTAAAACAATTACTAGCCTCTTGTTTGGTGACGAGAGCGCCTATATCCGTTTTGATATGAGCGAGTTCTCTGCCGAGCACGCTGAGGCAAGATTAATTGGAGCTCCGCCGGGCTATGTAGGATACGACACTGGTGGAGAGCTAACCAACTCCATTCGTCAGAAACCATTCTCAGTAATTTTATTTGACGAAATCGAGAAAGCTCACCCACGTATCCTCGACAAGTTCTTACAGATTTTGGATGATGGAGTTCTTACGTCTGGGCGCGGCGAGCGGGTTTACTTCTCAGAGAGTTTAATAATCTTCACCTCTAACCTTGGGATGACACGCATACTACCAGATGGATCGCGGCAGGCGAATGTGACCTCTGTTGAGCCACTAGAAGAGATACGCAATAAAGTACGCTCTGAAATTGAGCGTCACTTCAAACTTGAAATTTCTCGACCGGAAATCCTTAATCGTATTGGCGAAAACATAATTGTTTTTGACTTTATTCGTCCGGATGTTGCTCGCGAGATCCTTAGGTTGATGGTTGATCGCGTCCTTGAGGACCTCAAGTCGGAACATCGTCTTTCTCTGACTTTCACACCGGATGCTAGTGAGAGTTTGGAGGAGCTCTGTATAAGCGATCTTTCCAATGGTGGCCGAGGTATACGCAATCAAGTCGAAGCGCACCTTGTTAATCCACTCGCGCGCGCACTCTTTGTAATCAACCCTCAAGCTGACTCGGCTTTGCGTATTACTGGTATTAAGAATGAGCGGGGGATAACAACGCTCACGCTGAGCCAATAATATCTAAGTAGATTTGAATGGATTCTCGGATGTCAAACGAGGTAGGGATTTCACGGGTTCATTATCCAATCACTGCGCTAGGTCCAGGTCAACGTCTAGGCATTTGGTTTCAAGGCTGCTCGATACGATGTACCGGCTGCATGAGCCGAGACACGTGGGCGCCAGCACGAAGCAGAACTACTGTGGCCGAATTGTTGTCACGCGTTAGTTCATGGTTGGATGAGGCCGGCGGCGTAACAATTTCCGGAGGTGAGCCGTTTGAGCAACCTGAGGCGTTGCTTGAGCTTCTTATAGGTCTCAGGCTCGCGCGTGACGTAAACATCATCGTTTATTCGGGCCTACCTCTCGAGCACCTGGTTGAGAGCCATAGCTCAGTTCTCAAGTGGATTGATCTTCTGATTTCCGAACCTTTTGATTCTGATAATACAGTCAGCGCTCCGCTCTTTGGTTCGGCGAATCAGCGCGTAACATGTCTGACCGAACGTGGAATAAGGATTTGGCAAAGTGCTGAAGCTGACTGGCGGGAGCGCGGAGCAAAGCTTGATTTGATTTCAGAAGCTGATGGGCTGGTCTGGGTAGCTGGAGTTCCTGGCCCTGGGGATTTGAAGAAACTTGGAAATCGGTTGCGTAGCGCTGGTATTACACCGATCACTTCGGCCGGACGCCTGGATGTAAGCATATGACCCTGTATATCCGCATTTGTCCTGCTTGCAGGAGCGAACGTCCGCTGAACGAAGATGAGTGTCTCAATATCATCGAACCTGCGCAAGAATGCCGCTTTCCATTGCTGGATATTAATCCCTCTCCCTTAAGGGCGAAAGATGATAACCCCATTAGCCCCACCGAGCCGATAGATGCTGCAAATGGCGCTAATGGTCTGGAACATGAGCATAAGGACCCAAAAATTGAAGGTCTTTGCCCAAACGGTCATACTGTAGAAGCGGATGACGTCTTGTGTCTCACCTGCGGGGCGCGGATCGTATCTAGTGTTGAGGACACGTCTTCCGTAACAAAGCATATTGGTGGTTGGGAGATTGTCACAGAGTTACCGCAGTCTTCTCCGGATGCTGAGCGATATCTTGCTCGTCGCTCAACTGAAGAGGCCGTTTGTGTATTACGCCAGTTTCAGGCAGGCCTTGAGCCGGATCCTGCTTTATACAAAGTGCTCGAACGGTTAGATCGGGCAGATATTGCGAGACTATTGGATCATGGTCGTGAGGATGGCAGAGCCTATGAGGTATGGGAGCATGTTGAGGGGAGAAGCCTTGGCGAGTTTAGACAAGAAATAATTGGCGATCAAAAAGCTATTGAAAGGATTGCTTGCGCATTAATTGATACACTTTCTGCCTTTGAGCAGCGTGGGCTGAGACACGGCAATTTGCAGCCCGCCATGATCCGTCTCAGGTCGATAAGTCCGCTAATTGTCTGCGTAACTGATTTTGCTTCGGCGCGGATTTCAGAGTTTGATGTAGAGGCTAGTCGTTTCCGGCAGACAAGCCGGTACATTGCTCCTGAAGTGGTTGCAGAAGCTTCAACATCAGCGTCTGATTGGTGGAGTCTGGGAATTATTCTCCTTGAGATGCTAACGGATGGCAAGTGTTTTGAGGGCGTGCATGATCGAGCTTTCCTGCTTCACCTTGTAGCCCGCGGAGTCCCCCTTCCTGAGGATCTCCAGCCACGTTGGCGTAATCTTCTTGAGGGGCTTCTCACGCGTGACCATGAAAGTCGTTGGCGCTCGGAGCAGGCTCTCCGTTGGGTAGATGGCGAAAATGATATTCCAACTGCGTATGAACATGCCACTGCTGGCGGCGGGGGGCCTGTGTTTCACTTTGCAGATCGCCGGATCACATCACCAACGGAGTTTGCTTTTATTGCAGCAGAAGAAGCAAATTGGTCTGAAGCTATGGCTGCTCTTGATCATGGCCGTATTGCTAGCTGGTTAGATGAGTTCGAGAAGACGCCAGCATCTTTAGATATCGTAAAGAAGCTCGCAAGCGACCAGGGGCTAAAGGAACTAAACAACGATCTGCCTATGGCGCTCGTAATAGCTTCACTTAATTCTAATTTGCCTTTGTGCATTAAAGGGGAGTTTGTTACGCCAACAGCTTTGCTTGCTGCTCCAAACACTGGAGCTGCATGGTTAGCGCGCCAAACGATTGCCTATCTGCGCCGTTTAAAGAGACCATGCGATAATTGGTTAGTATTGCTTGCAGATAGGGCTCAGAGAGTTCGTGCACGTGCAAAAGACGCTCGCATTAAGCTCGACGAAGAGAGTTTTTCTGTCCTTCAGCTTGCAACCTCAGCTACAGCTCTTGAACAGAGATGGAAAGCTAAACGAGGACTTTTCCCTGACAGTAGAAATGTAATTATCAGTAACCTAATCGATAGACGTCGACTGACTGACGAGGATCTTCTCCTCCTATCAGCTGCTGCGGTTGAGAACTTTCGAAGCGCTGCAGAAATACTGAACGAAGCACGCCTTTTTGCTAATGACGCCGGAATTTCAGAGTTTAATGTTGAAACGGCAGCCATAGAACTTGCTCGACCAAGACGGGAGTTAGCAGATGAGCTGGATATAAGAGCGCCAGGATTTGAGCGATGTGGAAATGTCGCGATTGATCTTTGGATGGATACCTTTCGGGCTGCCAACAGGCGCATGCCCATCTCCAGACTGCTAGTAGTATTGGCAGTGCCTGCTTCAAATTGGGCTGAACCGCCCCATCAAGATTACGTTCGGAATGTAGTTAGTTTTCTCGAGCGACGGGTCCTTTCAAGCATTCAGCGTGGTCCTCTCATACAGATGAGACCTACAGCAAGCGTCCTTGATTTGACGGCTCTTGTTGATGCAAGCACGCAGGTTAGCATTCTTAATAGTGTTGTCAGCCGTTCTGATGCAACGGTGGAACTAATCCGAAACACATTGCCAGAAAGCAACGTGGAAAGACTGCGAACCTTAGAGACAAAAGCGCGAACATATCGTCGCGATACTGGTCTCGATGCGCTATTCATTGCATTTCCAATTCTCACATTTAAAGCGAAGAATAGTGACGGAGAAAAAACCAGGATTGCTCCAATTTTTCTCTGGCCAATTATACTTACGGTTCAGCCTGGGAGCGCCGGTCGTATTTCGATTGGTTATGACGAGACGCGTGAAGTTCAACTCAATCCTGCATTGGAGACAATTCTGGGTCCTGAGGCAACAGCTGGTTGGCAAGATTGGGCTGCAGAACGCCTTCGCGACGGATTTGATAGCTATTCTGCAGTTTTAAGGGCTGTTACGGAGCAAATTGACAGTAACGCGGATGATCAACTCGTAGCATTTCCGCAGGCTAAGGCAATAAAGTCAGTTAATAAGCTGGAAGTTCATCCTAGCGCTGCATTATTTTTAGCCGAATTCGCGAGCCAAGCTATAGCTAACGATCTTCGTCAGATTCAAAACCAGCCGCTCGAGGGTACGGCGTTAGAATATCTTCTACGTTTACGCTCGCCTGAACCGACTCAAGCGCTTGAGCTTGTTTCCCATCTTGAACGCTACACCACCATGGAAGCCGATCCGTCCCAAGAAGACGCCGTCTTTCGTAGCCGTCAAACGCCCGGCCTCGTCGTGCAAGGTCCTCCTGGCACAGGCAAGAGTCAGACAATCGTTAATATAATTGCAGACTCTATTGGTCGCAACGAGAGCATACTCGTTGTCTGTGAGAAAAAAGCAGCTTTAGATGTTGTCCAAAAGCGTCTTGCAGCAGAAAAGCTTGATCATCGAGTTTTTCGTATTGAGAACACGCAAGGTGACAGGAAAACTGTATTGGACCAACTTCGCGCTCAAGTGCCTAATATTTTTGATGCGCGTATGGTTCCTGGGAACGATGCTCAGGCAAGACGACGTCAGATAGCTAGCCGGCTTGACGCTGTCGAAGCTGAGCTAGATACTTATCATTCAGCCCTACATTCGACGGATGATCGTCTTGGTCTTACATATCGTGAAGTATTAGCGATCATTGCAAAGAATAGCAAAAATGTCGGCGACTTATCAGTTCCCAGCCTCAGGCAGCTGTTATCAGAATTAAGCGTAGCGGAACTAGAAGTCATTATCAGTGAGTGTACTGGCCTTGTCCAGGTTTGGCTTGAAGGAGGAGCCTGCGGAACCCCACTTGAATTCCTTCGTTCATTTGCGATTGATCCGGCACTTGAGAGACAAATTACCTCTGATCTCGACGCATTACGCTCCGCAGATGACTCTCGTAGTTTAGCGGTAGCAGAGCGAAAGAAAATTGATGTAAGGCTGCAGGAATTCGTTTGCCATGATACTGATGCGCTGGGGCTCTGGCTCGGAGAAAATCAAACTGTTCTTCGCAACGTGCCATCTGATTTGTTGAAACGTATCAGTGACTGGCGAAGCTTCTTTTCGTCCGGAGGTCCGCATGTTGATCTAGCTGAGTCTGGCCGGAAAAGACTTTGGAAACTTTTAGATTTGCTTAACCGCTACGTAATCAGCGGACAGGCATCACTTGCGCACATTTCTGTCCGACAGTGGTCTTCGGAGGACATTGCAGTGCTGTCAGGTGCCCTTCCGGCTCTAAGCAAAGTTACAGGATTTTTCTCTTTTCTAAATTTACCGGATGTCTTACGCCGCAGAGCTGCGAGATCAGTATTAAGTCATCATGGCGTTGCGACCAATAAGGAATCTTGTTTGAGTTATGCTGAGGCTGCAAACTTTGAAATTAGTATGAGATCCGCGCTCCAAGAGTTAAATGAAATTGGTCTGATCTTCGATGTTAAAATCACAAATATTGCTGAGCGCAACAAGATCATTGCAATGGCTAAAGAGCTCGCAATGTTGCTCGAGAGCTTTCGCGATATGGCTAATCGCTTGGACAGCGTGCCGGTGTCATATGTTTGGTCGCATGTTGAGGAGCTGGTTCAACGCCAACTTGGCAATAGTAGGAATGATCAGGGCTTAACGCTAGGTCCTCTTCTTGTTGCTCTCGGTTGCGCAAGAGAAGTAGCCGTTACAAATGATTTAACTGCAAGGTCTGCAGAGCGTCTTAAACCATATCTTTGCGAAGAGACCACGCAGGCGATTGTGAAGGCAGTGGGGATCGAGAGGCCGCTTCCAATAGATTGGACAGCTGTGGAGAAGGCCTTGCCGCACCTTATGGCGTTCCAGACATTTCGATTGCGTGAGGTTGCCCTCTCACCAATTGCGAGAAAAGTCTTCATTGAATTAAAACCTTATGTCGAGATTCTTGGCACTTTAGCCGATCCAAATAATGCGGTAGCAGCACTTTTGCGGCTTGAGTCGGCAATGGCATGGAAGGGTGAAATAGAAACTCGGCATCCAAAGCTGCAGCGTCTCAGAACCCAGCTAGAGAAAGATATAACTGAGCTCGAGCGCCTCAATAATGAGATGCGAGAGATCAATCGACGCTACCTTGGTCATATAGACCCATCAGGTTTGGGAGGTGTAGATAAGTGGTCCCGCCTTTGGCCGTTGCGAGGACCAAACCAACTCCGGCTTCGTCAGATTTTTGACAAGGGACGTGGTCTTGGGCTTCTTAAGCTCAGGCCCGTCTGGTTAGTCAATCCGGATGTGGCTAGCCGTATGCTTCCTCTAGAGCCGGGGCTCTTTGACGTCGTCATATTCGACGAAGCCTCGCAGATGCGTATTGTTAATGCGCTGCCCTCACTCTTTAGAGCCAAGCGAGCCATTATAAGTGGTGATGATAAGCAGCTTCCTCCTACAAATTTCTTCGGGTCGAAACAGGATATGCAAGATCCTCTTGATGAAGATTTCGAAGACCCATGGTCATTAATAGATGATGAATTTATAGAAGATGAGATTGATGCAGAAGCAGGTAGCGCATCAATTGATCCACGCGAGCTAATTGCAAGTGAGCGGCATATCAAAGACTGTGAAGATCTTCTCACACTAGCTTCAGGTCTTCTGCCGCCAGCAAGTTTAGATATTCATTATCGTTCAGCCTATCGGGAGCTAATTGCTTTCTCGAATGCCGCCTACTATGGAAGCAAACTAAATGTGCCTATCCGTAGACCAGAAGATGATGTGCGGCGTGCAAAGCCCATAGAAGTACGTCATATTGATGGGCTTTATTTAAACCAAACAAACGTAAAAGAGGCAGAAGCGGTAGTAGATTTCCTTGGCGAACTTTGGAGCTCAGAGTCTTCGCCTCCAACAGTTGGTGTCGTCACATTCAATATGAAGCAAGCCGAATTGATTGAGTCATGCCTTCAAAAGCGAGCTGATAATGATCGTCGGTTTGCAAGTTTTCTGGATCGTGAACGGACACGATCAGCCGAGGGTGAAGATGTTGGCTTCTTTGTCAAAAACCTCGAAAATGTCCAGGGTGATGAACGGGACTGGATTGTATTCTCAACAACATTTGGGCGTGATGAGAGTGGTGTTTTTAAGCGAGTATTTGGCGCTCTGAACCAACAGGGCGGTGAACGCCGCCTGAATGTTGCAGTCACCCGAGCAAAACACAAGATTGTAATTATGACTTCTATGCCGACTGCAGAGATTTCAAGCTTTATAGGGCAGCATCGTGCTCCAACGATGGCTCGTGACTATTTACAGGGTTATTTGCGTTATGCTGAACTCATTCATGAAGGTAATTTTAACGCAGCTAGTGGTATTCTTAATGCATTTGATAGCTCACCTCGATACGACGCTGTGGGCTTGCAGCCAGAGGCTGACGAATTAGTTATGCAAGCGCTCGAATTGCTTCGGCAAGAAGGGTTCGAAGCATCTTTGATGCCTATGGAGGATGCTTTTAGCCTTGATATAGCTATCAAACATCCTAATACGGGGCTTTATATACTGGGCGTTGAATTTGATAGTCCTCGGCACCATCTGCTGCGGCAGGCTTTAGCCAGAGAAGTATGGCGAACGAAATTACTTAACAAATCGGGTCTTAGTCTCCACCGAATCCAATCATCTTCATGGGTTCAAGACCCTATACGTGAGCGTGAGCGCCTAATTCACGCTGCGCGAAAGGCGACAGCAGGAGAAATAGCAGCATGAGCAAGCTCGTGTTCGTGAATTATAGGATTTCAGAAGCTGAAGAGCGAGAGTCTCGGCGTAAAGTAGAGCTGATCAGGTCTATGCTTGAGCGTTGCGCACGAATGCGAAGTCAGCTTGCTAAACTTGAACCAGTCGCGGGCGAGGACTGGACAAAGACGCTTGATCGCTATCAAAAATATTTAGATACACAAAAATGGAGTGAGTTTGTCGATGACTACAACCGTCTATACGATGAACTTCCAGGTATTGAGCAAAAGCTTGAGAGAGAGCTCGCCGTAGCCAAAGGAAAGCGTCTGCGTCTAGAGCTAACAGCTGCCACTCTGTTAGCATCAACAACAAATCCGGCCGCTCGAAATGAGTTGGAGGTAATAGCGCGCGGGGCTGGCAATCTCTTTGCGGATAATTTCCTAGACGCTCAAGTAAAGATTGAGAAACTAGTTAGAGATCGATTGGCCACGCCGCTTCACTTCTCCAAACAGGAAATGAGTGAAGATCAGTTAGCGCTAGCGAGGGATTTGCTGGCCGGTTCGCCGAAGCAAGCGCCTGGTGGATTATCGGGAAGTGTTCAAACAGTTTCAACCGAAAATGTGACAAGTTCGCCCAGGGTAATCCAGCTCTTGGAAAAACTATCTCGACTGCAGTCAGCATCAATAGATATTGATGATTTAATTGCTGATCTCAAACGCATCTCGGCGTTATCTGCAGTCGAACGTAGCCTCAAAATCGATTCGATTGAGTTAGAAGCTCAGGATCGCATTAAAGTGCTCAAGCAGAAACGTGAAATTGAAAGGATGGTAGATGATGGACTTGCATGGCTCTCCTCCTTCAGCGCCGCCACTGCGGAAGCTATGAGAAAAGAGCTCACAGCAGCGGGGGCTGCTGGAGATGTGGTAATGACCCGAATTGCTGCTGAAAAAGCACGTGCATGGGCGGAGTCTGAATGGGGTCTTCAAGACGGAGAGCGCATTCGTTCATTACTCGTCAATGAACTCCAGGAGCTTGGCTACGAAGTCAATCTTCAGGGTGCTGGATGGAACGAGGGTAGTAGAATTACAATCGTAAAACCTTCTGAGCCAAACTACGACGTACAACTCAGTGCTGCTCCGGGGGGCGGCATACAGTCGAAAGTACGGGCATATAGTCATGCAGGTCGCAGTGACGGGGTTAATCGCCGTGATGTGGAAATTGAACAGAGTTGGTGCGATGATCTTGCGCGATTAAACAAGAAACTTGCCGAGCGCGGCATCGCCTCTGTAATTAGCCATGAAGAAGCGCCTGGTTCTAGCGTACAGTTGCCATTGCCTGCGCGGAATGATCGGTCACATTCACGGGGTGCTGCGGAGATTAAGTCTCGAAAGTTATAGAAATACTTAATCTTTATACCGATGCTGCATGTTGAAAATACTCAAAAAGCCGGACAAGTGGCTTAACAGAAAATTTCTGACCCAGTAATATGCTATTTATCGATATTATCGCGATTTTTTGGCTTTTTTATAATTAGCACTCTAATGACTCATACAATTGAGAAAGCAATGAACATAGATGAAGCTATAAATGTCTGTATTATGATAGGATCATTGCTGATTCCAACGCAAATCCCCCATCATTCCAAGATTATCTCGCCCACCATTCCGCAATGATGTCGCCAGGGTGAATTGCCGCTTTTGGCTTCTTTAGTGTTCCTTTTTTGGCTTTGCCAAGGAGGGCAATTAGCACCAACGATGAATTATGGACGAGCGGCTTAGCAGCAGTTGTAGTTAGGTTGCCTCTACCTTTTCCCACACAATAAGCGATGTGTCGCGAGCTTCAGCGGCGACATTATAGGACGCAGAGCGGATCGCGTTTGCCTGATTGGTTGCTGCGTCGGTAAAATTGAAACGGGGAGCCCCTGAACTTCTCCATCCGCCGAACCCTTGATCGAGGAGGATTGTGATTTCTCTATCGTCTTTGAGAATGAGTTTTAGACTTCTAGCATGAGGCGTTGCGGGCTTAGCCAAAATGCTCAAATCTGCGTTGGGCCAAAGCTTTCTCATCACTTCCTGGCGTAATTCGTTTTCAGCAAATGGGTGAAACACTAGATAACCTGGATCGCTACGCCGATCGATATGCGCTGTTATAATTGATATCTTCGGGGAGCCTGGCGTAGATTTTAGGACGTTCGCTAGAAGACTCATATTTAGCGGCGTCAACAGATAGCGATCTGTGTATTGAGCAAAGACTACGCCGTGTTTTCTTATCGCCGCCATTAACAACGGGGCGTCGGCGTCTAACGATTTCCAAAACACATCTCCGAAATTGATCACAGAGCCATCGAAGCGGGTGCCGACGTTTATCCGTAAGGCATTACCGCTGGAGAGCGCCATAAGTCGTTCGCTGTCGATTGGCGCTAGCGTAGATGTGGTAGGTGCTGGTCCCTTTATCAGTGGAGCCAAAATCCCGCTCCCCCAAGATGGGCCGGGATAAGCATCTGCAGCATCTAAAGCCACGACGCCTGTCAAGCCTTGATGGTCTTCCAGAATTGCCAGCACAGGCTTCCCGTTAGCGGTTGGGAGTTTTTGGGCAATGCAAAGCTGCGCATGATTGGTCAAACGATGAAGGTCGAGCTTTGCAGAGAGTTCGAGTTCACGGTCGGAAAGCGTGTCTAAAGCAATTACAAGGCGAGGCTTACCAGTTGTCTCATGGAAATTTTGAAAAAATGCATGCACAGGCCAGTCCCCAAGCTCCCAATCCGAAGGCGAGCCGTGGAGGAACAGCGTAAGAGAAGATAGCTTACCTGCTCTATGACGCAGATGAAGCCATTGTCGGAGAGGGAGGCCAAGCATTCTTGTCTCATCGCCGAGAAGCTTGAGGGTGTTAGGTAGCTTTATGCCCGTAAGGATTTGTTTAACAAGATCAAGTGCGCCAGGGCGATCTAGCTGTTCATCGCCAGAATTTAGATCTGGCCGAAGCACGCAGGCAGGGCAGCCATTGCTGCAATGTTCAGGACAATCAAGTCGCTTTTCTGCAATCTTTAAACATGTGTCGAGATAGGCGATGTCACCAAGTCTCGTGGCTAATCCTGAACCGCCTGACGCTCGATCGTGAAGAAATGTCGAGATTCGATCCTCGTTAGTTGGTCCTTTAGAATATCCTACGCCGATACCGAGTTCTCTTGCGTCCGCGCCAAGATCCTCAGCTAGTGCTTCACGTAATCCTGCACCAAGCGCTAGCGCCTGTTGTCTCGTCGCGCCTTGAGGTAGTTGAAACTCAAAAACATCGCTACGAGCTGAATACGCTAAACGGACGTTGCGCTTAATTCTTAATGGCTCGGTATAGCCCCCTGGACAGTATCCACCAGCAAGCCGAGAGTTTTTAGCCGCGGCTAGAGGCAAGTGCTTTTTCATAGGTTCGGGTAGCGAAAGGTTAAAATTTGGATTTTCATCCACTTCTGCCTCGGCTCTCCCGCATGCGAGGCAAAGGGCGTAGCCTTTGCTGTTCGGTCCTGAACTCAATGTCACAATTTTGCCGTCTGGGTCCGCGCGCATCCTTCCTGCGCTAGCATCTGGTAAGGCTTGCCAAGGCGCGCCCCAAGCGGCCAGTCTAGGCATTTCGAAAGGGAGATGGCCAAGATTTTCATATCCAGTATGCGGTGAGCGCCTGCCGAGAAAGCCAGAAGGTCGCAAAGTTTTATGAAATCGAATGGTCAAGGAACCACAATCTGGACAACTCTCCGGCTCCAGTCTCGTAAGTCCAAAACTGCGGCAAATACGACATTCCCAAAAATGCTGTAGGTCTTCCAGGCCGGATTCATCTGCATTGGCTTCCCAAGCCGGACGCACGCCTTCACTGAGGTGTACTAGCCCATCGACCACAACTTCAGCTCCCGGCGCATATTCTCTTATCGCCACATCGAGTGTCCGCGAAGCGCCGCCGCGCTGGTCGCCAAAAGCGATTGCTGGACTTCCCATCTGCTCGCGACGATCAAGTCCAACAAGATGGTCAAAGCTGACAACATCGACTGGAAACCCATATGCAGGCGTAAAGCCCCGGCGGGCTAGTTCGCCGAGTAGGAATTCGCCACGCATACGTCTGGCGCGGTATTCAAAAGCCCTCTTAGCGTCTTCTTCATTCGCTCCATCTCTTCGTAAAATTAGCTGTTCATGCTCCAACCTCCAGTGATGGAGTAGTTTTTCAAAACTTTCAGCAGTCGTCGCGGCGAGCTGTGGTGCATCGCGTCCTTCTAGCGCTGTACCAAGCGTCAACTCAGAAAGGTCGCGAGCAATTTTTGGGTCGTTACTCCATTCGCTTCGCAGCTTTGCTAGAAATGCGTCGGCGGGAGGATTTTGCAGAGTCTCAACATCTCGAGCGTCTGATGCGCCTACGAAGGAGCCAATAGAGGCTTGAACATTCATGCCGCCCATTTGGCGCAGAAATACTCCAAGAAAGGCTGCATTGATGTGTCTCTGAACCAATCCGACGCTGTCGAGTCGTACCATTGGTGCCGCGATGGGGGCCATTAATAGTCGTGTTGGATTGCTGAAAACTAGCCAGTCAAGTGGTAGGTCTCTGCAGTATGTCATCGCCGATGCGTAAGCCTCACCCCGTCGCCCAGCCCGGCCAACACGTTGCCTATAATTTGATGCAGATGGCGGAACGTTGGCGTTAACGACCAAGTTCACATTTGGGATGTCGACGCCCATCTCCATTGTTGTAGAGCAATTAAGTATATTAATTTTCCCTTCTTTGAACTTCTCTTCGTAAGTTTGGAGAATTGGACGCTCGATCTGCGCGGAATGTTCCTGCGCACGCAGAAAAGGTGGATAAGCCGCTATGCGGTCATGAAGTTCCGTCCAAAGACCGCGCGGACGCAGTGCTGCGAGTTCTTCTGACGTCGCACACCAATGTTGAATACGCTCACGTTGTTCTCGTTCTAAGCCACCTGGGTTGGCGAGAGGCAGGCGTGGGAATGTAACAGGAGTGAGTTTTCTGGCTGGATCATAGGGAGAGCGGTCGTCTGGTGAGTAACCAAAGATGCGACGCGTGACCGGACACAACCACCCTTTGTCCACCCGAATAATTGCAGCTTTGTTGTAATCAAGTCGATAAACACCTCCACCAATATCCGTCGCTGCCGTGGTTGAGATAAGGCCCCAGAGCGCCTCGAGAACGCTGCGTGCGCGCTCTTGGTCAGCTAAGTTCTCAGAGTTTCCCCCAATCATGGCGTAGAGCAAGGCGTGAAGTTTTGATGGCCTACTTCGTGAGGGGCGGGGACCTGGCCAAGGCCGAGTGTGCTTTGGCCAGTTCTCTTCACCAAGGCCTGGTCGTGCAATAGCTCCTAGAGATGCACTTCGTGGGCTAATCCACCTGGTCATCCATTCGAAGCCAACAATTGTTGCGAGTTGCTGCCTAAAGACGAAGTCAATCGCGGCCAAGGCGAGACCATGCCAGCCATGGACATCAATACCCGCTTCCTGCAATTCGCGCGGCAGACCAGCGAGAGCTTTTTGTTCAAGCTTTGGAAAACAAAGTCTGAGAAGGCCCATCGTCTCAGCATTGTTTTGGACCTTTGGGCGACGGAACAATTCCCTCAACAGAAACATCTCCGCAAGTCTAACGGGATCCTCGGCCATATCGCGGCCGCCGCGCATACGTGGCAGCCAAACATCCGCCGCAAAATCGCGAAGTTCAGCATGGTTAGCGAGTTTCTGAATTAGATCCTTCCATGCCACAGGCTCTGCAGCATCATTTAGCTTGGCCTCCAGTTCGATGATTTCATCTTGCCATTCGTCTGGGTCCTGCTTGTAGAAATTGAGCTTCTTGTTTATTTTTGCCAGGTCATCCGCATTCAGACCAGGTTTTTCCTGAACACAGTGATATAGAAATGCGCGAGTAAGCGTGCGTTCGGCATCTTGCTGCAATTTAGCAGCGAGGCGTGCTGTACCCTGGCGACTGTCAGAGAATGTAATGGCTCGCCGTCCACCCATTGGCAGACCAGGTTTTTTCAAAGGTTCGCCAAACTTTTCTAAAAGCATGGACAATTCATTGCCCATGAAAAAAGCTGGTCCGAAACGTTTAGGAATTAGACGAGCGCCAGCGGCTCCGGGGCAGCAGTCGCGCTCTTCATCGTTTTCAATAATTGCGATCCGGATAGCAGCTTCACCATCCGGTGGTGCGTTATCGAAAAGTGCGCTGTCTGAGGTCCTTACGAAACGGTCTGTGGCATCCCCGCGCGCTGGGCACAAAAGAACTTTCTCGCTTTGCCCAGGATTATCATCAAGTGCGTCGAGATCAGGCTCTGAATCGACAGAAAATTCATCTACATCGCGTTCGCAATAGGGAACTAGTCGGGGTTGAGAGCCAAATTGATGACTAGCGCGCAAATGCACTCCGCCACATTCTGAACAGGCAACGATTTCGAAAACTGGAGCCCCGCAGGAGCACCTATCGCGCTGACGCAGCCAAACGGAGCCGAATAACCATCCAGAATCTTTTGCAGATAGTTCCGGATCCCTGTGAGCGCAGCTTGAATCGATGCAAACCCAGAAACCGCCTTGCGGCCGATGAAAAACGTGGGCTCGCCATGGGATAAGCCGTACGCCAGTAAGTGGATCAATAGCGTTAGCAGCGGCGTCGAGCAAAGCCTCGGCCTTATCAATTTGGTCTGCATCTTTTTTATCTAATAGAATTCGGGCAGCCTCTTGCAGAGCTAGCCCGCGTTCAGACATGGCTTTCTTTAGCGTTTGAATACGCGGGTGGGGCGCCAGAAGGTTCCATCTATCATGGGGTGTAAGGTCGACAAGAGTTTCGGGATTGAGAGAGGAGTCTGCCAGTTTTTTCGGTAAAGCTGGGTCTATCGCTTCTCCCTCAATTACGCGCACACGATCTTCGCCAGTTCCTGCGAGATCTGCAATAAATCGCGCTAGTCTACCGCGCCCGCCTTCTCCATCACTAATTGTTGCGGAGGTGGCCATAAGTCGAACGTCTTTAGCTGAAACGCCAAAAGTGGAGCGCACACGTCGTAAAAGCAGGGCCATTTCGGCGGCCTGTGCGCCGATATAACTGTGCGCCTCATCGAGCACGATCCAACGCAATTGACCCTGCGACTGGTCAAGGATGTCTTGATCGTTGGCCCGCAGCAACAGATACTCGAGCATTGTTACGTTTGTAACGAGTATAGATGGTGGTGTTTCGCGAATTTCTCTTCGGCTACCAATTTCAGCGGGAGCAGGTTTTTGCCGCATATCCTTTGGTTTTTCGGGCGTCAGTCCATTATAGAGAGCGAAACTAAGTCTCTTTGCGAGAGGCGCTGTCCAAGCTGCAAGTCTTTCTCTCTGGCTCTCTATCAGGGCATTTAGCGGATAGATTACGATTGCACGAACACCACTCAGTCTGCCTTTGGCCGGGTCTTTTAAAAGATCGTTTATAACCGGGATCATGAAACATTCTGTTTTTCCTGAGCCTGTGCCAGAAGTAATAAGGCAAGAATAACCATCTTCGGCCGCACGCCATGCGTCGAGTTGGTGTTTGTAGGGAGGTTTGTTACTGGGCAAGCCTGGCCCCAGCTGCCGACCTTCTGAGTCATAGGCAGGCTGAATGGCTTTGATCAAATCTTCATGAAGTAGATTTCCGGAGAGGGCCTCGAGGCTAACATCAGCAGTCTTCCACGCGCGCGCAGGCTCTAAAACCGGATCGGCTAAGAACGCATCATTTTGACCTGGACGCGCAGCTAAGCGTCGTAATAGAGCCGCATTAAGTGCCGGAGCATCCAGCCGACTGTGTGCAACCACGGCTGCACTCGCTCTGAGTGATAGAACCTGAAGTGTTTCAGTTAGGCCGGAGCGGAGCATTGCGCTTTCTCCAAGGTTAGCGTTAACGCTACGGGCATTGCCGCATCGAAATATTCAGGATCAACGAGTCGCAATCCGATCAACTGTAATGTTTCCAACTTGCTCACTGCTCGCAAGCCAGCGGCAATCTCTGCCGTGACAACCGGCGCATTAACTACCGCAAGCGTATTTTCATGAAAATCGAACTTATGAGGAGGATTAAGTGGCGCTATGCCTTTCAGTCCTGTCGGCATAGAATCGAAACGTCGTGCTGCTGTCATAGCAAGATCTGGTAATGATTTGCGTGCTAGCGCAAGGCTCTCACGCAATCCTATAGGCGCCTCGCTGTCATATGCTCTGTGTATCAGATTGGCATGACTAAGCGCCCATCCAAAATGAGCTGCCAACTCTGGCCTTAGTGCCAATATCATACTAACTCTTTTAAGGATCTCCGAGGCTGCATTGTTCTCAGCCTCGCTCAAATCAAAAGCCTGAAGGTGCGCCTCGCGACGCCAGATGTAGTATTGCTGAATAGCCTTGACGAAAGCTTCGACTGGAAGTGACGGCCAGAAAATTGGTGCAACAATATCAAGCTCTAGCGCCATGACGAGCACGCTACGTTCCGCCTTCAAGATCAGCATGACTAAGGCTTCTGGCGCATGAGCAAAAGCTTGAGTTTGGTCGGCGCATCCCGCATCGCCACCTTCCGAAAGTGCTTTGATGACCTTCCAAATATGGTGCCAATCAGGGGCTTGTGGCGTTTGTGCAAGAGCAAGGAACTTGCGCGAAAAAGACGCAATGCGCTCTTCTCGAGTTGTTTCGAGGGTTGGACCTGCAGAATAAAAGACCGCTCTTTGTGATCGCCCTTCAAGCCGGGATTGTATGATCCATGGTCCTCCATCAGTACCCAAAGTCTCTTGAAGGTTGCAGGGTTCCGTGGTCTCGAGTTCTTGTGTTGCGCCGTTCTTTAAATCTACCAAATGAAGCCTTAGCGACCTACGAGAACAGAGTGCATCCGAAAAAACATTCTCCGGTGGCAGTGGCGCATTGCGATCGAGGCCAGCTCTTAAAATATCACCTCGAATTACGGCATTATCAGCGTAACGCCGCACTTCCAATTTTGGCCCTTGTCGCAGACCGTTCATTTCAAGCCAAACGTCGACTTGAGCATCCGGCCCGCCTTGTGCAAGTAGGGCGCGAATGATTGCCTGATGAGCGCCAAGCGACGTTTCGCCTATGATCTGTTGAGTCAATTTCGGCGCATTCTTCAAGGCGATATTCAGCCCACCGCTCATACCTGGGGGTGTAATCGCGCGAATTTCCCCTAAAGACTCTACTGCGAGTGCAGTCTGCCGGGTTAATCTAGTGCCTGTGGCATCCAACAACATCGCTTGTCGCGCAGGCCAAGGTGCGACCAGATCAATGCTTGCTCCACTTACTGGATTGGAAATTTGAAGCTGTATCTCTCCTGGAGGAGCGCCTGGCGTTTTGAGGATGATATCGTAACTGCCATTTTTGAGTATCGCCTTTGCTGAGGCGTCGCCTGCGCGTGCAGTTATGTGTATGGGATCGGAGCCAAAGTCATTAATGCTAATACGAGCTTCGCCTCCTGCCGTTTCACGGGTTGTGATTATGAATTCTGAAGGTAATGCGATATAACGCAAACGATTTAGCGTCTCACCATTTTCTATCCATTCTGCTGTGCATTGGGCATAAGTGCGTCCGCGGCTATTTTTTATAACTAGGTTACGGTCAGTTAACGCCGTCATCGTTTGATTTTTACGCTGGCCGTAAATTGTCGGACGCCCGAGGAAGACAAGACCGCGTCCACGGGCGGTTTTCCAACCATTCAATGTATGTCCGATTGCAACTAGACGAGCTTCTTCTCCGTCTGACTCAGCCTGAGTCTCGATGGAGAGTCGGTTTTCACCGAAAATTAGCACGCCCTTACCTGATACACGCCATAGTTGGCCATTCTTTGCTGGCTCAGGCCCTTCTAATGTTAGATCACCATCAATGCTTGGATGAATGTCGGGGGACGCGAGCGCCCACAGGCAAGGCGCTCGCGTGCGACCTGCAGCAGAGAGGGTCAAAGTCTCTGCGGCGGCAGGATCTGCACCCTCGTCCGGTCGCCAAAGGCTTATTGTTTCGGCAGGATCAGGCAAGCCTGTATCAAATTCAATTTCTCCTTTCGACTTACCGTCGGCGAAGGCGGTAAAGACGACAGGCGAGGTAAGATCTAGTCTCGTAACAACTGGTCCGCTCTTACCGAGCAAACGCGTACGCCAGCCATTTCGTTCAGGGGCTGCAAAAAGGGTGGGCGCGTCCACGCTTCTGACAAGAGCGCCAGCAGGGATGAGCCTTAGTCTTAAATCTGTACCGTCTGGAAACATGAGCCCAGGTATCCAAAATTCATGGGAGAAACGGATGTTTCCGTGCCAATGCCCACGCCGATCTCGGCGTAATTCACGTGTGATTATTGGTCCTCCAGCATCACTCTTAGCGCGTTCTATCTGAAGAGCCGGAACGATTAGCCGCCTAATTGCTTCTGCTGAAGCGCGCAATGGCAGAGTTTCCTGCCAATTTGGATGATTGGCTGCGAGCCATGCTTCGGTGAATTCTGGCTGGAGATCTACGGGAAGTGCCGCTCGTAATTGCGAGAGTGCGTTTCCTAATTCAGCAAAGAGTCTAACGAAGTCGACGCTCTGGAACGTTTGTGGCAAAGCCATTAATCGACGTTCGGCGATCTGAGCCACAACAGTTGATGAGGCTCTAATACCGCCTTCTCTGTCAACGTCCTCAACGAGGCCCAATACTACGCGACGATAAAGACCCTCTTGTGTTAGGAGAGCTTCTGGCAAGCCGCCTTCTAGGAGGAGACTGAAGAGATAAAGGTTGTTTCCATTTTCGGCCTGCCGGACCGAACGTTGCCACCATTTGAGACCAAGCTGCACAAGTCTGCGTGCATAATTTGGTTCCTCAGGTATCCCAAAAGCGTCAAAAAGGAATGTCCAGCTAAGGTGTCTTTCCCCCAGGCGTGGATACTTCGCTCGAATATGTTCCGCAGCCCAGAAGACGAATGCTGCTCCTGTAGATTGAAGAGGGTCTACAGACCGCATGCGTCGTGCTAGGAACTTTTCAAGCGCTGTGATGTCATCAGACGTCACTGTATAGGAGTAAAGCGGCCGTCCGTCTGGTCTCTCCAGTCCATTGCGTGAGAGTATGTTTCCAAAGAGTTCGTTTTGCCATTTTTGACCCAGATTAGCCCAGCTTGCGGTGGGTGGCAGACCAAGGGGTGAGGTCTGTTGCTCACGATACGTGTTTGGTTGTACGTCTGAAACCTTTTTCTCTGAAAGTATTTTGCTTGTCTCTCCTGACTCACGTTCAGTCAGATTCTTTCGAGCATACAGCTCTGAAGAATTCTCCTGTAAATTTCTATTAAGTGCATTCGGGCTGATATCATATTTTTGGTTATTCTCGGACCTAGGAAACACAGATTTCTCTGTATCTGGCGCGTGTGAAGCGATGTCCTCAGGCAGTAGTATAAATTCTTCAACAGCGGCAAGGGAGGTTTTTGATAAGGAAGGTGTTTCTTCAGCAACGGTTGTTGTTCTGCCTGCTGGATTGGGTATCGAGAAAATATCTATAGTTTCTACTTCAG
>SXGT01881452.1_pt1 | contig 36863 bp, 39 predicted proteins | sample 3176221 | NCBI WGS metagenome assembly SXGT01 (sample SAMN11356862, study PRJNA531348) | freshwater metagenome | isolation source: freshwater sample F1-120 | place: China: Fuxian Lake, Yuxi | collected 2017-12-25 | reverse complement strand
GCACCGAGGCGCGCGAGTGGACTCCGATGGACCATGCCGAGCCGCCCTGGTGCCCCTACGTTGATCGTCGAAGTGTACGCGTCGCCCGCATGGGCCTCGTCGACCAGTTGCCGACGCGCCCGCCCGACCTCGACGAGGTGCTGCGCCGCCGGCGCGCGGCCAGCTGAGTCTGCTCGAGCGGATCACGGTGCGACCGCCGCTGTGCGACGTCTGCGACGCCGACGTCGACCCCGCTGACTCGCGGTCACTCGTCTCGTGCGTGCGCGCGGCCGACGACCCTGGGCTGGGCGACCTGCCAGGGCATCCGGCTCACCAGCTGTGGCTGTGCAAGGCGCACCGCGACGAGGGTGCGGCGCTCGGCGTGAGCCGCACGGCTATGCAGGTGGTCGTGGCGTTGCGCGAGCATCCCGAGCCGGATGCTGACGGCCGCGACGACTCGGGGATGACGCTGCACGATGCCGTCGCCCTGCTGCGCGGGGCGCTCGACCGGCTGGCCAGCGAGCACGGTGTCGGCGACGTCGAGCGCGAGCGCACCGAGGCGCGCGAGTGGACTCCGATGGACCACGTCGAGCCGCCGTGGTGCCCCTACGTCGACCGTCGACGGGTGCGCGTCGTGCACGACGGCGTCGAGCTCGAGCTGGACGAAGAGTATGCGCACTGGAACGATGACGAGCTCGCGCGGGCCTCGGCGACCCTTAGGCTGCAGTCTCCATCGGGAGGATTCTCGTTCTCGGTGCACACCCCGGGCCCAAGCGACGAGCCTCCGGAGCTCGAGGTGATCGTGACGGGGCACGCTCCGCCGTGGCTGCTCAACGCGTTCGGGGCGCCCCAGCCGCGGTGATATGGTGGTGACGCTCTACGGGCCTGTGGCGCAGTTGGTAGCGCGCCTCGTTCGCATCGAGGAGGTCAGGGGTTCGAATCCCCTCAGGTCCACCATCACGTCGCTCTGCCAAACCCGATCAGGGTCGCCGGGTACCCGCGCCCGACGACCCATTCGCTACGCGGCGACTGGCTCTCGTGCGGGGACGAGCGCGCGCGAGTGCACGCCGCGGATCAGCAGGTAGAGCAAGATCGAGAACTCGCCGATCGTCGCAGGGATCGTCAGCAGGCTGACCAGGTCGGCCGCCTCGGGGGCGAGGGTGTCGAGCACGATGCTCGCGATGTAGCCGATGCCGCCGACGACGAGCACCCAGCCGATCCAGCGCCAGGCGAAGCCCGACTGCAGTACAAGCAGACCCATCGGGATCAGCCAGGAGCCGAAGAAGACGACGCCCGCGGCCCAGAAGCCTTCAGAGAGCACGATGAGCAGGCTGACCTGTGCGGCGGCGTCGGCGCTCGAGCTCTCGGCGAGCTGGATGGCGGTGCTGAGCGAGGCGGCGCTGCCCAGAATCGCGACCGCGTTCATGAGGCCCAGGGTCGCGAGCGAGCCCGCGGCGAAGGAGTTCACGCCGCGGAAGAGCTTGAAGAACCAGAGTGCGGTGAGCACCTGCGTCACCACGATGCCGAGCTCGAGCAGCAGCCCGACTCGAGCGAGGGGCAGGTTGCCGGCGAGCGCCTCGAGCACGGCAACGCTGCCGCCTGAGACGAAGACCTGAGGCCTGATGAGCAGGAAGCCGAGCATCCCGGTGATGGCGAGGCCCAGGTAGAAGGCGCCGGTCAAGCGGGCGGTGCGGGAGAGGGGGTGCATGAGTGCTCCGATCGGTGAGTGGTGCCCGTGACTCGCGCACCTTATGGTGTAAGGTAGCCATACATCGTAAGGTGGCGCAAGATGGAGGAGGTCGAGAGGATGCCGTGGCGACTGCAGAACGACAGCCGGTCACCCGCGACCGCGTGCTCGAGGCGGCGATGTCGATCGCTGATGCCGAAGGGCTGCCGGCCGTGAGCATGCGCCGTGTCGCGACCGAGCTGCAGGTCGAGGCGATGTCGCTCTACCACCACATCGCGAACAAAGACGCGCTGCTCGACGGTCTGGTCGAGAGGGTCGTAGCCCAGGCGCTCGACCAGTCGACGGCGGCCGCTGAGAAGGCGAGCTCGACCTCAGACGACTGGCGAGACGATGTGCGCACCCGCAGCCTCGCAGCCCGCCGCGTCATGCTGCAGCACCCCTGGGCGCCCGCTCTCATCACCTCGCGCAGCACGATTCCGCTGGCGGTGCAGTCGATGTTCGAGGCGGTGCTCGCCGCGATGATCCGCGGCGGGGTCTCGTACCGCACAGCGCACCGCGGCCTGCACGCACTGAGCAGCATGGTGCTCGGCTTCGCGCAAGAGCCCTTCAGCTCCTCGAACGGCGATCCGACCATGGAGGGCGTCGAGATGAGCGACGACCTCGTGGCGCAGTTTGCCGAGCAGTTTCCCTACACCTCGGCCATGGTCGCCGCCGAGCTGCATGCCGACGGCGACCCGACTCTGGGCTGGTGCGACTCGCAGACCGAGTTCGAGTTCACGCTCGGGCTGCTGCTCGACGGCCTCGACCGTGCCGCCCGAACAGAGGACTGAACGATGCCGATGCCTCGATGGTGGGCGCGGATGAACAAGTACACGTTCAACCCCGCTGAGCTCAAAAGGGGCAAGCGGCCCGTGATCATTCACGTGGGCCGCTCCTCGGGCCGCGAGTACCAGACGCCGCTCGATGCCCACCGCGTCGACGGCGGCTACCTCTTCGTGCCCGTGTACGGCGTGCAGTCGGATTGGGTGCGCAATGTGCTCGCTGCTGGCTCGGCTCGACTGCGGGTCGACGGCGCGGTGGTGACACTCACGAAGCCGCGCCTCATCGATGAAGGCGCGGCGTTCGCGTTGCTGCCGGAGGGCACCTTGAGGCCCCCGACGTGGCTCAAGCTCGAGCAGTACCTGCTGACCGATCTAGCTGGCGATCACGCAGGCTGAGCGACTGGTCACACTCCGGGCGTCGGAACGAAGTCGGGTTCGAACCCGGCGTCGATGCACGATTCGATCGGCTTGTGCACGGCGACGCCCCGCTCAGAGACCACGCGGAATTCGATCTCCCACCCGAATGCCTCGACCGAGATCATCCCCGTCGTGCAGTCGAAGAGCGTGTCCAGAACGATGCCCGGGTTGCGAAAACCCTCCTGCGTGACCGCGCCGGCGCTCCAGTCTGTCGGGGTGCCCGTCCACCCCTCGTAGGGCGCCTCGTATCCACCTGACGTGCGATCGAAGTTGGCGATGTCGATACCGGCACCGATGCCCAGCGCGAGCGTGATGGCGACACCGAGGGCCGCGGCCGCGTTGACGACTCCTCGCCATGCTCGACCTGGGCGAGCCGCGGGAGCCTGCGGAACGCTCGATCGATAGTGCGCCACCGTCTGCGCGATCGCGGTATCGATCGGTGTCGGATGCACTCCGAAGGCCTCTTCGAACTGCCGAGACTCGGCGACGAAAGGGCGCTCGACCTGGTAGAGCATCTCGCGAAGCTCTCGACCGAGGGGCCAGACCGGACTCAGGGCTGTGATGGTGCGACGACCGATCGTGCGCACCTTGGGCGTGCCCGACTGCCCCGCTGCTGCCCACACCTTCTCGGCGAACTGCGCCTGGGTCATGGGCGGTTGCACGGGCGCGATCCACACTCGCCCCCAGCCGGCGTCGCTCGTTCCGATGGTGGCCATCGCAGCGGTGACATCGGGCACGAAGCTCAGCGATCGCGGTTGATTCATGCGGCCCAGGAAGCGCATCGTCCGGCCGCTCGTGGCAGCGCCGAAGACGGGAGAACTCGATTGGTCGTGTCCGGGCCCGAAGTAGTCGGCGGCCCGCACGACGGCGACGCGCAGCCGGCCATCTCTGTGCGCAGCGAGCGACTGATCGACGATCGACTTGCGCACCGCGCCCTTCGTCGAGTTCGGTTCCTCGCGGGAATCCTCCGTCAGCGTCGAGCCATCCGGGTCGCCGTAGGCGTAGAGGTTGTCGGCGACCACGAGGTCAGCGCCAGCACGTGCGGTCTCCGTGAGGATGGTCTCGTGCAGGATGGGGAAGTCTGTCGACCATCGCGTGTACGGCGGTTGCGCGCACTGGTACACGACCCGGGCATCCTTCAGCGCTTCGCGCAGGGCCTCGCCCTGTGACGCGTCGATGCGCTGCGACTCTGCTCCTGGCACCAAGGCTGTGCCCGACCGGCTCAGCAGGCGAACAGTGAGACCGCGCGCGACAAGCGCGGCGGCGACACCGCGGCCGAGAGCTCCGGATCCGATGACGACGTGGACGGTGTTCATGGTGTTTCCCTTCGATATTACCAACGGTTAGATTGTTACCAGTGGTAATTTATGGCAACATATAACCAATGTCAACATCAAGCGAGAAGTCGTCGTACCATCACGGAGATCTGCGTAATGCCCTCCTTGATGCGGCCGCTTCTGCCGCTCGCGATGTGGGGCCCGACGCGCTGACACTGCGCGAGGTCGCCCGCCGCGCGCAGGTCAGCCACACCGCGGCCTACAACCACTTCTCTGACAAGCGCGACCTGCTGCGCGGCTTGGCCGTTCGAGCCTTCACCGAACTGGGCGAGCGACTCACCGCGGCCGCCGCGGTAGACGGAGCCGAGGTGGCGGAGATCGCCCTCGTCTATGTGCGATTCGCCTGGCAGTACCCGACCGAGTTCCGGTTCATGTTCCAGCGCTCGTTGTGCATGCCTGTCGGCGAGCCTGACCCCATCGAGATCGCCTCCCGCACTTCGCGTGAGGTGCTGCGCGAGGTCGTCGCGACATCACAGTCTCGCGGTCTGTTTCGCGAGGGTGATGTCGACGAGCTCGCCCTCGCCTGCTGGGCGCAGATTCACGGCGTGACCACGATCATGCTCGAGACCCCCGCGTTCAAGTCGATCACCCTCGAAGGCGCGGAGGCGACGCTGCTCGGCAGCCTTCAGCTGCTCGTCGACGGACTCCGCCCGCGCACGGCTGACTGACAGCCACGGCAACCGTCACCCTCTCGTGAAGGTGACGTGGATGACCCCGCTCGGTGCTGTGACAGAGCTGACCTGGTAGTCGCGCTCAAGGTGGCGGAGGTCATCCCACAACCGAATGCCGCGCCCCAGAACGATCGGTGTGATGGCGACATGCAGTTCATCGACGAGGCCCGCAGCGAGGTAGGGCCGTAGCGAGGTCGGACCGCCGCCGATGCGCACGTCGGCCGAGCCTGCTGCGTCGGCGGCGATCGCGAGGGCGTCGGTGGGGGAGGCGTTGATGAAGTGGAACGTCGTGCCGCCCTGCATCTCGATCGGCGGCAGTTCGCGGTGGGTCAGCACGAAGACCGGGTAGCGGAACGGCGGGGTATCGCCCCACCATCCGCGCCAGTCGGGGTCATCGGGGTATGCGTGCAGTCCGAACTTGCCAGCGCCCATGATCTCGGCGCCGACGCCCTCGAAGTACCGCTGGTGCCACTCGTCGTCGAGGCCTGTCGTGCCCTCACCAGACGTGTCGCCGAAGACCCGCTCGCGGAACGACTTCGTCGCCACGTAGTGCTCGGTCAGTCGAGCCCAGTCTTCGCCGAAAGGGCTCTCCGGGGTAGCGTCATCCGTCGCGGCAATGCCGTCGAGCGAGATCATGAGATCGGCGCGCACTCGAGTCATGGTGCCTCCTTCGTGTGCACACGCTCTCGGCAACCGGATCTCGTGTCAAGAGTCGGTGTGCGGGTCTACGCTCGCCGCATGGCGATCGAACCGCGTGTGCTGCAGTGGATGCTCGACACCGACCCGGCCCTGCGCTGGCAGGTCGAGCGCGACCTGGCCGACGAGCCCGAGGCCGTCTGGCAGGCAACCCGCGCCCGGGTGGCAACCGAGGGCATGGGCGCCGAGCTGCTGTCATATCAAGACGCCGACGGGCAGTGGGCGGGCGGCGCCTACTTTCCCGGTGACTTCGACTGGAACGGCGAAGAGGCGAAGCACGGCCAGCCGTGGACGGCCACGACGTGGAGCCTCAATACCCTGCGCGAGTGGGGCCTCGACGCCTCGGCGCTCGCCGGCACCGCCGAGAAGCTCGACGCGAACAGCCGGTGGGAGTACGACGACCTGCCCTACTGGGGTGGCGAGGTCGACGCCTGCATCAACGGCTTCACGCTCGCCAACGGCGCGTGGCTCGGCGCCGACGTGGAGAGCATCGCGACGTGGTTCGCCGAGCACGCGATGGAGGAGGGTGGCTGGAACTGCGAGTGGGTCGAAGGCTCGACGCGGTCGAGCTTCCACTCGACGCTCAACTCGCTCAAGGGCATCCTCGAGTGGGAAGAACGCACCGGCGACACGCGATTGCGTCCCGTCCGCCACGCGGCCGAGAAGTACCTGCTGCGGCGACGGATGCTCTACCGCGAGTCGACCGGCGAGCTCGTGGCGCCGTGGGCCACGCACTTCGCCTACCCGTTCCGCCACGTCTACAGCGCCCTCAACGCGCTCGACTATCTGCGTCGAGTGTCGCTGCTCGAGGGCACGCCGCCCGATGAGCGGGCATCCGACGCGATCGGGATCATTCGCACCGCCCAGCAGCCCGACGGCAGCTGGGTACAAGAGCGTCGCCACCCGGGCCGCGTCTGGTTCGAGCTCGACGTGCCGGTCGGCGAGCCCTCCCCGTGGTTGACGATGTACGCGCTGCGCGTGCTGCGTTGGTGGGACGACGCTGCGGCCTGATCAGCCCGCGTCGTCGGCGTGCTCGAGCAGGCCCTGCTCGATGAGAGCGAGGGCTCGTTGCTGCGCACTATTGAGCATGTCGTCGGCGTGATCGGTGAGCAGAGCTGTCGCCGTGCTGAGGTCGAGTTCGGCGATCTCGAGTCGCAGGTCACGCACGAGCGGGCCGAACGACGTCACCAGCTGCTCGACAAGAGCAGCGATCTCGTCGTCTGAGGCATCGGGCGGCAACGCGGCGAAGCGCTCGGTGAACGCTCGCGAGACCTCGGCAACCGAGGGGTCGGCGAACCGCGCGTAGAGCGCCGTGATCGCCTCGGTGCCGCTCGGCCCCACCAAGTGGCTCAGCAGGATGGTCTGCTCGCGATCGAATCGCGCGATCTCACTTGTCGACGCGCTGGCGGCCAAGAGTGCGGCGTACGGAGCAAGCTCGCTGGGTAGATCGGGGGCGGCATTCCACCGTCGAAGCTCTGCGATCGTCGCTCGCCGCGCCTCGAGCCGCTCGATCTGCGCGGCGACCTCGGCGTCGAGTTCGTCGAGCAGCGCGCTCGAGTCGTCGCCCGGGGCGTCGAGAATCTCGGCGAGGCCCTGCAGCGGCAGCCCGAGGCTCGCGAGACGAGTGATGCGCAGGATCCGCACGAGGTGGTGCACGTCGTACTCGCGATAGCCGTTGACCGAACGGGGCGGTTCGTCGAGGATTCCGAGCTGGTGGTAGTGCCGCAGGGTGCGCACAGTGACGCCTGCCAGTGCGGCCAGTTCACTGCTGCGCATCGGGATCGACCTCTTCGGGGTTGCTCGGTTCCGCATCCAGCGTACGGAGCGATCGCGAGGCCAGCCCCACGATCAGCGCCACGATCCAGAGGGAAGCGATCACGGCGGCCGCCAGCTCGAGCGTGGCGTACTCGACCAGGAGGGCTGCCGCCATGATGCCCGCAGGTGCCGCGAGCGTCATGATGGCGTTCTGCGAGCTGAGCACGCGACCGCGCAGTGCGTCAGGAATCCGTTCGATCAGCAGCACCCCCAGCACGCTGTTGAGCACGCCACTCGCCGCGCCGACGACCACGGCCCCGGCGAAGACGACTGCCGGCGACGGCAGCCAGGCGATGAGTGCGAAGCCCGCAGTGGTGCCGATCATCCCGACCGCGAACCAGATCCGCCGCGAGACGCCCTGGCCGAGGGCGGCGAAGACCCCCGCGCCCACGAGCATGCCGACCGCGAGGGCGCTGAGCACGAAGCCGAGCAGCCCTGGTTGCTCGATGACGGTGAAGTAGACGGGCAGCACGAGACCCTGCAGCGCCGCCAGCACGGTGACGGCGAGCAGGCTGATGGTCGTGACGGCGAGCAGGAAACGATTGCTTGTGAGTGCACGCCAGCCGTCGCGCAGCTGGCCCCAACTCGACACCGTCGGAGCGTCGAGCGGCTCCTCGGCGATGCGCCCGACCCGGTGCGGGATGAGCAGCGTGATGAGGGCGGCCGCGAACGAGGTTCCGGCGGTGATCCAGAGCACGGTCGATCCATCGAGCGCGGTGATGAGCACACCCGCGATCGCGGGCCCGATGAGCAGAGCCACGGCACCGAGGGCTTCGCGGAGGCCGATGAGGCGCTCGGCGGAGACCCCGCTGTGCCGCACGACCGCGGGCAGCAGCGTCTCGCGCGCCGTCATGCCGGGAACATCGCCGAGCGAGCCGATGATGCCGAACAGCACGAACCATCCGATGCTGAGCCCACTGATCAGATCAACGATGGGCAGCGCTGCGATGGAGGCGGCCGAGATCAGGTCGGTGATGACCGACGAGGTGCGGCGGTTGATGCGGTCGATGACGACGCCCATGGCGAGGCCGGCAATAACGGCCGGTATCGCCGTCGCGGCCGCGACGATGCCGGCACCGAGAGCGCTGCCAGTGGTCTGCAGCACGATGAGCGGCAGCGCGATCGCGGCGATCGAGTTGCCGAGCAGCGAGAGCACGTACGACGAGAGGTAGGCGAGGGGAGTGAGGCGCATGATCCCATCGAAAACTATGACGTTGCGTCGGGGTCAAGCTCCCTCGTCAGATCGTTCCGCGGGTCGTCGTGCGTCGGCGCGGCACGCCAGAATGAGCGCATGACCGCAGCGCAGCATCCCGCCGATTCGCACGACATCATCCGCGTCGAGGGGGCGAACGAGAACAACCTCAAGAACGTGAGCGTCGACCTGCCGAAGCGCAGGCTGACGGTCTTCACGGGGGTCTCGGGCTCGGGCAAATCGAGTCTCGTGTTCGGCACGATCGCGGCCGAGTCGCAGCGCATGATCAACGAGACCTACAGCTCGTTCGTGCAGGGCTTCATGCCGAGTCTCGCGCGTCCCGACGTCGACAGCCTCGACGGGTTGACCACGGCGATCATCGTCGATCAAGAGCGCATGGGCGCCAACTCGCGGTCGACGGTCGGCACGGCCACCGACGCGAACGCGATGCTGCGCATCCTCTTCTCACGCCTCGGCCAGCCCTACATCGGCTCGCCCAATGCGTTCTCGTTCAACATTCCGACGAGTCAGACGAGCGGTACGCGCACGAGCAGCACCGGCACCACGACCGTCGTCGAGAACGAGACCTACCTCGGCGGCATGTGCCCGCGGTGCGAAGGAATGGGGCGCGTCAACGACATCGACCTCACCCAGCTGTTCGATGACTCGAAGTCGTTGCTCGACGGGGCACTCACGATTCCCGGCTATACCGTCGACGGCTGGATGGTGCGCATCTTCACCGCCTCGGGCTTTTTCGACCCGGCCAAGCCGATTCGCGAGTTCACCGAGCAAGAGCGCAACGACTTCCTCTACAAAGACCCCGTCAAGGTCAAGCTCGACAACATGAACATGACCTACGAGGGCCTCGTGCCCAAGCTGCAGAAGTCGATGCTGTCGAAAGACGTGGATGCGCTGCAACCGCACATCCGCGCCTTCGTCGAGCGCGCGGTCACGTTCACGCTGTGCCCCGAGTGCGGCGGCACGCGGCTCAACGCGGGTGCGCGCTCGTCGAAGATCAACGGAATCAGCATTGCCGACGCCTGCGCCATGCAGATCAGCGACCTCGCCGACTGGACGGCCGCGCTCGACGAGCCCTCGGTCGCGCCGCTGCTGGCCACTCTTCGGCGACTGCTCGGCTCGTTCGTCACCATCGGTCTGGGCTACCTCTCACTCGACCGGCCGTCCGGCACGCTCTCGGGCGGCGAAGCGCAGCGCACCAAGATGATCCGGCACCTCGGGTCGTCGCTCACCGACGTCACCTACGTCTTCGATGAACCGACGGTCGGGTTGCACCCGCACGACATCCAGCGCATGAACGAGCTGCTGCTGCAGCTGCGCGACAAGGGCAACACCGTGCTCGTCGTCGAGCACAAGCCCGAGGCCATCGCCATCGCCGACCACGTCGTCGACCTCGGCCCCGGCGCCGGAACCGCCGGGGGCGAGATCGTGTACGAAGGCACGATCGAGGGGCTGCGGGCCAGCGGAACCCTCACGGGCCGGCACCTCGACGACCGGGCGCAGCTGAAGAACGCGGTGCGAGCATCCACCGGGGCCCTCGAGGTGCGTGGGGCTGACTCGCACAATCTGCAGAACGTCGATGTGGATGTTCCTCTGGGGGTGCTCGTCGTCGTCACAGGCGTGGCGGGCTCGGGCAAGAGCTCGCTCATCCACGGCTCGGTCGCCCCGCGCGAGGGAGTCGTGTCGATCGACCAGGGTGCGATCCGCGGGTCGCGGCGCAGCAACCCGGCCACCTACACGGGCCTGCTCGACCCGATCCGCACCGCCTTCGCCAAGGCGAACGGCGTCAAGCCCGCGCTCTTCAGCGCCAACTCCGAAGGCGCGTGCCCCGCGTGCAACGGCAACGGTCTGATCTTCACCGACCTGGGCCCGATGGCCACCGTCTCGACCGTGTGCGAAGAGTGCGAGGGCCGGCGCTTTCAGGCGAGCGTGCTCGAGTACACCCTTGGCGGCAAGAACATCAGCGAGGTGCTGACGATGCCCGTCTCGGAGGCCGAGCAATTCTTCGGCTCCGGTGACGCGAAGCTGCCGGCCGCGCACGCCATTCTCGATCGATTGGTGGATGTCGGGCTCGGCTACCTGACGCTCGGCCAGCCACTCACGACTCTGTCGGGCGGAGAGCGCCAGCGCCTCAAGCTCGCGACGCAGATGGGCGACAAGGGATCGATCTACGTGCTCGACGAGCCCACGACCGGCCTGCACCTCGCCGACGTCGAGAACCTGCTCGGGCTGCTCGACCGGCTTGTCGACAGCGGCAAGTCGGTTATCGTCATCGAGCACCATCAGGCCGTCATGGCCCACGCCGACTGGATCATCGACCTCGGCCCCGGCGCGGGCCACGACGGAGGCAGAGTGGTCTTCGAGGGCACCCCTGCCGAGCTCGTCGCGAAGCGCTCGACCCTCACGGGCGAGCATCTGGCGCAGTACGTCGGCGCCTGACCGTCGCTGCGGCTACGCGGCCACCCCGACGAGCGGCTCGCCGGTCACGGTGAGCAGCGTGAGCTCCGGGTTCGTCGTCGCGATCGAGCGGGCGCGCCACGGTGTCGAGACGAGGGCGAGCACGACACCGTCGCCTCGACGGGCGATCTCGCACTCGCGCTGGCGGTCGAGCGCCGGCGCCGAGGCCTCGTCGGTGAGGTAGACCATCTCGTAGCTCAGCGGCTCGAGAATGACGCGGCACGAGAACTCGAGCTCCATGCGCTGCGCGAAGACCTCGAACTGCAGCGGGCCGACCGCGCCGAGCACCGGATGCTGTTCTCCGCGTCGCTCTGACCGCAGCACCTGCAGCACACCCTCCTGCTCGAGCGACTCGACACCCTTGCGAAACTGCTTGTACTTCGAGAGGTCGGCGGCCCGCACGACGCTGAAGTGCTCGGGCACGAAGCGCGGCAGCTCGGGAAACTGCACCGGGTTGCCCAGGTAGACCGTGTCGCCGGGGCGCAGCATGGTCGCGTTGACGAGCCCGACGACGTCGCCGGGCCAGGCTTCTTCTACGGTCTCGCGCTCGCTGCCGAAGAGCTGCTGCGCATACTTCGTCGTGACCGTGCGGCCCGATCGAGCGTTGGTCACGGTCATGCCGCGTTCGAAGCGGCCCGAGCAGACGCGCAGGAAGGCGATGCGGTCGCGGTGCGCCGAGTCGAGACCGGCCTGCACCTTGAAGACGTAGCCGGAGAAGTCGTCGTCCACGGCACGAGCGGTCTCGTCGACGGCGCGGCGTGCCACCGCACCGGGAGCCTCGGCGGCGACCAGATCGAGCAGCATGTGGATGCCGATGTTGTGCACGGCGGCGCCGAAGACCAGGGGAGTGGTCTCGCGGCCCAGAAAGCGCTCGGTGTCGTGCACGTGGTCGTCGAGGGCCAGCAGCTCGACCTCTTCGCGTGCCGTCTGCCACGCGGTGCCGTGCTCAGCCGCCGCCTGCTCGGGCTCGAGCTCGGTCCAGTGCGACACCGTCGCGCCGCCGCTCGAGCGCTCGAACCGCTGCATCGTGCCGCTCTCGACGTCGAGCAGCCCTTCGAAGTAGCCGGCATCGCCCACGGGCCACGTGATGGGGGTGGGCAGCAGGCCGGTGCGCTCGCGAATCTCATCGACGAGCTCGAGCGCCTCCTTGCCGGGGCGATCCCACTTGTTGACCATCGTGATGATCGGCACGTTCCAGCGGCGGCACACCTCGAAGAGCTTCATGGTCTGGGTCTCGAGGCCCTTGGCGGCGTCGATGAGCATGATCGCAGCATCCACGGCCGACAGCACGCGGTAGGTGTCTTCGGAGAAGTCGGAGTGGCCGGGGGTGTCGACGAGGTTGATGACGACGTCGCGGTAGTCGAACTGAATGGAGGCGCTGCTGATCGAGATGCCGCGCTGCTGCTCGATCGCCATGAAGTCGGAGACCGTCGTCGAGCGCCCGCGCTTGCCGTGCACGGCGCCCGCCGTGCCGATCGCCTGCGCGTGCAGCAGAAGCGCCTCGGTGAGCGTCGACTTGCCCGCGTCGGGGTGCGAGATGACGGCGATGGTGCGACGCCGCGACGCTTCGTGAGCGACGTCGAGCTGTTCGCTCATCGATTCCTCCGGCTGTGTCGACTCCTGCGCAAACCTCCATTCTAGGTGCGCGGAGCATCCCGAAGAATGCGGGCCGATCGGCCCTCCCGGCCGTCGCCTCGCGGGCGTACGCTGTGCGGTGACTCAGCACGATGACGAACGACAACCACAGAGGCAGGAGGCCCTCATGGCCAAGAACGGTTCCGTGCAGCAGGGCGCGACGTGGGGCTTCGCAGGCCTGCTGGCGTACATCGGTGCAGCGATCTACTTCATCGGCCAGAGCGACGGCAGCTTCTGGGGCGTCATCCTCGGCCTGCTGCAGGCGATCGTCTGGCCCGCCTACGCGGTCTACGGCGGATTGAGCGCGCTCGGGGTCTGAGCGCCGCTCGCGCAGCTCAGTGCGCGAACACCACCTTGAGCACGACGACCACCGCGCTCAGCAGCGCGAGTAGCATGCCGCCCGAGAGCGTGCGCCAGGTCGGCTCGCGGCCGCTCATTCGCTCGACGATGAAGCCGATGAGCGCGAGACGGCCGACGACCCACACTGCGGCGGTGAGCTGCGCGAGCTGCGTCGGCACGAAGTTGAACGTCGCCACGAAGAGGATCACGGCCGGCACGAGTCCCGACACCAGGATGGGCAGGGCGTCGCGAATCTCGTGAGCCATGTGCGGCCGGTGCTCGCCGGGCCCACGACCGAGCTGCTGACCGACGTCGTGCGCGAGAATGTGCGCGCTGTAGGTGGTGAGCGCCGTCACCGTGACGAGCAGCGCCGCTTCGCCGCCCACGATCGACTTGCCGGTGGCGATGACGATGGCGGTGAGCACGAGAATGTTGCCGTAGACGTAGGCCGACATGCGCAGTCGCATGCGCTCGATCGAGAGCTGCTCGCCAGGGCGCGCGATCATCCAACCGGGCAAGCGCGGAGCCCGCGTCGTCGACTGCTCGTCAGAGGTCATCGGCGGCGTCGCTAGAGCGAGTAGTCGACCACGGCGCGATCGCTGATCACCGACGAGATGTAGGCGAAGGCCTCTTTGTGCGCCGGGTGCACCTGATAGGCCTCGAGGGCGGCGTTGTCGTCGTGCTCCGACACGAGCGCGACATCCCAGTGGCCGGCGACGAGACCGAGGTCGCGATCGACCCGAATGCTCTGGATGCCCGCAATCTGCGTCTCGAGAGCTTCGAGCCGCTCGGCGATGCCGTGGGCGTCGTCGCGGCGCTGGGTCTCGTCGTCGGCGGCCAGCTTGAAGAGCACGATGTGGCGGATCATGCCTTCACTCTAGAGGGCGCGCGGCGGCCCGCCGAGGGCTAGATTCAGCGCATGGAGTCACGCTTCGCCACGCCCGTGCAGATGCGCGAGTCGGTATTCTTCGACGGCCCCGAGGCGCCCGCCCGCTACAGCCGGTTCTGGATGCTGCTCGTGCTCTCGGCGATCATCGCCTCGGCCGGGGTCGTCGCCGACTCGACGGCCGCGGTCATCGGCGCGATGATCGTCGCCCCGCTGCTCGGGCCGATTCAGGGCACGATGCTCGCCACCGTGCTCGGCGACCGATCGAACCTCGTTCGCTCGCTGCTGCTGGTCGTGGCGGGCGCCACGGTCGCGATCGTCATCGGCTATCTCATCGGCATGACCGTGTCGGGTGACGTGATCGCTGCGACCAACTCGCAGGTGGCAGGTCGAGTGAGCCCGAGGCTCATCGACCTTCTTGCCGCTCTCGGCACAGGAGTCGTCGGCTCGGTGGCGCTCGTTCGCCGCGACATCTCTGACACTCTGCCGGGCGTCGCGATCGCGATCTCTCTCGTGCCGCCGCTCACCGTCGTCGGCCTCACGCTCGAATCGGGCGCACTCGGTGAAGCGGCTGGCGCACTGCTGCTGTTCGTGACCAACGTCGTGGCGATCATCGCCACGGGCATCGTGGTCATGTCGTTCTACGGCGTGAACAAGTTGGCCGCCGTGGCAGCGACCGACGGCTCGCGTCGGGCGAGCCTGCGCAAACCCGTGATCCTGCTCACGTCGATGCTCATCATCGTGGGGCTGCCCCTGTCGCTGACGAGCATCGAGATCGGGTCGAAGTCGATCATCGAGCGCGCGGTTGTCGAGGTCATCGACGAGTGGAGCGACGACTCGGGCTGGACCATTCGCGGCATCGACTACACCACTTTCGAGTTGACCGTCACGCTGGGCGGGCCACTGCCCTTGCCCGACACCGATGCCCTCGAGGCGGCTCTCGTCGAGCGCGGCATCGAGCCCGAGCTCGTAACGCTCGTGCTCGTGCCCGTCTACGAGGTCGAGCTCGGTGGCTGACGCCCGCGTGCGCCGCATCGGCCTGCTCGGCGGCATGAGCTGGCAGAGCTCGGCGCTCTACTACTCGCTCATCAACGAGCTCGTCGCCGAGCGGCTCGGCGGCGTGCACTCGGCCGATCTGGTCATGGTCTCGGTCGACTTCGCCACGATTGAGCGGCTGCAGTCGGCGGGGGAGTGGCGGCAGGCGGGCGAGCTGCTCGCTCGCGAGGCGCAGGCTCTCGAGGCGGCCGGAGCCGAGGCGATCGTGCTCTGCACCAACACCATGCACCTGGTCGCGCCGGCGATCGAGGCCGCGGTGAGCATCCCGCTGCTGCATCTGGGCGACGTGACCGCGCTCGCCGTGCGCGCCGCTGGCCTCGATCGGGTCGGGATGCTCGGCACGCGCTTCACTATGCAGCAGCCCTTCATGCGCGAGCGGATCGCCTCGCACGGCCTCGAGGTTTTCGTTCCCGACGACGACGACCAGGCCGTGGTGCACCGCGTCATCTACGACGAGCTCGTGCTCGGAATGGTGTCGGAGGCCTCGCGGGAGGCGTATCTCGCGATCATCGAGCGACTCGTGGCTCGCGGCGCGCAGGGCATCGTGCTCGGCTGCACCGAGATCGAGCTGCTCGTCGAGCAACAGCACGTCGCGGTGCCGCTCTTTCCGACGACCCGCCTGCACGCCGAGGCCGCAGTCGACTGGGCGCTCGCTCGCTGAGCGAACGATCAGCGGCGGTGCTTCAGGCGCTTCGGCACCGATGCTCTCAGGAGGATTCCCGCCAGCAGGGCCACCACCGCGATCGCGCCGGTCACGATCATCCACTGAAGCTGCGATGCCAGGGCATCGTCGCAGACCTCGGCCGCCTCCGGCATCACCAGAGCAGGTCGAAAGACCGCGCCGCAGGGGAAGAATCGGGCATCCGACGAGATCACCTCGATCTGCAGTGCGCCGATGAGGATCGAGAGCGCTGCTGCGCCGAGCGCCAGAACGATCAGACCTTTGCCGATTCCGTCGCGCACGGCTTCAGAGACACGAGGGTTGCCCACGAAACGACACTAACCGGACTGGCGGTGCTCACGCTCGCTGTGCTTCAACGGATGCGGAAGAAAGCGAGCAGCATTCGCATAGTTCCGCATCCGTTGAAGCGTGCGGGGCGCGTTCACCGGAGCGCGCAAGGGGGGTGCTGGGCGAGGAGCGTGGCGCCCCGGGCCGCAGGCACTCGAGGAGCCCAGGGGTCGCTGGGCGCGACGCAATACGCTGGGGTTGTGACCGACGTGCTGCCTGCCGCGCCCTCGACCGCCGCGCCGCTGAGCGCCGGCGAGATCGACGCGGTGCGCCAGCGCTTCCCGATCCTGTCGCGCGAGGTCAACGGGCACCCCCTCACCTACCTCGACACGGCCGCGACAGCGCAGAAGCCTGACGTCGTCATCGAGGCGGAGAGCGCGTTCTACCGCGAGTCGAACGCGGCCGTGCACCGCGGCGCCCACACGCTCGCGGGCGAAGCGACCGAGCTGTACGAGGATGCTCGCCTGACGGTCGCCGCCTTCCTCGGTGTCGACGAGCACGAGATCGTCTTCACGAGCCACGCCACCGAGGCGCTCAACCTCGTCGCCTACGCGCTCGGCACTGCGAGCATCGGCCGCGGGGCGGGTGCAGCAGCCGCCGAGTTCGCGCTCGGTCCGGGCGACGAGATCGTTGTGACCGAGCTCGAGCACCACGCCAACCTCATTCCGTGGCAAGAGCTCGCGGCCCGCACGGGTGCGACGCTGCGATTCATTCCGGTGCACGACCACGGCGGGCTCGACCTCGACGCCGCGGCGAGCATCATCAGCGAGCGCACGCGCGTGCTCGCGATCACGCACGTCTCGAACGTCACGGGTGCCGTCACACCGCTCGACGTGCTCGTGCCTCTCGCCCGTGCGGCCGGCGCGCTCGTCGTGCTCGATGCCTGCCAATCGGCGCCGCACCTGCCGCTGCGGCCGCGCGAGCTCGATGTCGACATCGCCGTGTTCAGCGGCCACAACCTCTACGGCCCCCCCGGCAACGGCGTGCTCTACGGCCGCGCCGCGCTGCTCGACGCACTGCCGCCGTTCCTCTACGGCGGCTCGATGATCACGACCGTCACGATGGAGAAGGCCGAGTACCTGCCCTCGCCGCAGCGTTTCGAGCCCGGCACCCCGCGCATCGCGCAGGCCATCGGACTCGCGGCGGCCATCCGGTTCGTGCAGGAGGTAAGAATGGAGCGCATCGCCGCGACCGAGCACGTGCTCGGCGAGCGCCTGCTCGCGGGTCTCTCGACAGTCCCCGACGTGCGGGTGCTCGGCGCCGGCAGCCCCGAGCCGCGCGTCGCTCTCGCGAGCATCGTCGTCGACGGCGTGCACGCGCACGACGCGGGGCAAGTGCTCGACGAGGTCGGCATCGCGGCCCGCGTCGGCCACCACTGCGCGCAGCCGCTGCACCGGCGCTTCGGCGTCACGGCGAGCCTGCGCCTCAGCGCCGGGCTCTACACGACCGAGGCCGAGCTCGATCGGGCGGTCGAGGCCGTCGCGAGCATCCGCCCGTTCTTCGGTCTCAGTGAGGGAGAGCAGTCGTGAGCGGCCTCGAGCAGCTGTATCAGCAGATCATCCTGGACCACTCGAAGCACCCGCACGGCGTCGGGCTCGAGGCGGGCGACGAGACGAGCCACCAGCGCAACCCGGTCTGCGGCGACGAGATCACGCTCGCTCTGCGGTGGGATGCCACGGGCGAGCGCGTGACCGGTATCGCGTGGGAGGGCTCCGGATGCTCCATCTCGCAAGCGAGCGCCTCACTGCTGTCGACGCTCGCGAAAGAGTCGACCGACGACGGCTGGTCGTGGACGCCCGACGAGTTCACCGCGCTCATCCACGAGTTCCGCGAAGCGCTGCGGTCGCGCGGCACGATTCCGCTCGATGAAGAGACCTTCGGCGACGCGGCCGCCCTCAGCGGCGTCTCGAAGTTCGTCGCGCGCGTCAAGTGCGCGATGCTCGCGTGGGTCGCCGCCGAAGACCTGCTGCAGCGCCGCGCCTAGACCGGGTCGAGCACCCAGACCGGAATCTGCCGCTCGGTCTTCAGCTGATAGTTCGCGTAGTCGGGCCACACCGCGCACGCTCGCGCCCACCAGGTCGCACGTTCGTCGCCCTCGACGAGCCGGGCGCGGTAATCGCGCTTCGACGCCATGTCGTGCAGCTCGCACAGCGACTGCGCGAGCAGGTTGTGGTGCCAGACCGGGTTCTTCGGCGCGCCGCCCATCGAGGCGATGACCGCGTACGAGCCCTCGTGCTCGACGCGCATGAGCGCGGTCTTGCGCAACTTGCCCGTCTTGGCACCCAGCGTCGTGAGCACGATGATCGGTCGGCCGCGCAGGTCATTGCCTTCGACCCCATTGGTGCGCTCGTAGAGCTCGGCCTGCTCGCGGGCCCACTGCGACGTGCTGGGCGCGTACTCTCCGGTCAGCGGCATGGTTCGAGGCTAGCGCGTGCGCGGAGCGTCGAGCAGGGCGCTCACGAAGCGATCGAGCTGCGCATCGAGATCGCCCCAGACGAAGCCGCGCTGACTCGATCGCAGCGTGACGATGCCGTGCATGGCGACCCACAGGTCGGTCGCCACCGCGAGGGCGTCACCGTGGTCGCCCAGCGCTGACGACACCGGATCGAGCAGGGCGGCGAACACCTCTTCGCCCGGCGAGCCCTCGTAGGTGAGGCCGAGGTGGTCGGCGTCGGGCCCGAAGAGAGCGGCATAGACCCCCGGATGCTCGAGACCGTAGGCGACGTAGGCCCGCGTGCGCGCTCGCACCGTCGAGATCGCGGCCGAACGCTGCTCCGCGGGGCCACGTGTCGACGCCGGTTCGGCCGACTCGGGCTCAGCGTCGCGAAGCGCCTGCGCGAGACCGGCGAAGCGCCGGGCGACCACCGCGCTCAGCAGTTGCTCTTTGGTCGTGAAGTGCGCGTAGATCGCGGGGGCGGTGATGCCGACCTCGCGCGCAATGGCCCGCAGGCTCAGGCGCGCCGCCGAGCCGGCGTCGGCGAGCAGCGCATCGGCCGCGTCGACGATGTCGTCGCGCAGGCGCCCGCCTTCGCCGGGGCGATTGCGGGCGCGGGGCGCTGGAGTCGCTGAAGTCATGCTTGACACTCTAGTAAACAACTGTTTATATATGTCGTGTTTACACCTGTTTATCTACTCCGAGAGGTCGCCATGTCGTCCACGACACTCACCGAGCACCGCATCCCCACCGTCGTCGGCGAGCTCGCCGTGCTCGAGTTCGGGCAGCCCGACGCACCCGCCCTGCTGCTGCGCCACGGCATCTTCCTCGACCGCGAACTGTGGCGCCCAATCGGCGAGCGGTACGCATCCACTCACCGGGTCGTGCTCGTCGACGCACCGGGCCACGGCGCGAGCGGTGACCCCGGCCGCGAGTACTCGGTGCAGGATGATGCTCGCGCGAGCATCCAGATCATGGATTCCCTCGGCATCGAGCGGGCGACCCTGATCGGCCATTCGTGGGGCGGCATGTCGTCGTTGCGGGTCGCGCTCGCCCACCCCGAGCGGGTCGCCGCGCTCGGGCTCGTCAACACTCCGCTCGCGCCGCGCACCGCCGCCGAGCGCCGCCGCTACCGCACCCTCGTCGCCCTGCTCCGGGCGATCGGGGCACCGCGCTGGTACGGCCGGCAGATCGTCGCCGCCCTGTTCGACCCGGCTGCGCGCCGCAGCGAGATCGCACTGCGCATGATCGAGCAGGTGCGAGCGGCCGATCGTCGCGTGGTCGCGCGCGCCATGCGGGCCGTGCTCGTGAACCCCGACGACGTGAGCGACCGGCTGAGTGAGCTGCGCATGCCCGTGCTCGCCGTCGCCGGGCGCGATGACTACGTGCTCGACGCCGCCGCCGCGGCGATGCTCGCCGAGAGGGTGCCGCACGCGCGCATCGTGCACGTGCCGGGCAATCACGTGACACCCGTCGAGCAGCCTGCGGCGCTCGCCTCGCTGCTCGACGAGCTCGTCGCCCGACGCTGATCCGAGTCGCGCTTGGCGTGTCGCGGTCGGGCGGCGTAGTGTCGGCGCTCGAACGTATGTTCGAGTGATCCCCACCAGCTGAGCGCCGGGCCGGAGTGCGCGCGACCTGTGAAGGCGAGACTGCCGTGCCGGCCCCTGCTCACCGTTCTGCCGCCCATCGTCCTGCTGCACAGCCTGCCCCCGCACCGCGGGCCGAACCCGAGACCCCCGACCCGCTCGCCATGCTGTGGGCCGACGAGCAGGGCAGACCGCTGCGGCTCGTCTGGGCCGGAACCCGCTGGCGCGTCACTGATCAGCCGACCGTCATCACCGAGCCGGTCTCCTGGTGGCGTCGTCTCGATGTGGATGCTCGCGCCCTCGAGCTCGCTCCTCGCACCTGCACCGGCTGGCGGTTTCAGGCCACGGCCGACGACGGGCGCAGCTGCGTGTTCGACGTGCGCGACGAGGGCGACCCGGCGCGCTGGTTCGTCGTGAAGGTCTACGAGTAGTGGTCAGCCGCGCTCGATGAGCTGCGCGAGCTGCTCGATGAACGCATCGAAATCGGTCGAGTCACGGATGAGCTCGGCCACATCGCGGCGGCTCGCGAAGACCTCGACGAACTGGTCGAACAAGGGCTGGAAGCGCGCCCGGCCCTCGGCACTGAAGGCGATGAAGGCGACGACCGAGACGCGGGCATCCCCCCACGCAATCGGAGTGGGCGAGAGGGCGATGGCGATCGCGGTGCGCTCGGCGGTCAGGCCCATGGCGTGCGGCACGGCGAGCACTTCGGTGAAGGCGGTCGACGACATGCGCTCGCGCTCGAGGGCTCCGGCGACGTAGGCCTCGTCGATGACCTCGGCGTCGACGAGCGCGGCTCCGAGGCCGCGGATGATCGACTCGGGGTCATCGCCGGGCGGAGTGGTGAAGAACAGGCGCTCGTCGAAGTACTCGAGCAGCTCGTCGGCGATGCGCGTGCGGCGGCGATGGCGTCGCACGCGCGAGGCGGCGGTGCGGATGGCGTCGATGTCGTCGTCGGTGAGGAACGGCTGCACGACAACGACTCCCTCGCGGGCGGAGGTCGTCGGAATCGTCGAGATGACGAGATCGCTCGTGAGCTCGCGCGGGTCGACGTCGGTGCGGGTCACCACGAACTCGACGCTCACCTCACCGCCGAGCTCGCGCTCGATGCGCGTGCGCAGAATCGTGTGCAGGTCGTAGTAGCTCGGGCACACGATCGTGCACGAGACGCGCTCTTCGCGGCGCGACACCCGCTCGAGGTGCGAGCCCAGGTGCAGGGCGATGTACGAGATCTCGTCGTCGTCGACCGTGATGCCGCGCTCTCTCTGCACGATCGAGGCGATGTAGACGGCGATGTCGAAGATGAGCGGGTACGAGCTCTTGATCGAGCGCGTCAGCGGGTTGCGCGTGTGCGCGTTCTCGCGGGCCCGGGCCACGAGGTTGCCCAGGTGGATCGCGAGGCGCGTGATGAACGCCTCGTCACGGAAGTCGACGACGTACTCCTCGAGCACGAGGTCGACGATGCGCCGCACTGTTGCGACGTCGTCGCTGTCGACGACCGTCTCGCCGGCGGGGCCGTTGCCCGGAGCGATCACGCGCGTGATGAGCAGCCGGGCGAGGTAGTCGGTGTCGGCGAGCGTCAGCGCGACCTCGAAGTGCTCGGTCGTGAGCCGCTCGAGAATCTGCACGATCGGCAGATGGCGCTCGGGCACGCTCGTGGTCGCCGCATCGGGAAGATGCTGATCGCGGCGCGCGCGGTCGACGGCGATCGCGACGTGCAGGATGACGGCGTCGATGCCGTACTCGTTGATGAAGAATCCGGCGCCGTCGAGCGCCTCGATGAGCTCGGTCTTGAAGGCGCCGAGCCCTGCGAGCGCGAACTCGCTCTCGATCGAGTCGAGGTCGAGCATGCCCTGCGTGCTCTCGCTCTGCACGAGGCTGCTGAGCAGTCGCCGGCGTGCGCCCTCGCTGCCGGTGAGCCGCACGACGCTGCCACGCCGCTCGAGCGATGCGCTCGCACCCTCGACGAGAGCCTTGACCTTGCGCAGATCGGCTTCGATCGTCGACTCGCTCACGAAGAGGCTGTCGGCGAGCGCGTGCACGTCGATGCCGAGGTGCGACTCGGTGAGTCGGCGCACGAGGTGGTGCACGCGGTCTTGCGGGGTCTCGGCCGCGCTGCCGCCGCGTTCGCGGCTCTCATCGAGGAACTCGGCGTACTGCTCGCGGTTCAAGCGATAGCCCGCCGTCGAGGCGGTGACGATGGCCCGGGGATGCGCGGCCGACTTCGCGGCCGCGACGTAGCTGCGCACCGAGCGCGTCGTCACACCGAGCTGCTCGGCGAGCTCGGTCGCCGTGACCCAGTCGTCTGCCTGGAACAGCAGCTCGAGCATCCGCCCGTATTTGTCGGCCATCGTGCTTGTCACTGTAGACGAGGGCGTACCGCACCCGACTTTCCGCAGGGTCGGAAGCAGGTCTAGTGGAACGGTGCGGGGCGCTCGCGCAGAGTGGAGATCACCACCGCTCCGACTGCACGCCCCGTGGCTCAGCCACGACCCCGGATTGACCGCAAGGAGGCGATCATGACCCGCACGGCAGCGATCGTCTGCGCGGCCGGAGTCGCGAGCACCTTCCTCGCCAGGGCCCTGCGCGAGCAGCTCGCGCAGCACGAGCTCGACTGGAACGTCGAACCGCTCGCCGCCGATCAGCTGCCCTCGCGCGCAGCCGAGCTGTCGATCGTGCTCGTCGGGCACCACCTCGCAGAGCAGTTCGCCGAGGTGCGCGACGCCCTCGCCGAGACCGGCGTGCCGGCCTACCTGCTCGATGCTGACGACCACGCGAGCGCCGCCCGTCAGGCTCTCGCGCTGCTGCTCGCCCGCGATTCCCGCACGACCGTCTCTTCGCCGCTCGACTCGTAGAAAGAAGCTCCTCATGGCTGAACGCACTCTCACCGTCGCATCGGCGCACGGTCTGCACGCTCGCCCCGCCGCTCTCTTCGTCAAGGCGGTCACCGACTCGGGTTGCGCAGTCGAGCTGCAGAAGGGCGAGCGCAAGATCAACGCCGCGAGCATTCTGGGTGTCGTCTCGCTCGGCATCGAGCACGGTGACGAGGTCGTGCTGCGCGTCGACGGCGACAACGCCGACACCGTGCTCGACTCGCTCGCGGCCTTTCTCGAGAAAGACCACGACGCATGAGCGGTACTGACACTCGTGATTCGGTGATGCGCGGCGTGGGCATCGGCCGGGCGACCACGGTCGGCCCCGTGCTGCGCATGCCCGAGCCCGTCGCCGACCCCGTCGACACCCCGAGCGAGCTGGAGCCCGCCGCCGAGTTCGAGCGAGCCACCACATCGCTCGCCGCGACGGCCGCGCAATTGCGCGAGCGCGGCGAGAAGGCGGGCGGCACGGCCGCCGAGGTGCTGGATGCTCTCGCGATGATGGCCGAAGACCCAGCCCTCGCGGCCGACGTGCAGCACCGCACCGAAGACGGCGCCACCGCCGAGTTCGCCGTGCACGCCGCCATGGCGACCTTCCGCGACATGCTCGTCGGCATGGGGGGCTACCTCGGCGAGCGCGCCGGCGACCTCGACGATGTTGCGCGCCGTGCCATCGCCCACCTGCAGGGGCTGCCCGCTCCCGGGGTGCCCGACTCGCCCGAGCCCTTCGTGCTCGTCGCGCGCGACCTGGCCCCGGCCGACACGGCCACGCTCGACCTCGATCTCGTGCTCGCGCTCGTGACGACCGACGGCGGCCCGACCTCGCACACGGCGATCCTCGCCCGTGAGAAGGGCATCACGGCCGTCGTCGGCGCCGCCGAGGCGAGCGCGCTGCGTGACGGCGACATCGTGCTCGTCGATGCCGAGAACGGTACCGTCGAGCTCGACCCCGCTCAAGAGCGCATCGATCTCGCGCTGCAGCGCACTCAGACCCTCGAGGCGATCCGTGCGCAGAGCTCAGGCCCCGGCCGCCTCGCCGACGGCCACGCCGTGCCGCTGCTCGCCAACATCGGGTCGGTCGACTCGGCTCGTGAGGCTGCAGCGCGCGGCGCTGAAGGCGTCGGGCTCTTCCGCACCGAAGTGCTGTTCCTCGGCGCGGAGAAGGCTCCGAGCGTCGACGACCAGGCGGCCACCTACCGCGAGGTCTTCTCCCACTTCGCCGACCAGAAGGTCGTCGTGCGCGTGCTGGATGCCGGTGCCGACAAGCCGCTCGCGTTCCTCACCGATTCGGGGGAGGAGAACCCCGCGCTCGGGCGTCGGGGCCTGCGCGCCCTGGCAGCGCACGAGCACGTGCTGCGCGACCAGCTCACGGCGCTCGCGCAGGCGACGGCAGACTCGGAGGCCTTCGTGCAGGTCATGGCGCCGATGGTGTCGACCGCGGCCGAGGCGCAGTACTTCTGCGACCTCGCGCACGAGCTCGGCATCGAGGTCGCCGGCGTCATGGTCGAGGTGCCCTCGTGCGCGATCCTCGCCGACCACGTCGCACCCCGTGTCGACTTCATGAGCATCGGCACCAACGACCTCACGCAGTACGTGTTCGCCGCCGACCGCCTGCTCGGTACGGTCGCGAACCTGCAGAACCCGTGGCACCCCGCGGTGCTGCGTCTCATCGAGCAGGTCGGCGCCGCCGGCCGCGAGCACGACGTGCCGGTCGGCATCTGCGGCGAAGCCGCGGCCGACCCGCTGCTGGCCGTCGTGCTCGTCGGCCTCGGCGCGACGAGCCTCTCGATGTCGTCCTCCGCGATCGCCGACGTGCGGGCCGAGCTGGCCCTGCACACGCTCGACGACGCCCGCAGACTCGCCGCACTCGCCGTGTCGGCCGAGAGCGCCGAAGCCGCCCGCCAGGCGGTGCTCGACGCAGCCCCCACCCATCCCTAACCAGAGCATCACCCCTCACAACAAGGAGCGACACCCATGACGACGACGTCAGCACCTCGCACGAGCGCGAGGGTCCGGGTCCAACGATTCGGAACCTTCCTCAGCGGGATGATCATGCCCAACATCGCGGCCTTCATCGCGTGGGGCTTCATCACCGCCTTCTTCATCCCCACCGGCTGGACGCCGAACGCGACCCTCGAGGCGCTCGTCGGCCCGATGATCATCTACTTGCTGCCGCTGCTCATCGCGAACACCGCAGGCCGCATGGTCTACGGCACGCGCGGCGGCGTCGTGGCCTCGATCGCGACCATGGGCGTCATCGTCGGCACGACGATCCCGATGTTCCTCGGCGCCATGATCGTCGGCCCGCTCGCGGCCTGGCTCATGAAGAAGGTCGACGCCCTCTGGGCCGGCAAGATCCGCGCCGGCTTCGAGATGCTCGTCGACAACTTCTCGGCAGGCATCCTCGGCTTCGGTCTCGCGCTCGGTGCCTTCTTCGGCATCGCGCCGGTCGTGACCGTGCTGAGCGACGCGCTCGGCGCCGGTGCCAAGTTCCTCACCGAGACCGGTCTGCTGCCGCTCGCGAGCCTCGTGATCGAGCCCGGCAAGGTGCTCTTCTTGAACAACGCCATCAACCAGGGTGTTCTCACCCCGTTGGGCATTCAGGAGGCCGCCGAGACCGGCAAGTCGATCCTCTTCCTGCTCGAGGCCAACCCCGGCCCCGGCCTGGGTCTGCTGCTCGCCTTCACGTTCTTCGGTGTCGGCATCGCACGCGCGACCGCTCCGGGCGCCATCATCATCCACTTCCTCGGTGGCATTCACGAGATCTACTTCCCGTACGTGCTCATGAAGCCCGTGCTCATCGTCGCGATGATCGCGGGAGGCATGACCGGCATCACGACGAACTTGATCTTCGAGTCGGGTCTGCGTGCGCCGGCGTCGCCGGGCAGCATCTTCGCGGTGCTCATCCAGACCGCGAGCGACAGCTACGTGGGTGTGATCCTCTCGGTAGTCCTCTCTGCAGCTGCCTCGTTCCTCGTGGCCGCCGTGATTCTGCGGGCGAGCCGTAAGCGCGACCTCGAGGCCCTCGAGTCGGGTGCTGACGGCTTCACCAACGCGGTGTCGCAGAACGCCACCCTCAAGGGCGGCGAGAGCCGCGTGGGCGACCTGCTCGGCACGACGTCGACGGCCACGAAGATCTCGACCGTGGTCTTCGCCTGCGACGCCGGCATGGGCTCGAGCGCCATGGGAGCCACCGTGCTGCGCAAGATGCTGAAGGATGCGGGGGTCGAGGGGGTCACCGTGACCAACAAGGCCATCGCGAACCTCGACGAGACGGCAGACTTGGTGATCACCCACCAAGACCTGACGGCTCGGGCGCAGAGTCAAGCGCCGCACGCAGAGCACGTCTCGGTCGAGAACTTCATGAACAGCCCGCAGTACGGCATGGTCGTGGAGCACATCAAGGCTCAGCAGAGCTGATCGAGTTCGAGTAGCGAAAGGCCAGGGATTCCCGTGACCACCACCGTATTGACCACCGACCGCATCGTTCTGAGCGGCACCGCGCGCACTCGAGACGAGGCGATCGCCGAAGCGGCGCGCCTGCTCGAGGCGGCGGGTGCTGTGACGAGCGACTACGAAGCGACGATGCGGCAACGGGAATCCCTGGTCTCGACCTTCATGGGCAACGGCCTCGCGATTCCGCACGGCACCAACGAGGCGAAAGAGGCGATTCTCGCCTCGGCCTTGACGATCGTGCGGTACGACGAGCCCATCGACTGGGACGGCAACCCCGTTCGGGTCGTGGCCGCCATCGCGGGCAAAGACGGCGGCCACATGGCCGTGCTCTCGTCGCTCGCGCTGGTCTTCAGCGACGACTCGGCCGTCGAGCAGCTGCTCGCGGCCGAGTCGCCGCAGCAGGTACTCGATCTGCTGGGCGACGTTAACGACGCAGCATGACCGCCGTTCACTTCGGCGCCGGCAACATCGGCCGCGGCTTCATCGGCCTGCTGCTGCACGAGGCCGGGCACGACCTCGTCTTCGTCGACGTGAACGCCCCCCTTATCGCGGCCATCCAGGCCGCCGACAGCTATCAGGTCATCGAGATCGGCCCGGGTGGCCGCGAGCACGCGGTCACGGGCTTCACCGCGATCGACAGCGCGGCCGACCGTGAGGCGGCTGTTGCCGCCGTCGCGACGGCCGACTTCGCCACCACTGCGGTCGGGCCGACCGTGCTGCGCTTCATCGCGCCGGTCATCGCCGACGCACTGAGGCTGCGGTCGACGGATGCTGGGCCGCTGATCGTCATGGCCTGCGAGAACGCCCTCCAGGCCACCGACCTGCTCCGTGCCGAGATCGCCACGCTGCTGGCCGATGCCCCCGAAGCGCTCGAGCGGGCGATCTTCGCCAACACGGCCGTCGACCGCATCGTGCCGACCGCCGACCCGGCCGACGGCCTCGACGTGCGCGTCGAGCCTTTCTGCGAGTGGGCGATCGAGGTGGGGCCGTTCGGAGATGCCATACCGAGCATCCCGGGCGCGCACTTCGTCGACGACTTGGCCCCCTCGATCGAGCGCAAGCTCTTCACCGTCAACACGGGGCACGCGACGTGCGCCTACTTCGGTCGCGCCGCCGGGCACGAGTTCGTGCACGAAGCCGTCGCCGACCCCGCCGTGCACGCCTCGGTCGAGGCGGCACTGCGCGAGACCTCGCAGCTGCTCGTCGCGCGCCACGGCTTCACGGTCGAGGTGCAAGACGCGTACCGCGAGACGGCGCTCAGCCGCTTCGCCAATGCCGCGCTCGCCGACCCCGTCACGCGCGTCGGTCGACAGCCGCTGCGCAAGCTCTCGCGGCACGAGCGCTTCCTGTCACCGGCAGCGGCGCTCGCCGAGCTCGGCACGACGCCGAAAGCCCTGCTCGCCGCGATCGGCGCCGCCCTGCAGTTCAGGGTCGACGACGACCCCGAGAGCGTCGAGCTCGCCGAGGTGCTCGGCTCACGTTCTGCCGCCGAGGTCGTCGAGACCGTCATGGGCATCGAGCCCTCGCACCCGCTCTACGCGCCGTTGCTTGCTGTCGTCGAGGCCGCTCAGGCCTGACGGAGCTACTCGCCGGCCGCGTCTGCGGCGTCTGTGGTGTCTGTGGCGCCTGCGGCGCTGGCGACGGGCGCCGGCCGACGACGGGCGCGGCGCACGATCAGCAGCACCGCAAGCCCGAGCAGGCCGAGCAGCACGAGCCACGGCAGCAGCACGCCCAACAGCACGAGCAGCCCCGAGCCGAAGGCGACGAGGGCCTCCCACCCGGTGATGAGCCCGGTGAGGAAGGTGTCGGGCTCGGTCACCGGAGCCACATCGCGCGAGCCGAGCACCAGGGTGATGGTCGAGAGGCCCACCTGGTCGGCGAGATAGCGCTGCTGTGCCTCGAGGCTCTCGAGCTCGGCCTGGCGGTCGCTGATGGCGGTCTCGAGCGCGATGAGGTCTTCGACGGTCGCCGCCGCATCCTGCAGCGCCAGCAGCCGCGTGATCGACGAGCGCAGGGCCGTCAGGCGAGCGTCGATGTCTTGCACCTCACGCGTCACGTCAGAGGCGCTGAGCCGCAGCTCTTCGACCTCTCCGAGCTCTTTCAGCCGGTCGAGCGTGGCGGTGAGCCGCTCGGCGGGGATGCGCAGCGTCAGTTCGGCACCTCCCGCATCTCCACCCTGGGGGGCGAACTCCTGTCGACCGTCGACCCGGCCGCCGGCGGCCTCGGTGATCGACACCGCCTCGGATGCCGACTCGAGCGGAGCATCCACCGTCACATACAAGAAGCCCGTCGTGATGACCGAGCGGTCGTCAGAGAGGTCGCCGCTCGATTCGTCGCTGACGAACTCGCCGTCGGCGCCGACGGCGGGGGCACCGCCCTCGAACCCGCCACCGTCGGCAAGGCCGTCTGAACTCGTCTCGACGGTCGACATGGCCGCGCACCCGCTCAGCAGCGAGGCGGCGACAGCGAGGACGACGATGGTGCGGAAGCGGGGGTGTGCGGTCATGGCGCTCACGCTAGACCTCACGATCGGCGCGTCACCACCCAACGTTTTCGGCCGAAACGCGATCGTGACCTGTGCCCTTGCCGTGAGAAGACAGAGGGATGGGCGAGAAGCCGGATTCGCCGCCGTGGGCGTGGCTATGGTCGGAGAATTCCTACGCGACTAGGGGTGGACGCGAAGGACTGGGGGGTCGGCTCACGCCGGCCCCCCTTTCTCATGCCGCGGTTCTCGTTGCGTGGTTCTCAGGCCCCGCCAGTGCTGAGGGGCATCCGCCATAATTCCGTCATGGGCGTGGTCGAGTGGTGGCGGCGGCGGGATGCTCCGCTGCTGAACGTCGCCGGTGACACCGGCAGCGGGCCGGTCGTCGTGATGATCCACGGCATCGCCTCGTCGTCGGTGACCTTCCACCACCTCGTGCCCCTGCTCGAGGCCGGCCACCGCTGCATCACGATCGACATTCTCGGTTTCGGCGACTCGCCCGCGCCGCCGGGGTCGACCTACACGCTCGCCGAGCATGTCGCGGCGCTCGACCGCACGATCCGCTCGCTCGGGCTGCGCGAGCCGTTCACGCTCATCGGCCACTCGCTCGGCAGCCTCATCGCCGCGCGGTACGCCGCGACCCACCGTCGCGAACTGCATCGCCTCGTGCTCGTGAGCTCGCCGATCTACCTGCCGCCCGCCGTGCTCGGCGACCGACTCGACCGCGCGAGCATGGGCGCCTACTTCACGCTCTACGAGTTTCTGCGCACCAATGCGAGCTTCACGCAGCGCACCGCTGCGGCGCTCGCCGCCGTCGCTCCGATCAAGAACGTGCTCGAACTCACCGAGCGGAACTGGGAGCCGTTCATGCTCTCGCTCAAGAACGCGATCGAATCGCAGACGACCCTCGCCGATGTCTCGCGCGTGCGGGTGCCGATCGACCTCGTCTACGGCGCGCTCGACCCCTTTCTCGCCCCGGGCGGCATCGCCATCGTCGAGCAGCTGCGGCACGTGCGCTCGCACCGCGTCTCGGGGGTCGCGCACATCATCAGGCCCAAGCTCGCCGCCGCGGTCGCGAAGGTCGTCACCGAGCCGACGGCGCCTTGGGTGGCCTCGAGCGGCGAATAGGCTGGCGTCATGAAGACTTCGACTCTCGGCCGCACCGGCGCCACTGTTTCTGCCATCGGACTCGGCACCTGGCAGCTCGGCGCCGACTGGGGCGACGTGAGCGAGGCGGATGCTCACGCGGTGCTCGACGCCGCCGTCGAGTCGGGCGTCACGATGTTCGACACGGCCGACGTCTACGGCGATGGCCGCAGCGAGCAGCTCATCGGCCAGTACCTGCGCCAGCGCCCCGACGCGACCGTCTTCGTCGCCACCAAGATGGGCCGCCGTCTGCCCCAGGTGCCCGAGAACTACTCGACCGAGAACTTTCGCGCCTGGAACGAGCGCAGCTTGAAGAACCTCGGCGTCGAGACCCTCGACCTCGTGCAGCTGCACTGCCCGCCGACGCCCGTCTACTCGATCGACCGCGTCTACGACGACCTCGACCAGCTCGTCGCCGAGGGCAAGATTCGCCATTACGGCGTGAGCGTCGAGACCTCGGCCGAGGCGCTCACGGCCATCGCCCGCCCGAATGTCGCGAGCGTTCAGATCGTGCTCAACGCCTTCCGGCTCAAGCCGCTCGACGAGGTGCTGCCCGCTGCGATCGCCGCCGGTGTCGGCATCATCGCGCGTGTGCCGCTCGCCTCGGGGCTGCTCAGCGGCAAGTACGCGAAAGACACCACGTTCGCCGAGAACGACCACCGCACCTACAACCGCGATGGCTCGCACTTCGACCAGGGCGAGACGTTCGCCGGGGTCGACTTCGCGACGGGCGTCGAGGCTGCGCAGGAGTTCTCGGCGCTCGCCGCCGAGCACGGGCTCGAGCCCGCGACCGCCGCGCTCGCCTGGCTCGCGCAGCTGCCGGGTGTGAGCACCGTGATTCCCGGCGCCCGCTCTCCCGAGCAGGCGCGCGCCAACGCCACGGCGGGCGAGGTGGCCGAGCTCGGCCCCGAGTTCCACGCCCGCGTCGTCGAGCTCTACGACCGCCGGTTCCGCGCCGCGGTGCACGAGCGCTGGTAGCGAGCGCGGCGTGAGCACACGCGCAGACACCGGCGCAGCATCCGGAGCAGCCCCGCAGCCTCGGGGACTCGGCCGCACCTTCGCGAACGTCTTCACCGCCAACCTCGCCTCGAGCCTCGGCGACGGCATCGCGCGCACGGCCTCGCCGCTGCTGGCGGCACGACTCACCGACGACCCAGTGCTCATCGCGGGCATCGCCGCCGTCGCGATGCTGCCGTGGCTGTTCTTCGCCCTGCCCGCGGGCATTCTCGTCGACCGCATGGACCGCCGTCAGGCACTCGCGCTCGCGGCGGGCGTGCGCACAGCGCTCGCCGTGGTGCTCGTCGTGCTCGTCGCGACGAACTCGCTCACCATCTGGTGGCTCTACCTCGTGATCTTCGTCTACGGCGCGTGCGAAACGCTCTACGACGGCGCCATCCGCGCCGTCGTGCCGAGCGTCGTGCCGAAGAAGAGCCTGCCGCGCGCCAACGCCCGCATCGAAGGCGCTGAGCTCGTCGTGCAGAACTTCGCGGCCGCGCCGCTCACCTCGGCACTCTTCGCCGTGGCGGTGCTGATCCCCATCGGCGGGCTCGTCGCCGCGTTCGGTCTCGCCGCTCTGCTCGCGGCCCTGCTGCCCGCCGTCGCCTCGGGTCGGCAGTTCCATGCCGCGGTGGCGACGGGCGAGACCCGCGAGGTGGTGCCGTTCCGCACGCAACTCGCCGACGGCTGGCACTTCATCATGGGCAACCCGATGCTGCGCACGCTGTGGTTCGTGAGCATCCCCGTCGCGATCCTGTTCTCGGCGTCGGGGGCGACGCTCGTGCTCTTCGTGCTCGACACGCTGGCGATTCCGGAGGCGGCCTTCGGGCTGTTCCTGCTCGCCGGGGCCGTGGGCGGGCTGCTCGGGTCGGTCGTCGCCTCCCGGCTGGCGGCCCGATTCGGACTCGGACCGGTGATGGCGGCGATGAACCTGCTCGCGGGCATTCTCGTGCTGCTCACCGGGCTGCTGCCGGTGCCGATCGCCGCGATCATCTTCTTCGCGCTCGGCGCCGCGACGACGACGATCTGGAACGTGCTCATGATGTCGTTCCGCCAGTCGATCATCCCCGGACGCCTGCTCGGGCGCGTGCACGGCACGTGGCGCACGCTGCTGTGGGGCACGATGCCCATCGGCTCTCTGCTGGGCGGTGCGCTCGCGCTCATCGACCTCACCGTGCCGTGGATCGTCGGCGGCGCCGGCATCACCGTGCTCGGGCTCATCTTCTACCGCTTCTTGATGACGCTGCCCAACCCGGAAGACATCGACAACGGCGATGCGCCTCCGCCGGCGACGGGTGCGATCCCCGTCGTGCCCGCCGCGTGACTCGAGCCGCCGTGCCCTACTCGCTCGCCCGCCACCCGTTCCCGCCCGCCGAGCGGCGGCTGGTGCTCGGCGAGCGCACCGTGCTGGCTCAGGCGGGCAGCGACGCCGCTGTGACCGACTCGTACGTGCGACTGCGACTGGTCGAGGCCGCGCCGGGCGAGCTCGCGGGCTTCGTCGCCCCGGGCGGAGGAGATCACGTGACGGTGGCCGTCGGCTCGGCTGACGGCGGCGACGTCGTCGTCGATGACGTCGACAGCTCACGCGCCGAGTTCCGCACCGAGACCGTCGTCGACCATTCTGTCGACGAGGGCTGGATCGACCTCGACGTGTTCGTGCACGGCGAATCCGGCGCCGAGCTCGGGGTGATCGGCGCGTGGGCCGCGCGCGCTCCGCTCGGGTCGCCCGCCGTCATGCGGGGCCCGAAGGGCTCGGTCGTGCTCTCCGGAGCGCCCCGCGAAGTCGTGCTCGCGGGCGACGACAGCGCCCTGCCCGCCGTGCGCCGCTATCTGCGGATGCTCGGCCCGAGCATCACGGGATACCTGCTGCTCGAGACGCGCTTCGACCTCGCTGCGCTCAGCATCGAGCCGCCCGCGGGGCTCAGCGTGAGCATCCTGACCCCGGATGTCGACGGGCCGAGCGCTGCTCTGGTGGACGCTCTGCAGGCGCTGCCGGCGCCCACCGACCCGCTCGAGCGCTTCTTCTTCGCGTGCGGCGAGCAGTCGATCGTCGCGCCGGGCCGCGCGCTGCTCGCCGAGTGGGGCATCGACGTCGAGCGCGCCGTGCTCAAGGGTTACTGGAAGCGCTGACGACCCTTACGGGGTCTCGGCGGCGTGCAGCCACTCGAGCAGGTGCTGCAGGGTCGCCTCGGGGGCATCGCGGTGCACGCTGTGCCCGGCGCCGGGCACCACGACGTGTTCGAACAGTGGGTTCGCGGCGAGCACTTCGGCGGCGTGCTCGCCAGCAAACATCGACCCGTGCGCGGGGTCGGCGGCGATCACGAGGGTCGGTGCGGTGACGTGCGCGACGTACGACGTGCAGTCCCAGTCGTCGTTGTCGAGCACCGAGCGCTCGAGCGCGTACCGCGACGCGGCCTTCACCGCCCGCACGCGAAACTCGACGTCGAGCGGGTGCCAGTGCGGAAACTGCTCGGCGATGCTCTCGACCGTGGCGCCGTCGAAGTTGGCGAGCTGCCCGTCGAGCACGGCCTGCCGCGCAGCGGGGTCGAGAGTGAGCGCGGGGTCGAGCAGCACGAGACGGCGGGTGAAGTCGGCGTCGGTGCCCGCGGCCTGCATGGCGGCGGCGGCGCCGATCGAGTGGCCCACCACGAGATCCCACGCGCGGCCGTCGTCGTGGCGCGTGCCGAGCAGATCGCCCGCGAAGTCGTCGATGCGGTAGCGGGATGCTCGCGGAGCGTCGCCGTGCCCTCGCAGATCGACGGCCGTCGCCGACCACCCCTGTTCGGCGAGGCCCTCGCTGAGCCGCCACGTGGTCTGAGCGGATGACCCCAGCCCGTGCACGAGCAGCGCGCGTCGGGGGGCGTGCGCATCGCCCCAGTGCCAGCGGGGCAGCGTCACGGTGCTCATGGCCAGGAGCCTAGCGCCGCGAATCTGCTGGGTGCGGGAATCGATCGGCGAGCATCCCGGTTGCCGAGGGCATGACTCGCATTCTCATCATCGTCGGTTCCGTTCGCCCCGGCCGTGTCGGCCTGCCCGTCGCCCACTGGGTGCGTGATCGCGTCGAGGCCGCGGGCCACGACGTCGACTTCGCCGACCTCGCCGAGCTGAACCTGCCGTTCATGGACGAGCCCGAGCACCCCGGCAAGCGCGCCTACACCAAGCCGCACACGCTCGCCTGGAGCGCCCGCGTCGACCAGGCCGACGCCGTGCTGCTCGTGAGCCCCGAGTACAACCACAGCTACAGCCCCGCGCTCAAGAATGCGCTCGACTTCCTCATGCACGAGTGGCAGGGCAAGCCGGCAGGCGTCGTCGCCTACGGCGGAGCGTCATCGGGCCTGCGCGCCGCCGCCGCTCTCGACCAGGTTCTCAGCACGCTTGGCCTCGTGCGCGTGCCGGTCGACGTGGCCATCAGCGGTCCGGCGGCGCATATCGCCGACGGCGTCTTCACGGCGACCGAGAAGCATGACGCGGTGCTCGGCCGCATGATCGAGTCGCTCGGCCGCTACGCCGAGGCGCTGCGCCCGCTGCGTCCGTAGCGGCACTCAGCTGACGATCTCGACCGGTTCCGTGTCGGGAATCGGGCTGGCGTCGCGTCCACGCAGGTCGGGATGCCAGCCTCGGAACAGCACAGCGACGAGCAATCCGGCCACGGCGAACGCGATCGATGCCCAGAAGCCGCCGATCGGGCCGAAATCGTCGATCAGGAAGCCGGCGATCGCCGAGCCGAGCGCGGCGCCGATGAGCTGGCCGGTTCCGAGCCAGCCGTAGGCCTCGGCCGTCTCGCTGAACTTCACGCTCGCCGAGACGATCGCAAACATGACGGCGAGCACGGGCGCGATGCCGATGCCCGCCACGAGCAGGGCGAGCGCGAGCCACCAGAACTCGAGGGCGAACGGCGCCATGGCCATGCCGACCACGACGATCGCGAAGCGGCGGGCGAGAGCCCAAGGTCCGATCGGCAGGTGCCCCATCGACAGGCCGCCGATGAGCGAGGCGATGGCCCACAGCCCGAACAGGATGCCCGCCTCGGTGCCGCCCTCGCCGAACACGGCCACGACCCCGACTTCGATCGAGGCCGCCGAGCCGATCAGCAGGAAGCCGCACACGGTCGCCAGCAGCACCGCGCGGTTCTTCATGACCACGCCGAGCTTGCGGCGGCTCGGCGGAATGCGCACCTTGCCGACCTCGGGGCTCGCGATGAACCAGATGCCGCCGCCTACCAGGAACCCGCCCGCGACGGCGATGGCGACGATCGGCGAGACCTGGGTGGCGAGCACGACCGTGATGAACGGGCCGGTGACCCAGATGATCTCCTGCGCCGAGGCGTCGAGCGAGAACAGGGGGGTGAGCTGCTTGCCGGTGACCATCTTCGGGTAGATCGTGCGCACGGCCGGTTGGATCGGCGGCGTCGAGAGGCCGACGATGAGACCGGTGAGCATGTAGGCCCACAGCGGCAGCAGCGCGAAGCCGACGATGAAGATTCCTGTCGCGCAGATGACGAGCGTCACGATGAGCACGGCGCGCATGCCGAACCGGCCCATCCAGCGGCTCGTGAGCGGCCCGGCGACGGCCTGGCCGACGCTGGTGGCGGCGAGCACGAGCCCGGCGGCACCGTACGAGTCGAAGATGCGCTCGATGTGGATGAGGAACGCCAGCGAGAGCATCCCGGAAGGAATGCGCGCCGTCAATTGCGCCGCGATGATGCGCGCCACGCCGGGCGTTCTCAACAGGTCGGTGTATCCACTCACAAGGAGTCCAGCCTAGGGTGTACGGAGTCGGTTGCCGGAAGGCCCCAGAACGCGTGATTCAGGGGTGATTCGCGGCGCTTCTCGGCGTGTCGGTGCTTGCCCACAGGCTGGGGATAAGTCCGCGAACTTATCCCCAGTTGTGGACGACACGCCCACTACATCTTGGGTGTCACCAATGTCGGAGCCCCGATATATAGTGATGGAACCGCGCAGGGGGTACCGCGCGATCGGCCCGGAATTCCGGGCTTTTTCTGACCAGAGGCAGACCGTTCTTCAGGAGCACAGCTGCCGCACCGCACGAAGAAACAGCGCCGACGGCGCGAGAGGGAGAGTGGCCACGTGAGCATCACGGTCGTCAAGCGCGATGGAACCCGAGAGCCGTACGACGCGAACAAGATCAACCTGGCGATCGAGAAGGCCGCGCACGACCTCGATGACTCGATCGCCTGGGTCACGCAGATCGCGAGCGAGCTCGAACTGACGCTCTTTGACGGCATCTCGACCCAGCAGCTCGACGAGGCGGTCATCCAGGTCGCCCTGCAGAACGTCAAGGACGACCCGGCGTTCGACGTCGTCGCCGCGCGTCTCCTGCTCAAGACCATCTACAAGCGCGTGCTCGGCGACTACGAGACCGACGACGAGCTGCGCCAGCTGCACCAGGATCACTTCTCGGCCTACATCCACCGCGGTGTCAACGAGCAGCTGCTCGACCCCCGGTTCCCCGACCTCTTCGACCTCGAGAAGCTCGCCGCGGTGCTCGAGCCGGCCAACGACGGCCTGCTCAAGTACATCGGCGTCGTCACGCTCAACAACCGCTACGGCATCAAGGCGCGCAACAACGAACCGCTCGAGACCCCGCAGTACTTCTGGATGCGGGTCGCCATGGGCCTGTCGCTCAACGAGGCCGACCCCACGACGCACGCGATCGCCTTCTACGACAAGATGTCGAAGCTCGAGTACCTCGCCGCCGGCTCGACCCTCGTCAACGCGGGCACGAGCTACCCGCAGCTCTCGAACTGCTTCGTCATGGAGATGCAAGACGACATCGAGCACATCGCCAAGAGCGTGCGCGACGTCATGTGGCTCACGAAGGGCACGGGCGGTATCGGCCTGGCCGTCACGAAGCT
>SXGT01099948.1_pt1 | contig 36863 bp, 30 predicted proteins | sample 3176221 | NCBI WGS metagenome assembly SXGT01 (sample SAMN11356862, study PRJNA531348) | freshwater metagenome | isolation source: freshwater sample F1-120 | place: China: Fuxian Lake, Yuxi | collected 2017-12-25 | reverse complement strand
TGACGTCATCGAGCTTGAACGGCTGGATGAGGGCTTCGACCTTTTTCATGGTACCTCCCCGCCGGCGAACCAGCGGTCCCTATCAGTTTCCCCTGCCGCGGCAAGGTGCCGTGGCGCTTCGTGATGGCGTTTCCCGCGGTCTCAGTCCGCGATCGAACCCAGCATGTAGGCCCGCTCGCTGTGCTCGCCGAGATCCAGACCTGCGCGTTCGCCCTCCTCGGACACGCGCAGCCCGACCAGGGCATCCACCAGCTTGAGTAGAACGAACGCCCCGACACCGCAGAACACGACGGTGGCTAGGACGGCCTCGAGCTGGATCCAGATCTGGCCCGGATTGCCCGCCAGCAGCCCATCCCGGCCCGCTGGATTGAGGGCCGTCTCGGCGAAGATCCCGGTGGCGAGCGCACCCCAGGTGCCGCCCACCCCGTGTACCCCGACCACATCGAGCGCGTCGTCGGCGCCGAGCATCTCCTTGATCCGGATGCCGTAGAAGCAGAGGACGCCGGCACCGGCGCCGATCAGGAGCGCCGAACCTGGGCTGACGAAACCGGCCGCGGGGGTGATCGCCACCAGCCCGGCCACCACGCCCGACGCCGCTCCGAGGACGGTCGGCTTGCCGCGGGTGATCCATTCGATGGCGATCCAGGCGAGCGTCGCGGCGGCGGCCGCGGTGTTGGTGGTCACGAAAGCGAGCACCGCTGTGCCGTTTGCGGCCAGCGCGCTACCGGCGTTGACGCCGCACCCGCCGCCCCAGAGCAGGGCCGCCCCGGCGACGGTGAAGGGCAGAGTGTGCGGCGGCAGCGGCTCGTGGCCGTAGCCCCGGCGACGTCCGATCAGCAGGGCGGCGACCAGCGCCGAGATGCCGGAGCTGATGTGGACGACCGTGCCCCCGGCGAAGTCGAGTGCGCCGCGGCTCATGAGCCAGCCCCCGCCCCAGACCCAGTGGCAGAGCGGCGAGTAGATCAGCAACGACCACAGCAGGGTGAACAGCAGGAAGGCCGAGAACTTCATGCGTTCGGCGAAAGCCCCGACGATCAGGGCCGGCGTGATGATCGCGAACGTGCCTTGGTAGGCCATGAAAAGCAGGGCCGGGATGGTCCCGCCGGGCAGCGGTTCGAGGCCCACGCCGGCGAGGCCGATGTGCGCCAGGCCGCCGACCCAGGCGTTGACGCCGGCGTTCGGCGCCGAACCGAAGGCCAGCGAGTACCCGACGATCACCCAGAGCACGCTGATCGCGGCCATGCAGACCAGGCACTGCATGAACACGCTGAGAACGTTGCCGGCCCGCACCAGACCTCCGTAAAAGAAGGCGAGAGCCGGTCCGGTCATCATCAGGACGAGCGCCGTGGAGATCAGCATCCAGGCGGTGTCCCCGCTGTCGATCGCGTTCTCCTGAGCACGCGCAGCGACCGGAGCCAAAAATACCAACATGCCGGTCGCCAGCGAGGCGGCCCGACGCTTCAAACGCAATTCCTCCATAAAGGTTCCCTCCGGGGCTCGCGTGTTGCAACGCGGGTGCCGTAGAAAACGCCAGCAGGGGCGGGAGGCCTGCCCGCAAATCGTGCAAATCGCTGTCCAAATTCACGGCGCTGCCTGCGATCGGTGCAGACGCGGGGACGTGCCCAAGGTCAGCGGTTTCTCCGTTCCCGAGAGCAGGCGGGCGATGTTCTCGTGATGACGGCCGATGACCACGCAGGCCAGAAGAGCCGTGGCCGCGGTCGTCGCGGCCGGATCGCCGGCGAGTGCCGAACCTGCAGGTAGCGCGAGCGCGCCCACGATCGAGGCCAGCGACACGATCCGGCTGAGCCCCGCCACCGTTCCGAAGAGCAGCAGCGGCAGGGGCAGCGCCCAGGGCGAGAGGACGAGCATGGCGCCGAGCAGGGAGGCGACGCCCTTGCCACCGCGGAAGCCGAGCAGCACGGGCCAGCAGTGACCGACCACGACCCCGACCGCCGCACAGGCCGGCAGGAGCCCGTTGATGCTGGTGGCGGTCGCCGGTGCAAGGCTCGCCAGCAGAACCGCCAGCCCGCCCTTGGCCGCGTCGAAGACAAGCGTCAGCACGCCCGCCACGACCCCGGTGGTGCGCGCGACGTTGGCCGCGCCGATGTTGCCACTGCCGAGCCGGCGGATATCCAGGCCGCGCAGCCGGGCCAGCAGCAGTCCGGTCGGAACGCCCCCGAGCAGGTAGGACGCAAGGACCAGGACCATCGCTCTCAGATTCACAGATGTGGCCTGCGTTCAGTCCGACGGAAGTTTTGACTGACACGCCCCGCGATGAAGCCCGCCACCAGCGCGATCGCGGCCACGGTGACGAGAAGCACGGGCTCGTGCGCCTGCGGCAGCGGTAGATCGGCCCGTGCCGCGAGCTGGTCGAGCCTTGCGGCGACGCGATCGAGCCGGTCGGCAAGCTGGCGTTCGGCGGCGGTGGCCCAGGCCGGAGCGTCGCTTCTGAGGGCTGTGAGTTCAGCGCGCAGCGTGGCGATAGCGGCCTCGGCCGAGTTGGTGGGGGCGGCGTCGCTGGCGACGGTGGCCGGCTCGGATTTCGCTTGGTCGGCCGGGGCTCCGACCGGGGACGAGAGCCCGCCAACCGGCTGGTCCGCCGGCGGGGCCGCGAGGGCCCGAGCAGGCAAGGCCAGAGCGCCCGAGAGAACGAGCAGCAGGGCGAAGGCACGGGCGGGCGAGAGCAGCACGGCGGTGCCTCATACCACCTCGGGCGGCGCGGTCACGGAGTACCACGGCGGCAGCGCAGCCCTGCGCGCCGCGGCCATCATCTGCGACTGGCCGGTCACGGAGCGCGCTGCGGCGTGCGTGCGCGTTTGCGTGCCATCATCTGCGACTGGCCGGTCACGGAGCACGCTGCCGCAGCCGCGCGGTCCTCGGTCATCACCTGCGGTCGCCCGGTCCCAGAGTACGGTGCGGCAGTGTCGTCCTGCGCGCACGGTTCGCGGCCCGTGCTGCCTCGGGCCGGCCGGTCATCGCGGATGTTTGGCGCAGAGTCGGGGAGACAGGAGTTGAACCTGCGCCCCCTGCGTCCCGAACGCAGTGCTCTACCAAGCTGAGCTACTCCCCGAAGCGCGCAGGCCGCTGCTTGTGCGGCAGCCGGCGGTTAGCACAGACCGATGGGGGCGCAACAATTGTGGGGGTCGGGAGGGGTTCGTTCACATGTCGGCGCGGCGCACCAGCCGGACGGCGAAGAACCCATCGAGGCCGTGCAGATCGGGGGCTGTGCGCAACGTCTGGTCAGGGTCGATGAGGGAGAGTGCGGCCGCCGGCAGCCAGCGGGCGATCGGATCGCGCACGAAGCGCGAGTCGTGCGCGAGGAAACTCGCGACGACATCGTCGTTCTCGCGCCGGCCGAGCGTGCAGGTCGCATACACCAGGCGACCCGCTGGTCGGACCAGGTCGGCGGCGGCCACGAGCAGGGCGAGCTGGATCGCGTGGGCGCGCTCGATGTCCGCCGGTTGCCGGCGCCAGCGGATCTCGGGGTGCTGGCGCAGGGTCCCGAGGCCGGTGCAAGGCGCGTCGAGCAGGACGGCATCGAAGGCTTCATGCCGCAGCGCGGGCCGCCTGCCGTCCTGACAGAGCAGGCCGAGGCCAGGCGCCCGACCGAGCCGATTCCCCATGGTGCGCACGGCGAGCGGCGTCAAGTCAGCCGCGACGAGCTGTCCGTTGCTGTCGAGGCCACAGGCCAGCGCGCCCGTCTTGCCGCCAGGCGCCGCGCAGAGGTCGGCGACCCGTTCGCCGGGGCGAACGCCCAATGCCGCAGCCGCGAGCTGGGAAGCTTCGCTCTGGAACGCGACCCCGAGAGAGGCCTCTGCCTCCGCTGGCCCGCTTCGGCCGGGACGTCGTGTTCCGCGTTGCTCGGACGGACCCGACTGGGCACTCCGGAGGGCTGGCTCGGACGCGCGGGCATCGGCCGGGAAGCCGGCAGCGCGCTGGGTTGGGCCTTGCCCGATCCTGCCAAGCGGAGAGTCAAGGAGGATTGCCGTGTCGGCGAAGCGGCCGGCTCGAACGTCGAGACCGAGTGCGCGCAGCCGGGCCAGCGCCGCGTCGCGCGATTCCAGATTGAGATTGATGCGCAGGCAGGTCGGGGCGGCCTGCTGGTGGGCCTCGAGCAGCCGGGCCGTCCGCGCGAGGCCCAGTTCGGTGCCCAGCGACTCGACCAGCCAGAGGGGGTGCGACCACACGATCGAGAGGTGGCGCACGGGATCCCGAGCGGCGTCCGGCGGCGGGCGTTCGCCCTCGCGCAGGGCTCTTCGTAAAATAGCATTGACGAAACGGGCGGCGCCGCCACCGGCGCGGGCGCGGGCCAGATCGACGCTCGTGTTCACCGCGGCGTGTGCGGGCACGCGCTCGAGAAAGAGGATCTGGAGCAGGCCGAGTCGTAGCGTCGCGACGACCGGGGCGTCGATCTCGGTGATCGGTCGAGCCGCGAGGTGCTCCAGAGTCCAGTCGAGCCGGAGCTGCCAGGCGATCGTGCCGTAGACCAGTCGGGTGAGGAGGGCGGCATCCCGGGGGTCGAGCCTCGTCCCGGCAAGGGTCCGGCCGAGCTGGGTATCCGCGAAAGCGCCCGTGCCCTCGACCTCTTCGAGGATGCGCAGGGCGAGCGCGCGGGGATCGTCGCGCTTCACGTTGGCGCCAGGGGCACAAAGATTTCGCCCGTGGCCAGACGGAAGCCGCGGGCCCAGTCGGCGGCGGACATCTTGCGCTTGCCGGGCGCCTGCACCTCGCGCAGGAGAAGGATCTCGTCGCCGGTCGCGATCCGGACGCCTGCGCTCTCCACCGACAGGACTTCGCCCGGGGCGCTGGGCGCAGCGCTGGCGGCGACGACCTCGGCCGACCACAGGCGCAAGGGCGTGCTGCGGATCGTCGCGCTGGCGCCGGGCCAGGGCGTCAGCGCGCGCAGCGTGCGTTCGAGTTCGCGGGCCGGGCGCGTAAAATCGAGTCGGCCGTCGGCGCGACCGATCATCGGTGCGAAGGTGACAGACGCGGGATCCTGCTCGCGTGCGACGAGATCGCCGCGCCGCCACGCTTGCAGCGCCGCGATCAGGGCCGTGCGGCCGAGTTCGGCGAGCCGCGCCTCGAGCTGGTCGGCGGTCTCTCGCGCTCCGATCGCGGTCGCACGCTGCCAGAGGATCGGTCCAGCATCCATTTCGAGCACGAGCCCCATGATCGTCACGCCGGTCTCGGCATCGCCCGCGAGCATCGCGCGATGGATCGGGTCGGCGCCGCGCCAGCGGGGCAGGAGTGAGGTGTGGACGTTGATCGAGCCGAAGCGGGGCACGTCAAGCGCCGCCTGGGGCAGGATGCGGCCGTAGGCCGCCACCACCAGCAGATCGGGCGCGAGCTCGCGCAGGGTCGCGACCGCGCTGCCGTCGCGCCAACTTGTGGGCTGATGGACCGGCACGCCGTGGCGGCGCGCCAATTCGGCGACCGGCGGTGCGGCGACCGCGAGCCCACGCCCGCGCGGCGCGTCGGGCCGCGTGAAGGCGGCCACGACCGGATCCGGACCGTCGAGCAGGCCGCCGAGGACGGTGGCGGCCAGCGCGGGAGTGCCGAGAAAGACGACCCGCAGGGCAGGCGCGGGCAGGGGCGCGTCGAACCCGCTCAAATGTTGTCGCTCTCCGACCGGGGCTCGCGTGCGATCGGACGTCCCTCGCGCAGCGCCTTGCGCACGCGCTTGATGTACAGCTCGCGCTTGAGCGGACTCAGGTGGTCGATGAACAGCCGCCCCTCCAGATGATCGATCTCGTGCTGTAGAGCGACCGCAAGTAATCCTTCGGCTTCGAACTCGACCTCGCGCTGATCGAGATCCCAGCCCTTGACCAGGATTCGCGCGGCGCGGACGACCTCGGCGCGTAGGTCGATCACCGAAAGGCAGCCCTCCTCCCAGACGATCTCACCCTCGCCCTCCGCGACCCGGGGATTGATCAAGATGATCAGATTGCGGCCGGGTTCGCGTTCGGCGGCGGCCGCTTCCTCGCTGGGGAGATCGTCGTCGTCATCGGGCTCGCCGACGTCGAGCACGATGATGCGCTCACCGATGCCGAGTTGCGGTGCGGCCAGTCCAACGCCGGGCGCGGCGTACATGGTCTGCACCATGTCGTCGATGAGCTTGACCGTCTCGCCCGTGATGTTGCGGACCTCGTCCGATTTCGTCCGCAGGAACGATTCCGGGTAGGTCAGGATGCGCCGCACAGCCACGCCCCGACGCTAGCGGACGCGGCGCGGGCTCGAAAGACCGCGTCGCGATGCGGTTGCTCGCGACGCTGGGAGCGCATGGCCTGACTTGTTTCGAGGCCGCCGCTCCAGCCGCGTCGCAATCCCCTCTGCCCCTCGCGGTGGAGCGCATGGCCAGACCCGTGCGCGGGCACCACCGGGCCGAGGCCCTCGATGTCGGGCGCGCGTCCCGCCCGTGGCGTACCCTCTGCTTGAAGACACGGGCCCGTCAGGCGCCGTGCCGCCCTGCGGCGTTTGTCGAGATCGCCGGCGAGAGGCCCGGCACTCGGGCGTGTCTAGAGCATCGAGAGAGGATCGATGTCCACCACCAGGCGGGTCTGGCCGTTCGCCGCAAGTCGGGCGCGATCGAGCATCGCCGCCAGATTCCGGTGATCACTGGCTTTGACCAGGATCTGGCGACGGTCCCGGCCGCGCAGTCGCTCGAGCGGCGCCGGTGCGGGGCCGAGCACGGAAAGGGTCCCGCCCCGGTCCGTGGACACCGCCGCGGCCGCAGTCCGCAACGCCATGGCGGCGTCCTGGGCGTGCGTATCGACCTCGGTCGCCGGGCCTTCGAGCAGAATCCGCGCGAGACGCGAGTAGGGCGGATAGCCCAGCTCCTCCCGTGTCCGGAGTTCGGCCGCCGCAAAGCCCTCGAAATCATGGCTGCGCGCGGCGATGAGGCTCGGATGGTCAGGATGTCGCGTCTGGATGATCACCCGGCCCGGCCGTTCGCCGCGGCCGGCGCGGCCCGCGACCTGGGCGAGGAGCTGGAAGGTGCGTTCGTTGGCGCGGAAGTCGGGGAAGTGCAGCGAAGCGTCGGCCAGCACGACACCGATCAGCGTGACTCCCGGCGCGTCGTGGCCCTTGGTCACCATCTGCGTGCCCACCAGCACATCGAGTTCGCCGGCGCGCCAGGCCCGGAGTACGCGCGTGGTGTGACCGGCCTGGGCGCCGACGTCGCGATCGAGCCGCGCGACGCGCGCCGCCGGCAAGAGCGAAGCGACGATGGCCTCGAGCTGTTCGGTGCCCGAGCCGCGCGCCGCGAGGTCGACTCCGCAGGCGGAACACGATTGCGGGCGGGCTCGCGCGAAGCCGCAGTGGTGGCAGATGGCAGCACGCCTGGCGCGGTGCAGGGTGAGGCTGACGCTGCACTCCTTGCAGCGTTCGACGTGGCCACAGGCGTCGCAGTGCAGCAGCAGCGCCCAACCGCGGCGGTTCAGGAAGAGCACGCTCTGCTCGCCGGCACGGTAGGTTTCGATCAGCGCGTCGCGCAGAGCTGCGGCGATCAGTTGGTCGGCTTGCGGGTCGTGCCGCGAGACGCGCTCTGCCCGTAGGTCGAGGATTTCGACGGCGGGCAGGGGCACCGCATTGGCGCGCGTAGTCAAGCGGAGCAGGCGGAAGCGCCCCGCGCACGCCGCCGACCAGCTTTCGAGCGAAGGCGTCGCCGAACCCAGCACGATCGGACAGCCGGCTTCGCGTGCGCGAACCAGAGCCAGATCGCGGCCATGATAGCGCGGCGCTTCGCCCTGCTTGTAGGCGGCGTCGTGTTCCTCATCGACCACGATCAGGCCGAGGCGGGGGATTGGCGCGAAGAGCGCGGAGCGGGCGCCGATCACGACCGGGAGGGCGCCCGTGGCGATGCCGCGCCAGGCCTCGGCACGCTCGGTTGCGGTGAGTCCGCTGTGCAGGATGGCGACTTGACCGGGAAAGCGACGGCCGGCCTGCTCGGCCAACTGTGGCGTGAGGCCGATCTCCGGCACGAGCAGCAGCACGCCGAGGCCGCGCTCGAGCGCGAGAGCCGCTGTGTGAAGGTAGACTTCAGTCTTGCCGCTGCCGGTGACCCCGTGCAGCAGAAAGGACTGGAAGGCACCGAGCGACTGGTGGATGGCCTCGATGGCCACCACCTGCTCGTCGTGCAGCACGGGCCCGGTTGTCGCAGCCATGGCGGGCGTGTCCGCGGAGATCTGCTCCGCGAAGAGTGCGTTCTGCTCGATCAGCCGTGCCAGAGCTGCCGCAGCACCGGGGAAGCGTCGGGTGAGCTCGCCGCGTCCGACCCCCGAAGGCTCGCGCTCGAGTACGAACTGGTGGATGCGGGCCTGCAAGGGGGCACGACCCAGGGTCGCGGCCCGCGCGTGCAGGATAATATTGCGATCGACGCCGGCGCGGGGATCGGCTCCCCAGTCCAGCCGGATCGCGCCGCGCGCGGCGAGGTCGCGCAGAACGCGACGCGCCTCGGGGCCGAACTCACGCAGCAGAGTGCGCTCCTCGATACCTCCCGCGGGGAGGCGGTCCTGGATGCGCTCGGAGAGCGTTCGCGTCTCGTCACCAAAAAGATCAGAGGCGAGTGCTGCGGTGGCTGGTTCTCTCGGTGTGAGCGGGATCACCCGGCGCGGCCTTGCCGTGCGGGCGGCTGGCGCGACGACCTGCGCCAGCACGATCGGCAAGGGGGCCCGGTAGTAGCGCGCCGCCCAGAGCGCGGTCGCGAGCAGCTCGGCGGGCAAGGGGGGCGCGTCGAGCACGCGCACGAGCGGCCGCAGTGCTGTCTGTGGCGGTGAGGTGGCGTGGCCCACCACCACACCGCTGACCTGCCGCGTCCCGAGCGGCACCACGACGGTCACGCCGGGGATCGCCGTGGCAGCCAGTTCCGCCGGAACCGAATAGGTGAGAACCTGCGGCCCGCCTCGCGCGCCGAGGCAGACAACGTCGACCGGACCGGGCGCGCCACCTGCCACCGCGTCCGCCGTTGTGATCGCCATCGTGTCGCCGCTCATAGCAGTCCGTCTCGAGGCTCGGAGTGTGGCGAACTCGTGTGGCCCATCGCCCACCGAGCTGACGGTGAGACAACGCGCAACGACCGGGGGAAGGAGGTCCGAGAGTTCGTGCGATCCCCTCGTGAATCGAGCTGGATTGTGCCCCGACTCATTGACTCCTCTCGCCCGGAAGGCGATTCTCGCGCCAGGTCGGTTTGGGGAAGCCGGCCGGTACGCTCGCCTCCGGTCAACGCGGCGCCCGTTGCCGGCGGTTGCGCGCTGAGGATAAACCAAAGGTGGGGAAGAAAGTTGCAGCGCGCGCTGGGGCGCTTGCTGGCGCTCGATCATTCCTGACGCGGATGCTCGGCGACGGTGGCGGCATCGTCGCCGTCGATATTGGCTCGACCTCGGTCAAGCTGGTCGAGGTGCGCGGGTCCCCGGAGGCGCCGGAGCTGGTGCGGGCGGGGATGGCCGCCCTGCCCGAGGGGGCGCTGCAGAACAACACCATCGCCGACGTCGTCGCGGTCGCCGAGGTGATCCGCTCGCTGATCGCCGATCTCGGCGTCACCGCACGGCGTGCCGTGACCGCGGTGCCGGGGCCGAGCGTCATCATCAAGAAAGCCAGCGTTCATCTCAAACCCGACGAGGATCTGGAAACGCTGCTCATGGTCGAGGCGCAGAACTTCGTCCCCGAGAATCTCGAGAACCTGAGCCTCGACTATCACGTCCTGCGGCACGAGGCCGAGGATGTCGAGGTCCTGATCGTCGCGGTCCGCCGCGACATTCTCTCCGGCTTCATGGGCGCGCTCTCCGATGCCGGACTTGATCCGGTGATTGTCGATGTCGATTACTTCGCGCTAGAGAACATGTTCGAGTTCAACTACGAATGCGGCCCTGACGACGTCGTGGCGCTGATCGACATCGGCGCGCGTTTCTCCTCGATCAACGTCCTGCGCGGCGGTTTCTCGACCGCGACGGGCGATGTGCAGGCCGGCGGCGGCGAAATCGTCGATGCCCTGACCTCGTCGCTTGGGGTGTCCACCGACGAGGCGGAGCGCTTGATCGGCGGCGGCGCGGCGGATCCCGAGCTGCGCGAGCGCGCCGACACCGTGATCGCGCGCGGTGTCGCCGAGCTGGCCGATGCGATCGACCAGTCGCTGCGCTTTCTCTGGCGGACGGCTTCCGACGAACCGCTCCAGCTCGTCTACATCACCGGCGGCGCGGCCCGCATTCGAGGCCTGCGCGAAGCACTCGCCAGCCGGCTCGGCGTCTCCGTCGAGAGCGTCAATCCCTTCGCGCGCATGCACTTCGGCAGCGAGATCGATCCGGCGGCCATCGAAGAGATGGCACCGATGCTCGGCGTCGCGGTGGGACTCGCGACGCGCCGGCCGGAGGATGCGTGATCCGGATCAATCTGGTGCCGCGCGAGGAGGCGCGACGCCAGGGAGCACGGATTTTTGCCCGACGGACCTCGGTTCTCGTCGGAGGCGGACTGGCCCTCCTGATCGGCGTCGCCGAGGTTGTGACGCGCGCCCGCGCGGCCACCATCGACGGCGAGATGGCGAACTTTCGCGAGGAGATGGCGGTCCTCAACGCGCGCCACCAGCAGGCGGTTCTGCTCGAGCGCAAGCGGCGCGCACTCGAGTCCAAGGTGCGCACGATCGAGTTGCTTGAAAAACAGCGCACCGGTCCGGCACGGGTTCTCGATCACCTCGGTGCGGCGACGCCCGAGAAGCTCTGGTTGACCGAGATGCGGACCACCGGCTCGACCGCTCGTCTAAGTGGCCGGGCGATCGACAACCAGACGATTGCGGCCTTCATGCGCGAGCTCGAGGCATCGCCGCAATTCTCGGGCGTCGATCTGGTCGAGACCCGGCAGGTCGAGGAAGACGGTGCCAAGTTCAAGGAATTCCAGATCGGGGCCGAGATCCTCTGGGCGGCACCGGTCGCGGCGACGGCCGATGCCGCGCCGCAACCGGGCACCGATGTCGCGCCAAAAGCCGCACCGGCTGCTCGGGCCGGGGGTGCTTCGTGAACCGCCTCATGGCGTGGTTCGAGGAGCTGGATTCGCGCCAGCAGATCGCGGTCGCGGTCGTGGTGCCTGTCGTCATCGTCCTGCTCTACGGGCTGGTCGTTCTCGGGCCGCGCCTGCGGGCCACCGCCGCCATGCAGGACGAGATCGTGGCGATGGAGGCCGAGCGCGAACGCAAGACCATCGAGGCGGCCAAGGTCGCCGGGCGCGAGCAGGAGGTCGCAGCGCTCGATCGCGAACTGGCGCGGGCCCTCTCGCGCTTGCCCGACCAGAAAGAAATCGAGGACCTGCTGAGCACCGTCTCGTCGCTGGGCATGGATAGCGGCCTCGAGATCCTGGTCTTCCGCCAGCAGCCGGAGACCTACCAGGAGTTCTACGCCGAGGTGCCGGTCGAGATGCAGGTGCGCGGCGGTTACCACCAGGTGGCCGTGTTCCTCGACCGGGTGGGCCACCTCGACCGCATCGTCAATGTCGGGAACCTTGCGCTTTATGAGCCCAAGATCATCGACGACTCGACCGTGCTGACGGCAAGTTCGACCGTGACGACCTTCCGCTTTCTCTCCGACGGCGAGCGCCGGAAGCTCGTCGAGCAGAAGAAAATCAAGGGAGAGCAGCGATGAGGCCGGCGGTTCCAGCGCGGGTCGTGGCGTGCTGGGGGAGATCGCCTCGCTCGGGCTTGCCCGCGCAGGCATCGCTGGTCGTGCGGATCGTCGCGCTCTATCTGCTCGGGGCACCCTTGCCTGCCGGTGCGGCGACGGAACCCGGCTTGACCGGTCCGGCCGATGCGCTGGCCGCGTGGCGTTACGACCCGGCCGGGAAACGCGATCCCTTTCGCCCGGTCTGGCTCGCCACGCGCGAGGCGGAATCGCGGGCGGCACCGCTCTCGCCCTTGCAGGGCTATGAGCTGAGCCAGCTCAGGCTCACGGGCGTCGTGCTGGATCTCGATCCGCCACGGGCGTTGGTCGAGGATGCCGCCGGGTTGGGGTTCATTCTGGTGCCCGGAACGCCGATCGGAACCAGCGAGGGGCGGGTCACGCGAATCGGTCCCCGGCAGGTGGTGGTGGAAGAGTGGCGCACGGACGTGATCGGTCAGCGGCACCGCGTCGAAATCGTGCTCGAGCTGCCGGCGGACGAGGAGGTCGAGCCATGAGAAGGGAACACATTCTCCTGTGGCGGCTCACGTTCGCGGGCGCGCTTGCGCTCGTGAGCTGTGCCGCTCCCAGGCCCCAGTCGGATATCGTCGATCGCGAGGTTCGCACCCGGATCTCGGGCGAGGGCGTACTTGCGGCGGAGGATTTGGCTGATCCCGGGCAGACGGGATTGCCACCGTCCGTGGCCTCCGAGGCCACGCTGCGGGTGGTTGGAATCGACGTTGCCACGGCCGGAGCGGGCACCTGGTTCGTTGCCCAGCTCTCGCGTCCGGCCGACGCAGTGCGCTCGTTTGCGCTCGCCGGCCCGCGCCGCTGTGTGGTCGATCTGAGCGGGCCCGTCGCAAGCCGTTCGGGACAGAAACTCATCTCTACGGGTGTGGAGGACGCGGCCCGTGTCCGCATGGGTGCGGCCGAGCAGCGCTTGCGACTGGTGGTCGACGCGGCCCCTGCGGCTCCCGGCGGATGCACGGCCAGACGAGAGGGCAGTGCGGTTGTGTTCGGGATTGGCCAGCCGCCGCAGGGCGCGACCGCTCGCCCGATCTGGTCGGCGCCCGATCGGCCGGCGGACAGCCGTGCCCACGAGCAATGGGCCGCAGCGCGCTTGACCGGGCGTGGGGTGGCGCGCGTGCCGGCGCCTCTTCCCCCCGACGCCCCGATGCCCGCCGAAGGCGTGGCCGGAGCACCGCCGCCCGCGCCACGACCGGCGCCACTTTCGCCCTGGGCGGCCGTGCAACGGGAACCTCAAGTGCGGCCTACGCCGCCGCGCTACACCGGTCGTCCGGTCTCGCTCGAGTTCAAGGACGCCGACATCCTGAACGTGCTGCGCGTCATCGCCGACGTCGCGCAGCGCAACATCGTCGCGACCGATGACGTTCAGGGCAAGGTCACGATCGTCCTGCACGGCGTGCCCTGGGACCAGGCGCTTGACATCCTGCTGCGTTCGACCGGGCTGGAGAAGGTCGAATACGCCGACGTAATCACGATCTCGACGTCCGAGCGACTCGAGCAGGAGCGCAAGGCGCGGCTCGCGGCCGAGATCGCGGGGCGCCAGCTCGAGCCCCTGCAAACCATCTATTTGCGTATCAACTACGTGAAACCAGCGGAGATCGCCAAGCTGCTCGGCGGCGGCTCCACGACCTCGGCCGCCGGGGCCGCGGCAGTGGACGCCATCGGGGCGCAGGGGGGCGGCGGAGAGGGCACCGGCACGGGCTTGCTCTCGCCGCGCGGCACGGTGCTCGTCAACGAGCCCACCAGCATGGTGATCGTGCGCGACATCGCCGAGGGTATCGCCAACGCCCGCGAGTTGGTGGCACGTCTCGACGTCCAGACGCCCCAGGTCGCGATCCAGGGGCTCATCTTCGAGGCGGACACGGATGTTGCCCAGGAACTCGGCGTGCGCTGGGGCGCGCGCTATCTCGCCGGCCCGGAGACCGGCAATCCAACCGGGCGCAATTTTCCGGGCCGGATCGGTGTTGGGGGCAACGGGCCGCACGACGTCGAGGAGGGGGCGGACAACGTCCCGATTCTGGTCGACTTCCCGGCGCCGGGTGTGAGCGCAGGAGCGGGCTCGACGCTGGGTCTCCTGCTCGGCTCGCTCGACGGCAGCAAGCAGATCGATGCCGAGATCACCGCCATCGAGGCCGAGGGCCGCGGGCGCGTGGTGTCGCGTCCCAAGGTGATCACGCTGAACAACTCCGAGGCCAATATCGAGAGTCTCGAGATCCTGCGCGTGCGCCTGCCCAACAGCGGAACCGTGGTCAACACGGGGCCCGGCACGGATGGATCTGCCGCGGGCGTCGCCACACAGGCGATCGACACCGGCATCATCCTGAAGGTGACTCCACAGATTTCGTCCGACGGTTACGTCCTGATGCAGGTTTACGTCAAATCGAGCGTTCCGAGCGCGCGGCAATCGACCGATGAGATTCCCAACGAGATCAGCCGCCAGGCGACGTCCCAGGTGCTGGTGCGCGATGGCGAGACGGTCGTGATTGGTGGCGTCTACCGACAACGTCTCGACAACCTCGAAACGGGCGTGCCGTGGCTCAGCTCGATCCCGGTGTTCAGTTGGCTCTTCAAGGCCACCGTCAAGGCTGATAGTCGCGAGGAACTGCTGGTCTTCATCACGCCGAAGATCGTGTGGCGGAACGAGGGCGGATCGCTGCCGACGGCGTCGGAACTCTGGCAGACGCGCGGGCGCAGTGCATACCAGATTTTGGAATCGAATCCGATCACCGCACTGCCGGGCGGGTGAGGCGGGCCGGGCCGCCAAGGGGCTGATGGATACGGAGATGCGCGTTGTGCTGACCGGGTTCATGGGCACGGGCAAGACCGTTGTGGCGAGGGAACTCGCGGCACGGCTGCGGCTCACGTGCGTGGATCTCGATGGCGAGATCGAGCGGCGCGCGGGCATGACGGTGGCCGAGATCTTCGCGGCACGCGGCGAGGCGGGCTTTCGTGCACTCGAACGCGCCGTGGTGGGCGAGGTCACCGCTCGCGACGGCGTGGTGATCGCGACCGGCGGTGGGGCGATCGCCGACGAGCAGAACCTGGCCCACCTCTCGCGCGGTTCGGTGATGGTGCGGCTCAGCGCGTCGCCCGCCGAGATCGTGCGTCGGGTCGGCCCGAGCGTGGCCGATCGCCCGCTCCTGCGCGGTCACGTCGACCTCGAGGCTCGCGTGCGCGAATTGCTCGACGCGCGGGCCTCGGTCTACGCGCGTGTGCCCTTCGAGGTCGTGACGGACGGACTCTCACCCGCTGCGGTCGCCGACCACATCGTTGCACGCCTGGCGGACGCCGCAGCGACACCTGTGCGGGGGGCGGGGTCGTGAGCCGGGACCTCATCGGGAGATTCAAGACGGCCGAGAGCGTATTCTGGATGGGGTGGGCATCGTCAAACCCGGTACCGCCCGCGACGTTGGAAGAGCACGGGCGGAACCATCCGCCGAGGGGATTCGCATGTCGAGATTGAAAATCGGATGGCTGGCCGCGCTGGTCGTACTTGCAGGCTGTGGCGGTGGTGGCGGCAACAACGATCAGGGCATCGTCTTCAGCGCGAACGGCATGTTCCGCGGCCCCGAGACGATCGACCAGGGCCAGATCCGCTGTCAGCAGCCGACCTTGCAGAACGCCATCGTCGATACTTCGTTCACGCTCGACATCTCGAGTACGGTCGACTTCCCCAACCGCAACGATCCTTTCGCCGATCCCTGTGGTGGCTACATGGCGCTCGAGAATCATCTCGGGACTCAGGCGATTCTCGTCGGCGAGATCGCGCTCCGCTACCAGATTCCGGGTGCCGCGATCGCCGTGCCCACGCACTCGGTGAGCACCGGGCTCAGGATCGAGTCGGCTTCGTCGCAGGCGGAGACCTCGAGCGGACAAGCCAACCTGATCTATGCCGAGTTGGTCGGGCAGATCGTACCGGCGCAGATGATCAACTGGCTCAACCAGAACGCCAATCTGCTGCCGCAGACGCCCTACACCTTGAACGTCTTTCTCGAGGCGCAGGGGCAGGCCGAGAGCGGCGTCAATTATACCAGCAACGAGCTCGGCTACACGATCACGATCATCGACTGAGCGGGGTGGGGAGAAGCATCATGCGAGTGGGCGGACGAGGATTCGCGCAGGCGGGGCGTTCATTTGCGGGAGCGGCCGGGCTCGTGCCGCTCCTGCTGGCAGGGCTCGTGGCGTGCGGGGGCGGCGGCGGAACCGATCAACCGACGCCGCCGCACACGCCGCAGTTCGTGCTGGATCCGGCCGGGGCGTCGAGTAATGCCGGTTCGCTGGTGCTCGCGGTCTCCGCCGACAGCATCGACGCGAGCCGCAGCGACGTCATCGAAGTCGAGGCGCGGGTCCGCGATCGTCTTGGCTTGCCGCTCACCGGGCTCACGATCACCTTTCAGGCCTCGATGGCTGACGCGGCATTCGAACCGCCCTTGCCCGAGGGGATCGACCCGCCGCAGGAGGGCTTCCCCGCCGGGCTCGCGCTTACCGACGGCAGTGGCTCGGCGCGCCTCTTCTTGCGCGCTCCGGGGACCCCGGGGCAACTCGCGATCCTTGCCTCGACGCCCTTCGGTGTCGGCCTCGGTGGCATCGTCTTCGTCGAGGTCTTCGACTCGGGCTTCCTGCCGACGCCGGGCGACGCGCTGGTGGTGATTCCCGAGCGCATCGACGTGCGCGACCCGGTCGCGGGACTCGAACTCGACATGCTGGTGCTGGGCGGTGTGCCCTTTCCGGGCGCGACAGCGGGCGGCATCGCGAGTCCGCTCGACACGCCGGTCGCGCCGTACCAGATTCTCAACGGCACGAGTGACATCGGCACGGCCGAGCTTGTCTTCGACGGGACCTACCCGGCGCATATCCGCTACGTCGTGACGGGGACGGGCTCGGGCATCCACGGGTTCACCGTGCTCGACGCGAATCCCGCGGCCGAGGGTATCAAGGCCGAAGTGGCGGTCGAGTTCACGCCACTCCGGATCTCGCCCGAATCGGCGACCCTGATCGCCTTCGAGCGTCAGGTGTTCGCCATCACCGGTGGCGTGCCCCCCTACGAGTGCCAGGCGACGGGCGGTACGCTTGTGCCGGAGACGATCACCGAACGCGGCGGCACGACGGAATTCACTGCTTTCCGGCCGACGTCGGCGTCCAGCTCGTCGATCGTGTGCACGGATCAGGCCGAGCAGGTGGCGACAGCCCAGCTCACGATCTCGCCGCCGCAGCCGACGCCCGCGCCCTTACCCACGCCGTCGCCGACCCCGACCGCCGGCCCGCCTGTCCTCGTCCCGACCACGGCGACGCTGCAGGTCGGGCAGGCACAGACCTTCGCCATCACCGGTGGCACGCCGCCCTACACGATCAGCGCCAGCGGTGGCACCGCCATCCCGGCGACGGTCCCGGCTGCGGGCGGCACGTTCAGCTACAGCGCCACGAGCGCGGGTGTGTTCACCCTGATCGTGAGCGATGCGGCGGGCAAGGTCGCCAGCGCCAGCGTGACCAACTCCACGCCATAGGGAGAGGCCCGCCGCGCGACCTTGCCGGCGATGCCTGCCTCGCGTCTGGCCCGGCGGCGGGGGGCAAGGGCTCTCGTTGCGGCGGTCGTATAGCGGCGATTTAGGCTGAAGTTCCGGCTGAAGGCCAGCGAGATTGTCCTGTGAGATTCATGGATTTCTCCGTTTTTGGGGTGCGCGATTCTGACGACGCGCTAGCTCCGGATCGTAGCGAGCAGGTCGAGGGCGCGTCGCCGGGTGTCGTTTGGGGTGGTGAGGATCTCGAAGGTGGGTCGGTCGTCCCCGCTGCCCGGGACCGTGCAGACGTTGCGCACGATGGCCGAGAGTTCGTGCAGCAGCGTCGCGAAGCTGTGTGCTGGGCCGCCGTCGACCGTGGCCTCGACAGCGGGGTGGTTCGGCCCGAGCAGCGCTCGGCGCACACCGAGCAGTTCGGCGAGCGTGGCGACCCTGAGTGTCCTGATTTCGGCGCTCGTCGTGGATTGACCAGCTGCCGGGTCGGCGAGATGCAGGCCACGCTCGAGGTGCGACTCCGCGTCGCGCATGGCGCCGAGCGCGACCGCACGCTGGCCAGCGCGTAGCGCCCAGGCGGCGGCCTTCGCCCGGTCGCCGCCGCTCTCGAAATGCCCGGTTATCGAAATCGCCACGGCCATGTCGCCGAGGTCGCACGCGGCCACCAGCCGCTCCGCCGCGGCCCGGTGAAGTGCCGCAGCGCCTCGCGGACCAGAGGATGCTGGAGGCACCAACGGCTCGGTGATGTCGCTACCAGGAAGGGCAAGGTCTCCGAGAGTTTGAACAGACGTGCCGCGACGGCTGCGCGTCGGCGGCCGAGAATCGCCGCGAGCAACGCGGCGTCGAATTCGAGACCGATCACTGCCGCGGATTCGAGGAGCGTCCTGTCGGTGCTCGCCAGTTGTTTGAGCTGTTCGGCGACCCAGGCACGGAGGGAGCTTGGGCGGAGGGAACTGGCCATGCCCGTGGTGCCGTTGTCACCGCGCGCGCGGAGATCTCCGACGAGTGCCGCGAGAAGGAACGGGTGGCCATCGCTGCGTTCGTGGATCTGGGCGCAGAGGCCGTCGCTCGCCTCGGGCAGGAGCGCACGGACATAGGCGCCTGTGGTGGCCAGATCGAAGCGGTGCAGGGACAGCTCGCGGGCGCCCGCGTCTCCTGTCCGGGCGCTGAGCAGCATGTCGGCAGCCAGGCCGACTGCCTCGGTGGCGCGCAGCGTTGCGATCACAAGCAGGCCCGGCCGGGAGCGTGCTCGCGCGAGTCGCCTCGCCATCTCGACGGTGCCGACCGACGCCCGGTGCAGGTTGTCGAGCGCCACCACGACCGTGCGGCGCCGGGCGAGGTCGGTGAGCAATTCGACGAGCCGAGTAGGATCGAGTGGAGCAGCAGCCGCCGGTTCGATCCGATGCGTCGCCGCGGTGTGCCATTCCGGAGCGTGCTCGCGCAGCATCGCTTCGAATTCGCCTCCCGCGTCGTGCCCGAGAGCCGTCTCGAGAGCGGCGACGATGGCCGCCAGCGGGCTCTCTGGTCCGTCGTGCTCGGGTTCCGCCTCGGCGCGCAGGATCAGCGTCTCGCGCGGCTGCTGTCCGAGCCATTGTTCGAGGAGGGTCGTCTTGCCCACGCCGGCCTCACCACTCAGGATGATCAGTCGGCTCGAGCCGTGCCTGGCCGTCTCGAGGCAATTGTTGAGATTGCCGATCTCGCTCGCACGGCCGACGAATCGCTGGATGCGCACGTCGAGAGTGAGCCGCAGGGCCTAGCCACGGCCGCGCGAGGTGATGACATCCAGTCCCGGCAGCTCGGCGAGGTCGCGGCGCAGCATGGCGACGCTCTGGTCGAGCGAGTTTCGGGTCACCTTGGCATTGGGCCAGATCTGCGCCTCGAGTTCGCGGCGGGAAACGAAGTCTGACCCCTGCCGCACGAGGAACTCGAGCACGGCGAAGGCCTGGGGGCGCAGCCGGCAGGTCCGGCCGCCAAAACTCATATCTCCGGTGGTGGGATCGAGGTACATTGGCGCGGTCCGTCGGCCCGATCCACCGGCGGGCCAATCTCTACTCTCGATCTCTGGTGGTCAAGGCGCATCTGGCCGGCCCGGGAAATCGCGTGCGGCCGACGCGGAATGAAGGCGTCGGCCGCGCGACCCAATGTCCGGGCCGGAACCGTTCCGCGGGAGGGCCGGGCCTGCGGGGCGGCGCTGGGGGCCGTGACGGAGGCAGGCCCGGACGTCCCCGCTGCAAGATGCCGGACAAATCCTCAGCCGAAGGAAGAGGCGGGTCCGCCCCGCCGCCGACACCAGCGAACTCGGGCAACGGGTCCGCCGTTGATGGGCGGAGCTTCGGCGAGCGCAGACCCCGCGGCCGACCTTCGGGTCAGTAACGTGCCTCGAAACGTTTGGTGTCGTTGCGCCGGATCTCCCCGGGCCCAAACGTCGCACCGAAGCAGGCGCCGTCGCTGGTGGTGACCTGGGCCGAGACCTGGGGAGCCAGTCCCACCGGCCGCTCCGCCTCGAAGAGGCCGGGGCCGCCCGCCTCGAGGTCGACACGTGCTGTCCGCTGCGGGGTCGGGCTGACGCTGGCCGTGAGCCGCGTCACGCCGTGTTCGGCGGGGCGACGCGAGTCGCGGTAGCGGATCCGCCGGCCGGGGGCGACCGTCCAGCAAGGATTCCCGCCGGCGCAGGTGGCACCTGCCGGAGCCGATAGCCGGAGCACGACGCCCTGGTCGTCGTAGACACAGGCCGCGTAGCTGGTGGTGGTGGCCGGATCGCCGAGGTCCGCCGGAGCAACGGGTCCGCCCGCCCACTCGAGGGCAACCTGATCCGCTCCCGCAGCACCGCTCGTCGCGAGGCGCAGCCTGGCGTGCTGGGCCCCGAGGCAGATCCACGCCGGCTCGGCGCGGAACTCGCAACCGGCGTCCTCGTCGCAGCGATCCTGGGTGCAGATGTCGTCGTCCTGGCACACCACATCCTGAAAGACGCAGCGTGTGGCCGGATCACAGTGCTCCAGCGTGCAGGCGTTTCCATCGTCGCAAGAAACGACTTCGGGGAAGCCGCAGTTGCCGCCGCTCAGGCACATCTGATCGATGCAGCGATTGCCATCGGGCTCGCAGGGCGTGCCGGGTTGAACGAAGGCACACGTCGTGCTGCAGCAGACCGCCGGGGTGCCATTGGCGGCGCCGGCGTCGCATTGCTCATCGCTGTCGAGCTGGCCGTCCCCGCAGCTTGCCGCAAACGTGGTCGTGGTCAGCCCTGGCCCGAGCAGGAGGAGCACGGCCGCCCAGGTCAGGCACGCCGACGTCGCGCGAACTCTGCATCGCGGTACGTGACATGCCGCGAGCTTTCGCAGGCCAACCATACGCCACCAATGTCTCGCGCCCGCGAGCTTCGGGCAAGACCGGTTCTCCCTCTGCGGGGCAGCGCCGCGTCGGTCCGGTCCGGGCGCGATCGGTGCCGGCCCGCCCGCGCGCGATCCGATCCCGTGCAGCGCACGCGCCGGGAAGTGTTCGACGCGGGGCGCGTGGCCGACCGGAACCGGAGACAGGGTGGAGCCGCGGCTCGCACGCACGGGAGAGCGTTCGGCGCAGGCTCAGTCGTTCTCGCAGGATACTTTGGTCGTGCGCCGCGCACGTTTTCCGCTTTCCCGTCTCGGTCCAGCGACCGGGACTCCCACCCCCGGTGGCGAAAGCGGCGACGCCCGCCCGCTTGTGCGCCTGTTTTTGACGCTTCTTTGCAACTGCGGCTCCTGCGCAGGATGCAGGCAGCGGCCCCTCTATGGCGGAATTTGTAGAGCCATTTGCGGAACAGGGCACTAGCGGCTGCGGGCGGCGAACTGGTCGGGCTGGTTGCGGCTGGTTGCGCTGTAGCGGGCAGAAAACACCGATGCGCCATCGCTTCGCTGCATGACCACGCGCACCGGCGGCAGGAGCGGTAGCCTGCCGAAGCGCAGCCGCCGTCCCGCGCCGGTGACCTTGAGGGTCGTGCCGCTGGCCCCAGCACTCATGCGAACGAGACCGAGCTGGCCCGGGCCGGCGCTGGGGTTGCGGTAGACGAAGCCGTGCCCGGTCCGGCGCCAGCAGGGCCGCTCGCCGCAGCGTTCGCCCGCGCGCATCTCCGCCGCCAAAACCAGACTTGGCTGGGCGCCGGTCTCGTCGACGACGCAGAGCGCGTAGTCGGTCTCGGTCGTGGGGTCGCCAAGGTCGTCGGTTGAGGCCGGGGATGTGCTCTTGACTGTCCACCGCAGGGCCGCCGCGTCGTCTTCGCGCACCAGTAGCGACGATTCCCCAGCCGCGTCCGCCAGATCGGCGTCCACGGTCAGCACGCAGCCCGAGGAGCAGCAGTCGCCGTCGGTGGCGTTGCCGTCGTCACACTCCTCGCCCGCGCTCACGAGGCCGTTGCCGCAGCCCGTCGGCGTGCAGTTGGAATCGCAGCCGTCGCCGTCGAATGCATTGCCGTCGTCACAGAGTTCACTGGCTTCGACGAGGCCGTTGCCGCAGGGCCCGAATTCATGGGCGCCGATGTCGCAGCCGAGCCCCTGCGGGCGCGCGACGGCGCGTTGATCGGTCGCGGGGCAGGCATCGGGTCCGGAGCCGGGGAGGGCTGGGCTGCCGGCATCGATGGCGGCGCTGTCCACGGCCGGAGCGCGGGTGGGGGTCTGACCGCCATTGTCGGCGAGCGGTCCGAGGCGCGCGTCGACTCCGATGAGGTTCGCCTCCCCGACCAGAGCGCAGCAGGGGATCATTCCCGGCGCGGTGAAGCAGTCGTTGGACTGGAGGAGATTATGATTGCCGGAGACATCGTTGCTGATGCAATCGCCCCCCTGTCCGATATCGACCAGCTCCATGGCTACCGGGTCGAGGGTCAGCAGGCGGTTGTTGGCGAGGATGCTGTTCTCGAGCGTGAGGTGCCCCACGCCATCCGAGCGACTGTCGACTCCGGCTGCGCTGTTCATGCACGAGTTCTCCGTCACCGTGCAGTTGACCAGTCGCATCGTGCCCCCGTTGTAGATGCCGCCGCCGGTGTTGAGCACCCGATTGCCGCTCACGGTCGAGTTGACCAGTGTCGTCAACCCGGTGGCCGAGATGCCGCCGCCGACATTCCAGGCAAAGTTGTCGTGGATCGTCGAGCCGGCGATCGTCAGAACGCCCCCCTCCTTGTAGATACCGCCGCCGACGTTGCCGGCCACGTTGCCGCGGATGACAGAATTGATGATTGTAAGATGGCCGCCGTAGCTGCGCACGCCGCCGCCGACGTTACTGGAGTTGCCGCCGGTCACGGTGAGGCCGAGCAGGGCGAGGTCGGCGCGCTCGCTCATGAAGACCGTCTCTCCGAAGCCGCCCAGATCGACGATCGAACGCTCGGCGCCGGCCCCTCCGATGACCAGGTGGTCGGTGACCTGCAGGCCGAGACCCGCGGGGTAGGTGCCGGGCGGCAACACGATCGCGTCGCCGCCAGGAAGCGCGTTGGCTTCCTCGATCGCGGCCAGCAAGGTGCAGTCGCCAAGCCAGCTCTGACAGACGCCGTCGCCGGCGAGGCCGTCGCCCGCGCCCTCGTCCGACTCGACCCGGAAAGACGCCGCGTCGACCAGGGCCGCGATGGACAGAGCAACCAGCAGGCACGTGCCACGGATCACGCTGGATGAGAGCGTCATGAGAACCTCCGCCTGTTCCTGAAGCAGGCGAACCATACGCCCAGAACCTCGCGGACCACAACGCGTGCCGCTGCGCGGCGCGATGCACGAGCCGGGGGCGACGGTCGGCCGCAGGGCGCTCCCCGGCGCCGGTGGCGGACGGCGAGGAGAGAGGCGAACGTACCGGGGTCGCGAGCCGGGAGGCAGGGGCGGCGAACGAATGCCTGCACTCGCGGCGCGTGAGCTGCTAGGGTCGCGTCGTGCCGACGATCCTGATCCTGCACGGCCCCAACCTCAACCTCCTCGGCGAGCGCGAGCCGGAGATCTACGGTCGCGCCACGCTGGCCGAGATCGATGCGCGGCTGGTGGCGCTCGGGCGAGAGGAACTCGGCGTCGAGGTCGAGACCTTTCAGTCCAACCACGAGGGCGGGCTGATCGACCGCATCCAGGCGGCGCGGGGCAAGGCCGCCGCCATCGTCATCAACCCCGGCGGTTTTACCCACACCAGCGTGGCGTTGCGCGATGCGCTCGCCGCGGCCGACATGCCGGTCATCGAAGTCCATCTCTCCAACATCCACCGCCGCGAGGAGTTCCGACACCGCTCCCTGATCGCAGAGGTTGCGACCGGCCAGGTGCTCGGCTTCGGTCCGGAGAGCTACGTGCTCGGCCTGCGCGCGGCGGTCACGCTCGCGCGAGCCGGCTCGGCCCGCTGGGCGCCGCCGGCGTGATCGCGGGGAGATCGCCAGGGGGTAGTCCCCTCTCGTCTGCGCCGGTCGAGCGCTTGGCCGCACCGGCGTGCCGACGGCCAGGCGTCGGGTAGGACAAATCGCGCACCCGGCCGGTCCGGTCGCGAGAGGCCGTGCGGACCGCCAGGCGTCGGGCTAGGCAGCTCCTGCGCACCATCCGGTCGGATCACGAGCGGCCCCGCGTGGCGCAATCGGCAGCATGACGCCGTTGCGGCAGGATCGTGTCGCGGACCAGGGCGGGACAGACATGGAATTCGCAATCGGCAGCATGACGCCGTTGCGGCAGGATCATGCCGCGGGCCAGAGGAGAACAGGCATGGAATTCGCAATCGGGGGCACCGGCGGCCAGAGTCGCCAGGACTACATGGGGATCGAGCAGATCATCCAGCACGTGGCGCTCGCGGAGGAGCTCGGTTTCTCGGCGGTGACCGTTCCCGACCACTACGTGTTCGAATCCATCGGCCAGCTCCAGCGCGAGATGCCGGCTTACGAGGTCTTCACGGTGCTGGCCGCACTGGCGCAGCGCACCCAGCGCATCAAGCTGGTCACGCACGTGGTCTGTCTCCTCTTCCGCCATCCCGCGATGAACGCCCGCCTCTTCGCGCAGATCGACGAGGCGAGCCGTGGTCGCGTCGTCGCGGGCGTCGGTGCCGGCTGGACGCGCGCCGAGTTCGAGATGATGGGCATTCCCTTCCCGCCGATCGCGGAGCGGCTGGCGATGCTGGACGAACAAGTCGCGATCATGCGCGGCCTCTGGACCGAGGACAGCTTCACGCACGAGGGCAAATATTGGACGGTGCGCGAGGCCGTCTCGCGTCCGAAGCCGGTACAGAAGCCCCATCCACCGCTCATGATCGGCGGCAGCGGCAACGGCATCCTGCGCCGCGCCGGCGAGTGGGCCGACATCGTTCACATGGTGCCGCGCACCGGCCGCGCCGGTACGACCACGATGGAAGAGATCCGCGTCTTCAACGACCAGACCGTCCCGGCGAAGCTCGAGCGCGTGCGTGCGGCGGAGGCGGCGGCCGGGCGGCCCCGCGGCAGCGTGCGTTTCGCCTCGACCATCTTCCAGTACGCGATGACCTCGTCGCCCGCCGAGACCATGCAAGTGGCGGAAGCCCTCTCGGCCTTCATCGGCCTGCCTCCCGCGGAGATCTTGACTCATCCGGTGGCACTGATCGGCACGCCCGAGCAGATGATCGCCGAGCTGCGCCGGCGCGAGGTGACGCACGGCCTCTCCCTGCTCGGCATCAATTTCGCAAACGCCGACGACATGCGGCGCTTCGCCGGGGAAGTGCTGCCTGCTCTGGCGGGTTGAGGGAGGTTCGATGAACCTGCGGCTCTTCGCGACGGTTTTCGCCACCGTCTTCGTCGCCGAGCTGGGCGACAAAACCCAACTCGCCACGCTTCTCTTTGCGTCTGACAGCGCGGCTCCGCGGATGACGGTTTTCCTGGCGGCCGCGCTCGCTCTGGTCGCGACCACGGCGATCGGCGTGCTGGCCGGCGGCTTCCTGTCGCGTCAAATCAGTGAACGTGTATTGACGCTCGCCGCTGGCGCGGGTTTCATCGTGATCGGCCTCTGGACGCTGGCGCGGGCTTGAGTCCGTGCGCGGTGACGATCCCGCCCGCAGCGCACTGCCGCGGCTCGTTCCGTTACGCCGCCACGCCGATGATTGTCGCCCCGAGCGCCGCCACCCGGAGAAGGTGGTTGATCATGGAGTTGAGGTGGCGCTTGTCGGCGGCCGTCGTGCCCGGTCAGCAACGTCCAGGGCACGCACCACTCCACCCGCGCGGCGTCGGGTAGGTAGGCCGGCCGGCCGCGTTCATGGCCCCTCCGCGGCGAAGAGTCGTCCCGGTTCAGCCAGCGTGGCCAGCGGCACGGCCTCCACCCGCTCCGCCAGGGGATACCGCTTGGTTCCGGGGTAGACCACGGCAACCCGCTCCAGGCCCAGGTCCTCGAGCGCGATGCGGATGGAGGGTGTGATGCGCGGCGCATCCACCCGCTTGCACTCGACCCCGAAGAGCTTGCCCTGGCGCCGCAGCAAGAGGTCGATTTCGGCGCCCTGGTGGCTCGCCCAGAAGGAAGTCTCGGTATGTGATTCGGTGGCGAGCACCTGTTCGATGGCGAATCCCTCCCACGAAGCGCCGAGCTTCGGATGGTGCAGCAGCTCGGAGTGATCCTTGATGCCAAGGAGTTCGTGGAGCAGCCCGGTGTCGCGCACATAAACTTTGGGCGACTTGACCTGCCGTTTGCGCAGGTTGGCGTGCCACGGCTGCAGTTGGCGAAGAACCAGCGCATCGGTCAGGAGGTCGAGATAGCGGCGTACCGTGGGTTCGCTCACACCCAGGGCACGTGCCGGATCAGCGTTGTTCCATACCTGGCCGTGGTAGTGGGCCACCATCGTCCAGAAGCGCCGCATGGCGGTGGGCGAAATGCGTACGCCCCACTGCGGCAGGTCGCGCTCGATGAGGGTGTCGATGAAGTCACGCCGCCAGTGAACCGAGGTCTCCTCGTCGGGCGCCAGGAAGGCATCGGGGAAGCCCCCCCGACGCCAGAGCGTGGTTCCGCCGTCTGCATGGATTTCGTCGAGCGCGAAACCGCCCATGCGGATATGCTCGACCCGGCCGGCGAGGCTCTCGGAACTCTGGTGCAACAGGGCCCCCGACGCGCTGCCGAGGATGAAGAAGCGAGCCGGCAGGGGACGGCGGTCCGCGAGCACGCGCAACAACGGGAAGAGCTCCGGAGCTCGCTGGATTTCATCGATGACCACGATGCCGGTCAGCGGCGCGAGGGCCGTCAGCGGCTCTTCGAAGAGGGCGCGGGTGCGCGGATCCTCCAGGTCGAAGTAAGTGGAGGCCGTCGGGGCGAGGATCTGCCGCGCAAGCGTTGTTTTACCGCACTGGCGTGGCCCGGTCAGAACCACGACGGGCCGCCGCTGGAGCGCGGCGTGAAGCATGTCCACCAGGCGGTGGCGGGCGACAATCATGGGGGCAGTTACCATGATATTCCAACATAACAACTCTTATTTTCATGGTGTTTAGGTCGGGCGCCCGCGCGCCGTGGTCTCCGGCGAGGCCACACGGAGGGCCAGCACTTCGCAATCGTTGATGCCGCCGAGCCCGCCCTCGAGCGCGTGGAGCCGCCTGGGCGAACAGGCTTGGCACGGTGCGCTTCCAGTCCCTTCGGTCGAAGAAAACGGGCACGGCCCGCCGGCAAACCGGGTCGAATCACCCCGGTCGGTTGGCCCTGGCTTTGGGGCCCGCCCAGGACGCTCGCGGACGCCGGCACGGTGCCGGGGGGGGCCGCGCTCGCCCGAAGCCTTCGGTAGCCATGGTCAAGCGGGCACGATCTGTCCCCGTCCGTGGCCCGAGCCTCCGCGAACGGGACCTCTGCTTGATTACGCCCTTCCGGTCTCCCCTCCGCCGCAGCTAGGCGCCGTCGCTGCGCCCGAACTGTACGAGGTTTGCGCCGAGTTCGACCAGGCGGTCGCGCAGTTGCGGATCGAAAGTCAGGTAGATGATCTGCCAGCCTTCGTCGGCAAGTTCCGCCAGCGCGCGCGCCAGCGGCTCGCGCCGGGTCGGATCGGATGACAGGAAAGCGTCGTCGAATACAAAGAATCCAGGTTCCCCGAGGAGTCGCCTCGCCAGCGCGATCCGGACCGCCAGCGAGAGCTGGTCGCGCGTGCCGCGCGAGAGCTGCTCGGTGGTCAGTTCGCTGCCGTCGGCGCGAGCGACCTTGAGCGAGCCGGCACCGTCAAGCAGTACTTCGCGGTAGCGATTCTCCGTCATTCGCGCGAGGTAGCTGCCGGCGGCGCGCGGTCCGCTGCCGAGGGCCTCGCGCAGCGGACGGTCGAAGTCCTGTCCGATCTCGCGCAGCGCCTGGAGCGCCAGCGCGGCACCGCGCGTCGTATGATCGATCTGTTCGAGTGCTGCCGCCAGCCGCTCGCGCTCGGCCTCGGCCGCGCCGAGGTCGTCGAGGCCCAGTGCCGCGAGCCCCTGATCGCGGCGTTCCTTGATCTCGACGCGCAGGTCGCCGAGGCGCACGCTCCAGGCCTCGACCTCGGTTTCGAGTGCGGCCAGCTCGCCAGGCGAAGGGGCGAGTCCGGGATCGTCCACGGCGATCGCTTCGACCTGACGTTCGAGCGGGAGATCGGCGTCCACTGTTCCGAGCAGCGAGACCAGGGCACGATGGGCTTCTTCGAGCTGGGTCTGCGCGCGGACACGCGAGCGCAGCTTCTCCTCGAGCTCGTCGATGCTGGCGAGACCCACGCGGGCCCGCACGTCGGCGATCCGGCGCTGCACCTCCTCGAGCTGGCGATTGCGTTCCCCCAAAATTCGCTCGGCGCTCTCGAGCGATTCCTCGATCTGACGGCGGCGCGCGGTGGCGCCGTCCCGCTCCGCGCTGGCCCGGCCGACCGTGGCACCGAGAGCCCCGAGCTGCTCGGCGCAATCATCGAGCGTCGTGGCGCGAGCCAGGATGGTGGCGCAGCGTGCCAGAGCCTGCTCTTCGAGCGCCGCCGCATTCGAGATCCGGCTCTGGGCCAGGACGGCGGCCGCACCTGCCGCGAGTCCGGTGGCCACGGCCGCTCCGGCGGCGACCGCGAGCGGGAGGAGCCGACCCGAGGTGGGATCGGCGGCAAGCAGGCCGAGTCCGAGTGCGGCGAGCAGGAGCAGCGTGGCCGCGATGGCGAGCGGCGTACGCCACGTGGCCCACGCCCGGGCCGCGACCCGCGCCACGCGAGCGCGACCGATCAGCCCCTCGAGGTCGGCGCGAGCGCACTCGCCGGCCAGACCCTCGGTGCGCTCGGCGGCAAGTTCGCGCTTGCGTTCCTCCTCACGTCCGAGGGTCAGCTCGTCGCGTAGACGATGCGCTTCGTTGTCGGCGGTCTTGGCCAGTGCCGCGGCCTCGCGCACCGCCACCACCGCGGCGTGCCAGCTCTGGAGGTCGGCCTCGCCGTAGCGTTGGAGTTCGCCGAGCCGCCGCTGCGCGGCCTCGATCGCGAGCAGCGTCCGGGTCGCGGCGCGATAGCGTTCGTGGCGTTCGGCAACCCGCAAGCGCTCGATCCGGCCGCGGGCGGCGGTGCGCTGGCGCTCGATCTGGTGGATCTCCTCGCCGAGCCGCGCCACCTGCGGCAGGCCGGCGATCCAGCCGTCGAGTCGCGCCAGGCGCTCGGCGGTGCGCTGGCGCTCGTCGGCCCGGCTCTCGCGCAGGGCACCGGTCGGGGTCAAGCCGGCGTTCGTGCGGACTTTGTTTGTGACCTTCTCGAGGTCGATCCCGATCAGGCGGTCGCGGATCGCGTTGAGCCAGTTGCGCCCCCCTTCGAGGCTCGGATCGCCGTCGCGGACCACGAATACCCGCGTCAAGGTCGGGTGGTCGCGCAGCAGCGAGAGCAGTGGCTCGCCGTCCTCGGGCGAGAGCGTGAGCTCGACCTTGCCGTCGAAGCCGGGCCCATCCCGCAGGCCGTCCAGCAAGCGCCTGTTTCCCGAGCGCAACCGCTCGCGCAGCGCGCGCGCCAGTGCATCGACCGTCGAGGTCTTTCCCGCCTCGTTGGCGCCGTGGACGACGGTGAGACCTCCCGGCACGAGGACGAGATCGCGCAGGGGGCCGAAGTCGCGCACCGAGAGGCGCTCGATACGCACGCTCACGGGCGAAGCTCCATGGGCCGTGCGGTCAGTATCCCGCCGCCGCGACAGGAACACGGACGTCGGCCTGGGGCGCGTGCGGCGGAGGCTGCGACGCAAGCGTCGATCCCATGGGCCAGCCACCGCCCACGGTTCCCGGCCCCGGCGGGCCGTGTCCCGCGCGCCGGTTTCACGCCAGCACCCCGAGCAGGCCGGAGAGACACGGCAAGTGCTGGGACGGGTGGCGCGGCGGTGGCGGCCGGCTTCACGCCAGCACCTCGAGCAGGGCCGAGAGACCGCTGCGGATCGCCGCCTGGACCACGGCGGGATCGGCGTCCACGCCCATGCTGCTGGCGCACGCCGTGATCTTCTCGACCAGCTCGGTCGCGAGCGGCAACTCGGCGAGCTGCGCGTAGGAGTGTGCCGTCAGTTCCAAAATAGGTCGCGAGGCGGCGGGATCGTCCGGGGAGGCGGTAGTGGTGCTGGTGTGTTCCCAGGCCCGCGCCAGTGCCGCCGTTGCGGCGTCGCGCAGCGTCGCCTCGCTCGCCAGCGTCACGCCCGAGAGTCGGGCCAGCACCTGGGCGCCGGGCCGTCGCCGGGCGACGGCCTCGCGGCAGAGGGCGTCTACTGCCGCATTCTCGTGGCCCGGCAGGCAGGCGACCTCGACGCGATCGTAGAAGGGCATCGCCAGCGGCACGAAAGTATGCTCGACGACACCTACCGAGGGCTCGAAATCGACCACGAGACACCCGCGCGGACCGATCTCCCGCCGGCTCGTCGCGACCGGGGAGCCGGCGTAGGCGACCAGCATTGCGCCGTCGCGATGGATCAGCGCGCGACCGGAGTGGAAGTGGCCGAGCGCGCCGTAGCTGCCGCGGCGGAGAAGGTCGGCGAGGAAGACCGGCATGTAGGCGCCGTCTTCGTTGTCGCCGACGAACGAGCCGGAGAGTCCGTCCTGCAGCGATCCGTGCGCTACCACGATGGTGTGGCGTGGCTCGTGGGTCGCGTCAGTCAAGCATTCGGCCAACGTGCGGCGCGGCTGCCACGGCACCCCCAGCACTTCGATGCCGCAGACGTGCCGCTTCGTCCACGGCGTCTCCGCCAGCACCACGGCGTTGTCGCCGTAGTCAGAGCCCATGTCGTAGAGACCGGCGTCGTGGTTGCCCGGCAGCAGGACGACGGGCCGCGGTGCCATGCCCTCGATGCGCTCGCGCACGGCCGCCCGCAGCGGCACGGCGTCGATCGAGCGGTCGAAGAGGTCGCCCGCGACAAGGATCATATCGGCGTTGCGCTCGCGGGCCACCTCGAAGACGAGGTCCAGCGCACGCAGGCGGTCCGGGCGGTCGGGCCGCAGATGGAGGTCCGAGGTCTGGACGATCCGCACCCGTGCCATCGCGTCGGGGTTAACGCTCCGCTTCTGTCCTGTCGATTTTGGCGGGCCCGGGCCCGTCGGCCGGGGGCGGCAGGCCGATCTCCTCCATGCCGCGTGGGGTGGCGATGCGAAACGCCGCTGGCGCGATCTCCGCGCCGAGTTCGATCTCGCCGTACTCGATCTCGGCGTTGCCGTCGCCGGTCTCGACCCGGATGCGGCGCGGCAGCAGGCGGCGGCCGCCCTCGTCGAACTCGTCGAAGAGCGCCCGCAGATCGACCGAGCCGTCGCGGCGGTAGCGCTCGAAGCGGACCGGGACGATCTCGTCGCCGCTCCCGGGGCGCGCGAAACCGATGGCGAAGGTTTCGCCCGGCTGCGCGCGGCTCGCGGCGTGCAGCACGATCTCGGGCCAGAGGTCGGCCGCCCGCGGTCCGGAACGCGGTTGCGGGCCGGGTCGCGAGGTCCAGGCACTCTCGAGGTCGGCAGGATCGACCGGCGGGTCTCCGAGCAGGGCGGCGACGATTTCGCGGCCGCTGGCGCGCACGCCGGCGGCGGCGGCGATCGACTGGGCCGAGGCGGCCCCGCGGTAGACCCGACCCTCACTCGGCACGAAGACGGCGATGGCCGAACCGTCGCTGGCGACGGCATACGATACGCCGAAGGGGGAGAGGGCGTCGAAGCGGAAGGAACCCGGCGGACCGAGCAGGATCGCCTGATTCGTACCGAAGCGACTCGTGCCGTCGGCGGCTTCGAGTTCGACGCGGATATGCGAGCTGCCGCGCAGCGTCGGTGCCGCGCGGCGACGCGCAGCGAGCAGCTCGATCAGCGCATCGGGTTCGACCTGTGCGATGGGCCCGCGCAGCTCGAGGCGCGGGTTCCGTGCCGAAGCACAGCCGCCGAGGCCGAGTGCTGTAGCCACGCCAAGCACGAGCGCGGCCCGCGTCAGGGTGCGGCCGCCGACGCTGTCCGGGCGAGGGCAAATCGCCGTGGCGCGTGGCGGTGCGCCTGGGCACGTGGGCCTGGGCTCGATCAGGGCCAAGGTCAAGCCGCTCCCGGGGCCAGGAGTCGCGCGCGTGGCACGGGCCTGTGCACGGGCGCGGCCCGCGCCGCTACGCCGCAGGGGGCCAACAACTCGCGAGCAGCCATCACGGCGCTGGCTTGACTGGCTTGACGGCCGCACGCAGCAAGGTTTCGATCTTGCCGCGCAGCCGTTCGCGCTGGGGCTCGTCCTCGGCATCGTCGAGGGCGCGACGGTAGAGCTTCAGCGCCGAGGCCGAGCGGCCCAGCGCGACGTATGCGTCGCCGAGATGCTCCTGGATCGTGGGATCGCGGCCCGTGATCTCGACCGCGTTCTCGAGCGTGCGGACGGCCTCGCGGTGACGGCCGCGGCGATGCTGCACCCAGCCCAGGCTGTCGATGAAGAAGCCGTCGTCGGGGGAGATCTCGAGTGCGCGCCGGATCAGCCGCTCGGCCTCGTCGAGCGAGCGTCCCTGATCGGCCAGCTCGTAGCCCACGAAATTGAGCGCCTCGGCGTTCTCGGGGTTGAGCGCGATCGCCCGTCGCATCACGACGAGGCTGCCGTCGATGTCGCCGGTCTCGTGCAGCAGCGCGCCGAGCATGAAATGGTGACGGTCGTTCTCCGGCTCGGCGGCCACGGCCTGTCGCGCGTACTCGAGCGCGGCCGCGGGGTCGCCGTGTTCCTGTTGCAGTGCAGCCAGGTAGCTCATGATGCCCGCCGCTCCGGGCCGGGATTCGAGCGCCGCGCGCGCCTGCGCGATGGCCTCGGACCCGTCCTTGCGCTGCTGGGCGAGCAGGGCCTGATGCAGGTGCGCGTCGGCGGCTTCCGGGGCCTCGGCCGGGATCGCGGACAGAACCTCGACGCTCTCCTCGGTCGCACCTGATTCGGAGAGGGCCACGCCGAGGTAGTAGGCGATCCGGGTGTCCTCGGGACGCGCTTCGTGGAGCAGGCGGAGATCCATGGCGGCGCTCTCGAACTCGCCGCGTTCGATCTGCACCATGGCGATTTTCAGCCGCGTGTCGATCGGATCGCCACCGAGCTGTTCCAGCTCGCGCAGATTCGCCAGTGCTTCGTCCCAGCGCTTCTCGCCCACCAGCACGGAACCGAGCCGCGAGCGCGCGGCGGTGTTCTCGGGTTCGAGCGCCAGCACGCGGCGGTAGAGAGTTGCAGCACTTTCGGGGCGCCGTGCCAGCTCGTGGGTGAGGCCGAGATCGAGCAGGACTGCCGTCGAGCGTGGATTCTGCTCGAGCGCCCGTTCGAAGGTAATCTGCGCTGCGTCGAGATGCTGCTGGCTCAGCTCGAGCCGACCCAGTGTGTAGAGCCCGAGGCCCGAGTCGGGCGAGCGTTCGAGCAAGGCTTCGAGCACGGCGCGGGCCGCGTCCGGCCGCTGCCGCTTGGCCTCGAGTGTCGCGAGGTAGAGGTAGGATTCCTCGTCATCGGGGCTGCGCGCGATGATCTCGCGGTAGGCCTCGGCGGCCGCGTCGTCCTGGCCGCGTGCCACCAGAATCCCGGCGAGGAGGGCACGTGCCGCGCTGTCGTCGGGATCGCCGGCGACAGCCGCCGCGGCGGCTTTGTGCGCTTCGTCGAAGGCGCCCTTGCGCGCGTAGAGATGCGCCAGCCGGGCGTGCAGGCGCGGTTCGGCCGGATCGAGGCGTGCGGCGTGCGCGTAGGCATCGAGGGCCGTCGGGTCGTCGCCTCGGCGCAGCGCGACCTCGCCACGCAGGAACCAGGCGAGCGCCTGCTCGCGCGTGGTCAGGTTCAGATCGACGCCCGGGGTCGGGGTCGTGGCACGTTCCGACCCCCGGCGGATCCCTGGCAGGACTCCGCAGGCCGAGAGAGTCATGAACAAAAGAACGACGAGCGCCTGCGAACGCATCCGATCCCCGTGTTGCGCCTAGCAGGCCCGCCGGGTCGCGGCGACTTGGCGCGACCGGCGTGTTCCGGGAGGCGAAGGGGCCGGGCGGGCCATCCCATCGGGGCTCGGCGCGAGTGCGCTCTCCGGCAAGCGCCGCGGCCGGTTGCGCGCAGTGTCGTGGTCCCAAGGTTCCGGCGCCGCTGGTGCGGTGGCGCGTCTCCCGCGCCCGCTGCTCGAAGGTGTCGCTGTCGTGCTCAGTCGGGCGGCGGTACCGGGCGGGTGGGCTCGCTCGGTTGGAGGGCGTCCCCGAGGGCCTCGCGAATTACGTGATAGATGACGTTCTGCTCAACGGTGCCGCGCACGAGTTCGCTGCCGGGACCGCCGGCGTAGATCGCGACGTCGCTGCCCGAGTGGGATTCCATCTCCAGCGGCACCAGCGCGCGCTGGCGGTAGTCGGGATCCTGTGGGTTCGTCGTGGCGGGATCGGTCGCGGGCCGGGCGGCGCCGGGGCCGTTGGCGTAGGCCAGGGTGGTGTAAGGCGCGCCGGCGTCGTCCACGGCGCGCGGGCGCGCGCCACCCTTGCCGTCGCTCTCGACCACCCAGCCGAGGATCGGATTGCCGCGCCTGGGGTAGCCGCCCATCGAGAAGGTGTGGTCGTGGTCGGCGGTGACGATCACCAGCGTGTCGTCGAGGTCGATCTCCTCGAGAGCACTCGCGATCGCATCCGAAAACTCGATCGTCTCGTCAAGGGCGCGGTAGGCGTTGCCGTCGTGGTGGGCGTGGTCGATGCGGCCGCCCTCGACCATCAGGATCCACGGCCGGGCCCGCGCCGCCAGCACGCGCAGCGCGGCCCGGGTCATGGTGGCGAGCGTGGGCTCGTCCTGGTTCTCGCGCTCGCGGTCGACCGCGTAGGCCATGTGCGAGGGCGCGAAGAGTCCGAGCAGGCGACGCGGCGGCGGAGTTGCATCGAGTGCCTGGCGCAACCCGCTCGCCGTCCACACCACGGCGGTCTCGGCGGGCGCGCGGGCGCGGAACTCGAGCGTCAAGTTTCGGCCGTCGAGGCGTGCGCCGGCCTGCTCGGGGTGCTCGGGGTCGGTCTGGCCGCGCGGCAGGAAGAGGGCACGGCCGCCCCCCAGCACGACGTCGAGGCCGTCGCCCGCGGGCGACTCGACGAGTTGGCGGGCAATATCCGGAAAGCCCGCCGCCCGCGCGTCGGCGGGCAGCGTCGCGTCAAGCTCCCAGTCCCGATGCGGGATGTGCGCGTAGCAAGCTGCCGGCGTGGCGTGGGTGACGCGCGTCGTGGTGACCACACCCGTCGAGAGGCCGGCGCGTTCGGCCTGCTCGAAGAGGGTCGGCACCAGATGCTCGGCGACCGCCCGCCAATCCCCGCGCGCGGCCCCCGCGTCGAGGCCGATCATCCCGGCACGCGTCTTCACCCCGGTCGTGAGCGCGGTCATGGTGCCGGCCGAATCAGGCACCTGCGAATCGGTATTATAGGTCTTGGCGTGCGCCAGTTGCGGCAGAGTCTCGAAGGCCAGCGAGAACTCCTCGCCGGCGAGCCCGCGCTCCTGCCCGGCCAGGATCCGCGCCGCGGTGACGGTGGTCACGCCCATGCCGTCGCCTACAAATAGCAGGACGTTGCGCGCCCGTCGGCGCGCTGGGCCCGCGTGCTGGCGCGTGAGTGCGGCGACCCGCGCCGCGCCGGCGCGGTACCAGGGATCGGTCGAGGGGGCCTCGGCCGGCACGACGAGCCGCGGGGTCGGCGGAAGCGGACTTGCCGCCGCAGCGTCGCCGGCCTGTGCCGCGCCAAGCGCGGTTGAAGCGGGGGTCGGCGCGGAAGTGCTTGACCGCGAGAGCGGGGCGGCGGCGGGCGCGGTCGAAGCGGGAGGGAGCGCTGCCGCGGCCGGTGTTTCGGGTCTCGTCAGGGTCGGGGGAGATGCGGCGGCCCGCGTGGCGTCGCGCGCTGCTGCGCCAGGTACCGCAGCAAGGGGTGGTGTGGTCGTGCTGAGTGAGCCCTTGAGATCGAGGGCCGCCCCGCCCGGTGTTGCGAGCAGCAGGATCAGCGTTGCGGAGCAGAGGAATCGACTCGAGCCCGCACCGGTTCGCGGACTTCGCTGCGTGCCGGCGCGAGGGTGTCGCCGGTCTCCGCGGGGACTTGCGCGGCATTCCATGCGCAGGTCCGTACCACCACGACCCGCTCGGGCGCGACGTCACTCCGGCTGCTCCGGTGCCTTTTTTGACACAAATGGCGCCTTTGGTAGGCCCGGCGCAGCCGTCTGTCCGCAGGTTCCGCGCGGCCCGGCTGCCCACCCTCAGGAGGAACGCCCCATGAAACTCGGCATGACGCTCGGCACCTTCGGCCCCAAGGTCGAGATCGACATCGAGGCGATCCGCGAGGCCGAGTCCCTTGGCTACGACTCGGTGTGGTCGGCCGAGGCGTGGGGCAACGACGCGGTCGTGCCCCTCGCCTGGATCGGCGCGCAGACCTCCAGGATCCGGCTCGGCACGGCGATCATGCAGATGCCGGCGCGCACGCCGGCGATGACGGCCATGCAGATGATGACGCTCGATCAGTTGAGCGGCGGGCGTGCCCTCTGCGGCATCGGCCCCTCGGGCCCGCAGGTGGTGGAGGGCTGGCACGGCCAGTCGTATGGCAAGCCACTCAAGCGCACCCGCGAGTACATCGCGATCCTGCGCAAGATCTTCGCGCGCAGCGACAAGGTCGAGTTCAGCGGCGAGTACTACCAGATGCCCTACCGCGGCCCCGACGCCTCGGGTCTCGGCAAGCCGCTGCGCAGCATCCTGCACGGCCGCGCCGACATCCCGATCTACACCGCGACGATCTCGCCCAAGGGCATCGAACTCGCCGCCGAGATCGCCGACGGGTTCATCCCGGTGTGGACCGGGCCGCAGGGCCTCGCGACGTTCAAACCATTCCTCGACAAGGGTTTCGCCAGGGCCGGCGGCGCGCGGCCGCTCGACATCGCCCCGGTCGTCAACGTGGTGCTGCACGACGACGCGGCCCAGGCACGCGATTTCGTCCGCCCGGGCATCGCCCTCTACGTCGGCGGCATGGGCGCGCGTGAGAAGAACTTCTACAACGACCTGGTCTCGCGTCAGGGCTGGCCCGGCGAGGCGAAGAAGATTCAGGACCTCTACCTCGACGGCAAGAAGAGCGAGGCCGCGGCCGCCGTCCCCGACGCGATGGTCGACGCCCTCACGCTGGTCGGTCCCAAGGAGAAAATCCGCGATGGACTCGCGGTGTGGAAGGACAGCACCGCCACCACCCTGCTGATCGGCAGCGATCGCCGCGGCCGCCGGGCTGTTGCCGAGATCCTCGGCTGAGGGCGCGAGCAGGTCGCGGCAGTGGGTGTCGGCGCGGAGTGCCGCCGCGTCGTTAAAGCGTGTCCCGGCCGAGGACACCCCGAGCGGTCGTGCGGACGGCAAGGCGACGCGCGGCCCGGG
>SXGT01440537.1_pt1 | contig 36884 bp, 29 predicted proteins | sample 3176221 | NCBI WGS metagenome assembly SXGT01 (sample SAMN11356862, study PRJNA531348) | freshwater metagenome | isolation source: freshwater sample F1-120 | place: China: Fuxian Lake, Yuxi | collected 2017-12-25 | reverse complement strand
GAAGCGATCCACGTCCTCGCGGTTCCACTTCTCGAGCGTGGCGATCAAATCCGCGCTGATGCCTTGCGGCACGAACTTCAGCTTTCCGGCCACTTTTGGGTCCTGCATCATTGCGCCGCCGTCGCTGCCCATCGGCACGCGCGACATGCTCTCGATGCCTCCCGCGACCACGAGCTGCTCCCAGCCCGAGCGCACCTTCATCGCCGCCGTGTTGCACGCCTCCAGCCCCGACGCGCAGAACCGGTTCACCTGCACGCCCGGCACATCGAGGTCCCACTCCGCATACAGCGCCGCCGTCTTCGCGATGTCCGCGCCCTGATCGTTCACCGGCGTCACGCACCCCAGTACCACGTCATCCACCTGCGACGTATCCAGCTTGTTGCGCTCCTTCATCGCCACAAACAACTGCCGCAGCAACTCCACCGGCGTCGTGTTGTGCAACGAACCATTCGCCTTCCCACGCCCGCGCGGCGTGCGAATCGCATCAAATACATACGCATCTTGAGCCATGAACAGAATCCTCGGCGGTTAGTTTACATGCGAACTAATCATAAACCGTCCCCGCCTCCCATGCAAACACTCGAAGCCATTTCAGAAGTAGGGGCAACCCCCTGTGGTTGCCCTTGCAATAGCCAGATTACTACCGATTTGGGCGGCCACGGGGGGCCGCCCCTACCTACTCCGACTTATGAAATGGCCTCTTTGAATTGTAGGTGCCCCGCCCCCTCGCCTAGCGCCCCACCCCAGTGGCGGCGGGCGTCCTCGCCCGCATGAGTCCGAAAGTCTTCCGCCTGAATACCCTCGTCCGACGTCTCCCCCAATACTCTTAGGCACCTTGTTGCACTCCGGCGAACGCCAGTGCGAAACAAGGTTTACGTTCGGAGTTCCGCCTTCAGGCGGTGGCTCGGGCGACCCCATCCGCGTAAACGCGGAACTCCAAACAGCAGTTGCGAGACAAGGATCATTTGCTTGTCATGGGCAGGAAAAAATCTACGGAAGTGCAACAGGGGGAATTCGCCACTTGCTCAAATTCAGGCGTCCGGTTCGTAGCGCCGCCAGAACAGAACGGCGGCGCTACGAATGGAGAAACCAAGGCGAATATTCGCTGTCAGATCGGCGCACACGCTCCAAAGTTAAGGGTGGGAGATCGCACTACAGATGCCGTCGACTTCCTGACAGTACTGGTCTGGCGTCCCGGGTTTGCACGTATAGTTAGTGGTGTCGCAATACCTCGAGTTAGCGGTTGCCAAGCGAGAGTCAGGAGTAGTAATAGGGGGACGGATCTGGACTTCGGGCGTACAATCCGCTTTAAGCGTTCGTGGAGCGCACCAAAGTAGTCCCAAATTTCGGTTCCTATTCCAATAGGTCACTTCGTTTGTTCTGAAAATACCGTCATTCCACTGGCTGACGAATAGCTCTTCGAGCTTTTTACCACGGAAATCCACAGGTACTGCTTGGAAGCAGTGCTCCACCTGCGCATTGTATCCTTTCATATTGAGGAGCGGGACGCTGATCAACTTGCCAAGCCTCTCCAATGCAGTTTTTACATCCGCGGGCCAGTCGGTATCTGGCGCCTTGGCATAGTCAACGTAACTCCAGTCCTTCTTCGCATCCTGGACGGCAAGGACTGCAGCAATGACAGCGTCCAATCGGTTCGTCAATTCCGTAAGCGGATACCGAAGTCCTTCAGTCTCGTTGATGGCTCGAGTCATCTCCGCCGCGGCCTCCTCCAAATCTTCTTTACCCGGATTCGAGGTACTCGTATGCAGTCGCGCAAGTGGATCCGCCCGATTCAGCATGTGATTGATGACTCCATGAGTAAGTCCCGCCAGCGGTAAGATCTTCTCCACCCCGCCCGCATCGTCGACCCGGTCCAACAAGTGATCCAAGTGCATGTCTTGCAGCAAATACATCGTCGCCTGGCCCGCGGCGTTTACGTCCGCATACCACGGATACCGCCGCGTCACTCTGAAATCCGCTGGATTTCCCTTCTGTCGGTCTACGGCGTATCCCCGTCGGGATACATACAAACTGGTACCAACAGCGCCCGCCGCGAATGCAGAGCGAATGATGAAACGGCGCCTAGTCGTTTTTCCCTCATCTACAGACATTGACGATCTCCTTTTGGCTCAATCGAGCCCTTTGCAGAGCAGCCTGATCCACACACTCCAAATACTTATTAAGAATCAATTCTGATTGAGTTACATGGCAGATCTGACTAACGAACATGATTCATTTGTGAGATTACACAGAATACACACTATTCTGAGAAAGTCAACGGAAACATCGTTTCGCAAATCCTACACGCAGTTCAGTGCTCCGCAGACCCATTGTTTCTCTAAGCGTTTTGGCTCGATCTCTTTGTTTCGCACCCCGTCTTGCGAGGAGCGAACTGACCGGAGTGCAACGAACCGCGCATATCTATAGGAGATCTCTCGAGAGCGGATCGGGTAAAAGCGGAGGGACATACGGGTCCTCGTAGGCGCGGGAACATCAGAGAGGCCAGGGTGTCCCTCGGCGCGGATTTTCCGTATACTCGCGCCCTTGTCCGAACACGAAGGGTCATCGAGTCACATGGTTCCGTCCGCCCCGGCGGCCAAGCCGGTCAACAAGCTCAGCATCCTCATCCCCGTGTACAACGAGGCGATGACGCTCGAGCGCCTGCTCCGGCGGGTGCTCGAGGTCGAGCTGCCCTGCGCGCGCGAGTTGGTCATTGTCGACGACGGCTCGACCGACGGCAGCCGCGACATCCTCGATCGCTTCGCGAAGCAGCATCCAGAGATCCAGGTCATCCTGCATTCGCGCAACCAGGGCAAGGGCTCCGCCATCCGCACGGCGATCAAGCACATGACTGGCGATTGGGCGATCATCCAGGACGCCGACCTCGAATACGATCCGGGCGAATATCCGAAACTCCTCAAGCCGGCCCTGCTCGGCATCGCGGACGCCGTCTTTGGCTCGCGTTTCGCCATGGGTGAGTTCCGCCGCGCGCTCTACTTCTGGCACACCTTCGCGAACAAAACCCTCACACTCTTCACCAATCTCTTCTCCGGCCTGAACCTGACGGACATGGAGACCTGTTACAAACTTATCCGCGCGGACATTCTCAAGTTGCTGGTGATTCGCAGTTCAGGCTTCGACATCGAACCGGAACTCTCCATCAAGCTCGCACGGCTCGGCGCGCGCATCTACGAAGTACCCATCTCCTACCGCGGCCGCACCTACATGGAAGGCAAGAAAATCCGCGCGAAGGACGCGGTGTGGGCGCTGCTCGCGCTTGTGCGTTATCGCTTCTTCGACCCGAACTACTGCACCCACGACGGCTTCCTCATCCTCCAAGCCGTCCAAAAAGCGCCGCGCTTCAACCGGTGGATGTTTGAGCAGATCGCGCCGCATCTCGGCGATGAAGTGCTGGAGGCCGGCTGCGGCATCGGCAACCTGACACAGTTCGTGCTGCGCAAGAAGCGTCTCGTCAGTCTGGACATCGACCCGTTCTACGTCGACCGCATCCGAAATGCTTACGGGAACCTGACCAACCTCAGCATCCAGCAGGCAGACATCACGAACAAAGCGGACATGCAGCGCGCTGCCGCCGGAGGGAACTTCGACGGCGCCTTCTGCCTCAACGTGATCGAGCACATCGAAGATCACGTGGCCGCGTTACGCAACTTCTACGACGTGCTCAAGCCCGGCGGCCGCGCGGCCATTCTGGTTCCGAACGACCCGGCGCTCTACTCGGGCGTAGACCGCACGCTCGGGCATTGCCGGCGCTACACGCCGGAACTCCTGACAAAGACGATGGAAGAGGCCGGATTCAAGGTGGAGAAGTGCTGGGGATTCAACCGCGTTGGCGGATTCGGCTGGCGCGTCTCCGGAAAAATCCTGCGCAAGACGACGCTATCCGCAGGCCAGATGCGCCTCTTCGAACTGCTCATGCCCATCGTGAAACTCGCCGAGCGCGTGCCCTTCCACACCCACAACAGCGTGATCGTCGTCGGCATCAAACCGCAGTGATCTCACCCTCACGCCGTATCCGCCGACGCGAATGCAACAAAACTCCACCAGATATAGCGAGAATGGTCAACAGTGAAGCCCCGCTCACAGTCGCGCCGATGCGCAGCGACGCAGGCGCATACCGCATTTCGATCGTGTGCTTGCCCCCTTCGACACGCACACCGCGAAACGCTGTATCCACGCACAAAACTTCGCGCTCGGAGCCGTCTACATACGCTTTCCAACCCGGATAGTACATCTCCGAAAACACCAAAACGCCGGGCGCGGAAAGTTCAGCATCCACGGCAATACGCTCCGGCTGATATTCCCGAATCGTCACTGGCTCTGCAGCGGGCGTCGCACGCAACCCAGCCGCATCGAACGCGCCCGTCACCGTGATCTGCTTCCGATAATCGATTCGGCCATCGCGCAGCATCGCGATTGCCTCGTCGTCGTTGGCACACGCGATCACCTCGTGAATGGGATAGACCGGCGGAAGCGCAGCCGTGTTCTCGTATACGGAAAACTTCCCCTCTACGATGGCACGGAATCGCTGCGCCTGCGCCAAGGAAAGCTTGGAGAACCCTGGGCGCCGCTCGACGCAAACAATGTACCGGACGTTAAACAGATCGATCAGCGGCAGCATCTTCGGTGACATCCATTCGTCAGGGTAATTCTGCGTGTCCTGCAATCGCCCGTCCGCGCCGCGAGGAGCCAGCGAAATGCCACCCACCTGATCCAATACACGGGCATGTCGCGACAGGATGAGCCCGTGATATCCCTGAAGTATGCGATCGCTTGTGAGCAGCCCGACTGCGGATCCGTGCCGAAGTGCGAGTGGATGAAATACCAGTGCGACTCGATCCATGTCCATGCGGGATGCCGAAAATCGCGCGAAGTCAGGATTGACGCGATAGTGCTCCGTATCGCCCCAGACACCCGCCGTATTCGCCTTCCAGAAAGATTCGGCCACCGACGCCCCGATGAGCACACTACAGCCGAGGAGCCAAATCCGCCGGTCTCCGGCGAACGCGATCACCAAGACCACACCGGCTGCTCCGGCCACGCACGCCGCCATCTGCGCAGACGGAAGCGGACGGCCCATGAGTGCCGGCAAAACCGACAGCGTGACCAACGGGACGAAGGTGATCAACGCGATCCGCCCCCGGTGCATTCGATCCTGCGACGCGCTTGAAGTCCATGCAGCCACCCCGAAGGCACCGAGATACGCCACAGCCCACCAGGCCATGCCGGCCATTCTCACCGAACCCCTGACGCCGCTGTACACAGGCAAATGCTGGATCACAGAGTCGAAGTACCATCGCGGCATAAGCGCATATAACATGCACAGCGAGGCCGCGAAAAACGCGGACCAAGCACCGGCGTTCCTGCTAAAAATAAGCCCCGCAACTGCCAGCCCCATCATCGTGCGCGCCGCGGCCGCTGCCTTCCAATTACCGTCATCCTTTATCCAACTTTCCACAACCCTGATTTTCGGCTCTTGAAAAAAAAAGCTGATGTGCTCAAATGAGACCCCCTGGGCCCGCACCGATTCAGCGAAGAGTTCGCGGCTGGGAATCAACTGGATAGCTGCAAGGCCCAACCCCAAACCGATGGCCAAGAGGCCTAAAATCACGCGAGGAAGCGCATCGCGCAACGCAAGGCGCCGCTGAAACAAAGCGATCGAAAGAAACGCCGCCGCGTATGCAGCGAAAAAATATAAACCAAACGCGAACCCCTGAGGATCGCCTCCAAAAATCATAAGTGTGACGGTGAACGTGAGACCGAGTGCCGAACCGAAACGTCCATTGCGACAAATGCGATCGATAAAAAAAAGCGCGAGCGGAAACCATGCAAGCGTCTGAAGACTCCAGATATGCGATCCCCGCAACGCGGGAAAAACCAGATCCCCGGCAATCGCGATGAACGCGAAATAAAGTGCGGGCAATCGGAGGCCGAAAGTACTGCGGCCCAGCAAGTAACTGAACGCACCCGCGAGATAACAATGCAGAAGTACGACAATTTTGACAGCCGTCTCAAAGGAAAACAGTCCGAACAGGATCGTCGTTGGATAAAAAACACCGGCGCTGGGCATCGCCAGATGGGGATAGCCGGCGAACCAATTCGGGTTCCACAGCGGCACGTCCCCGCGCGCCAATGCCTTGCCGCTGTACACGAGCGAAGGTTGCGTCAGAGAGTTAAGATCGCGCCAGTCTGCATCTGCATTCAGCGTACGCCCACCAAACGCCAGCGGATGCAGGATCACAGCCACAAAAAGTGCGACGAGCAGCAGGTCTATAGTCCACGCAAGAAAATGGCTTCGTCGCGACGCCGACGCCTGCTGCCCCGGATCCGGCATGCGTCACTTCTCGGTAAGTCGTGCGACGGAATCTATTCGACCGCCCTTTAAGGGCGTAGATGCAAGAACAGCAAGCCGCCGGCCATACTCGACGTAGTAGCGATACTGCTGCGCGACGTCGTCGGCCGCTTTGCCGGTGTGGATGATGGCCGTAAGGTGTGGTTCGATCGATACGCCGCCCGCGTAGCCGCGTTCGCGCAGGTCCGCGAGCACCTCGCGCACACAACCGTCGCCCTCGCCGGGGTAGCAATACTGCAATTCCCCGTTCACGCGGCGACCGTCTTTGACGTGAACATACGCGATGTCCGGCAGAACGCGGCGGTAGTACTCCCACGTGTCCTGGCCATATTCGACAGGGTTCCCCGTGTCGAACACGAGTTTCAGCGCGGGACTGGCAACCTCGCCCAGCAGCACAACGCTGTTCTCCGCACTCAGGCCGCCCCAGCCGGAACAATTCTCATGCACAAGCGTGATCCCGGCGTCTTCCGCCATACCCGCGAGATACTTCATCCGCGCGATCGATTCACGCCGCCATTCGCGTTCGGCGATCGGCTCTTCCGTTCGGTTCGGATAACTCATCACCCGGATCAGCGGACACTTGAGTCGCTTCATGCGCGGGATGGCCCGCTTAAGATCGTCGCGATCAATATTCACATCGCACGTAATCGGCCGTGCCCAATTCGCAATCGCACTGCCGAAGCACGATATCTTCAAACCGCTCTCGTCTATTGCACCCGCAACGCGCGCAAACGCATTGTCGTCAATCTGCGTCACGTTTACGCCATCGACGAGACGGATCTCCAGATGCGTCCAGCCAAGTTCGCGCTGCGCACGAATCTGCGTGTGGATGTCTTTGCCTGCTTCGTCACCGATGCCGCTGAAAAACATGATGGTTCCGATTCCTTCAATGCCATCCCGTGAAGTATATCGCCGCAGCACCTCTCGCCAGAAATGAGAAACCCCGGCGTGTTCCCGCGCCGGGGTTGGTCTCGATATGTGTGGAGCCCCAATTACATCGGCCGAACGTTCGCCGCTTCGGGACCCTTGCGGCCTTGCCGCTCCTCATACTCGACCTTCTGGTTGTCCTGAAGGCTGCGATAGCCCTCACCGACGATGTTGGAGAAGTGGACGAAAAGATCCTTCCCGCCGCCGTCCGGCGTGATGAACCCATAGCCCTTCTCGCTGTTGAACCACTTCACTGTACCGATCGCCACTTGCCTTCTCCTTCATGCTTCATCGCCCGGTGAACGGGCCTCGACCTGTCCCCAATTGCAACAGTTTGACCGGGGCCATCGGGGACACACCCAGGCCCGGCCTGATAACGCCTTTGCAGTTTACTGGAAACATTGGCAATAAGCAATGGTTTTTCGATAGACCGACGAGTAACGAAAACCCGCCTTTTTGGCTCAAATTCTGCTAAATTTGGCCTCAGAATAATTAGATTTCGGCGTTCGCCAGCTGCGCAATCGCATTGCGCGTGACGCTGTCCGGCGCCATCCGCGCCAGGAAATTACGCGCAGCACAGGCTGCCGCCGATTCCCACTGCGCAACCTGGCCAATACGCCGCGATCGCGTCTGGATGAAATCGACGCGCTTACGGCGGCGCTCTTCGTAGCGCGTGAGTGCTGCCGGAACCTCCTGCGATTTCGCGAGTTCGTCGGCGAGCACGTACGCGTCTTCGATCGCCATCGCCGCGCCCTGGCCCATGTTCGGTGTCATCGCGTGTGCCGCATCCCCAAGCAGAGCCACCCGGCCTTTGACCCACGTATCAAGGCAAATTTCTTCAAGATCATTCCACAGCAATTGGTCCGCCGATGTGATCGAAGCGAGCATCTCCGGCGCGGGACCTTCAAATGTGGAAAATAGGCTCTTGAATTCATCGAGTGAAATATTGCGCTTGGTCGGATCGTTCTGCGGCGCGTTTAACGTCCCGAAACAATACACCTTGCCGTCGCCCAGCGGCACCACGCCGAAACGCCGGCCCCGTCCCCACATCTCCCAAGTGTCAGCGTTTTTGAATTCGCCGCGCGCAACGAAACGCCAGCAGGTGTAGCCCGAATAATCCAGATAGGTCTCGCCGAAGGTGAACCAGCGGACGACAGAGCGAATGCCGTCAGCTCCGATCACCGCGTCGAACTCATGCAGTGTGCCGTCGCTTAGTTGCGCCATTACACAATCGCCCTTCTGTTCGATCGCTTTTACTGTCGTGTTTAAACGGATACACGCGGGGTCCACGCCCGTCAGCAGCCCCTCATGCAATGCGGCACGGTGCAGCGCGTAGGCGCGACCCAAGCCGTTCGGCAGCGTGCGAAAATCCAAACCAGACAACGTGCGTCCGCGCGCATCCGCCACGCGAGCGACGGCGACTTCGAGCCCGCGCTTCGCAACCGCGCTCGCAAGGCCAATACGCCCGAGCACCTTCATCGCGTTCAGCCCGAGCACAATCCCCGCGCCGACCGGCGCCCAAGCCGCCGCGCGCTCGACTAGCTCCGCCTGAATGCCCTTCTGCTTGAGCGCCGCGGCAAGCGTCAACCCGCCGATGCCACCGCCAACTATGAGTACACGCATCAATACCCCGAATTTACCGTTTGGAATCCGAAATCGTACTGCGAAGGCCTAAAGGTAGGCAAAGAAGAGACTAGCTAGATAAACTGCTTCAGATATTCGTAACTTCTCCCCGCAATCCCCGTCGGGCCCATGTCAAAATCGAAGACCTCGATCGAGACGTAGTCCTGAAAGCCGATGTCTTTCAAAGCCTGGATGATCGGCGCGAAATTCACCCTTCCGAAGCCCGGGCCTTTCAGGTTTTCGTCGTTCGCGTGGTAGTGGCGCAGATATTTGGCGTACTGCTTGATCGTATCTGGACGCGGCTTGGGTTCCTGCGCCATTGCTTTCGTGTCGAGAATGAGCTGGAAGTTCGGATGCGCGATAGCATCAATGAGTTCCACCGTCTGCGCAGCGGTACTGCAAAAATCCGTCTCCGCCGGTGAGAGTTGCTCCATGCACAAAGTCACACCGCGCGCTTCAAGAACCGGCAACGCCTTCTCGAATACCTCGCGAGCGTGATCGAAGGCTTTGCAGTACGGCATCCCCTCTTCGAGATTGCGCTGCTTGGGCGAGCCGAAAATCATTCGCGTGCCGCCAAGGTCACCGCAGCAATTCACAAGGTCGATGATGTATTGCGCCGTGCGCGCGCGAACAGCGTCGTCCGCCGTCGTGAGATGCACGCCCTGCGGCCCGACGAGCAGCCAGTGTAGTCCGATAATTTCCAGCGTGTTCTCATCGGCGATGCGTCGGATTTCGGCGCGCTTCTCCGCGGTGATTTCGTTCACATCGTTCGCGAACGTAAACGGCGCGATCTCAATGCCGTTATAGCCGACGTCTGCAACGTAGTCGCAGGTCCGCTGCCAGTCGTTCCAGTCCTTGAAGATTTCGTTGCAAATACCCAGTTTCATCAGGTTTTCTCGACGAGGAAATAAATGTCGGTCCTCAGTTTCTGCGGGTCATCGTTCCAATGTCCGTAGACTTCCCAAAAGGGGCCCTTCATGTGCAGCTTGTTCTGCGCGATCCAGGCATGCAGCGCTTCGTAGGTCCTCCCCAATTCGGAGTACGGTCCAATGTGGACGCCGTGCGCCGCGAGACCGGATGGTGTTTGCGTATAAATAATTCCAGCCGGCGGTTCGGGTTTGGCGCTAACCTGCACGCCCACTTCCATCCGCTTCGGCCCCTCCAGGTACACGACGACGTTTAGGCCGGGCTTTGTCTCCGGCTTGCTGCGGAGAAAGGGCCAGATCGGGCCCGAAGCCTTTGGAATAGTGACCGACAAATCCTCGCGCCGCGATGAAGTCCGCACGGCGGCAAGAGTTACCGGCTCCACGTTCACGACCTCAAACTCGTTCATGTCACGTGACCTTTATCGTTTTGCCGGACTTCGCGCTTTTGTAGATGGCTTCGAGCAATGCGATCGCCTTGCGGCCTTCGCGACCGCCGATTGCAGGCGGGCGCTTCGTGCGAATCGCGCGCACGAAATCCTCGATCTGCCGGCGGTGACCTTCGATCTTGAGGCCCTTCAGCGGATCGCCGGCGCCAGTGCCGAGTTCGCTCTCGCCCTTCATCGCGGCGAGGATCTTTTCGTCCGCCGCGCGCTTTTTCACGAAGTCCCAGAACACCAGCTTGCCATCCTCGATCACCGCGCTGCCCTGCGTGCCGTGCACCTCGACACGCGCAGGGTGGCCCGGCCAAATCGCCGTGCTGCCCTCAATGACGCCGTGCGCACCGTTCTCGAATTCGAGCATGACGGTGGCCAGATCCTCGACTTCAATCCGCTCATGCGCGACCGTGGCGATTCGCGCGTGCACGCTTTTCACGGGACCCATGAACCATTGCAGCAAGTCGATCTGATGGATGCCCTGGTTCATCAGCGCGCCGCCACCGTCGAGCTTCCAGGTACCGCGCCATGCGCCGGAATCGTAGTACGCCTGCGAGCGGTACCACTTGATATACGCATCGCCGAGCACCAGCTTGCCGAAGCGCCCCTGGTCAAGCGCCTTGCGCACATGCTGCGCGGCTTCGGCGAAGCGGTACTGGAAAATACATCCGAGCAGCACGCCCGCCTTGTCGCAGGCCTTCAAAATACGATCGACGCGCGCCGTCGTGATCTCCAGCGGCTTCTCGGACATGATGTGTTTGCCCGCCCGCGCGACGGTCTCCGCCAGTTCCGCCCGCGCTCCGCTTGGCACGCACAGCGACACGGCATGCAAACCCGGATGTTTGAGCATCTCGCCAAGGTCGGTATACGCCGTACCGCCGTACTGCTTGGCGAAGTCCCGCGCCAACTCCTCACGTTTGTCGCACACGGCGACCAGCCGCGCGCCCTTGACCGCGTTGACCGCCTGCGCATGCACCGGCCCGATGTTGCCAAGCCCGACGATTCCGTATCCGACTTCCTTCATGTAGGACTCCTTTTGCGCCGGAGATTGTAACAAAGAGAGACGCGGTCGCGCGGGAGCGCGACCCTCCCCGCTGCGCTTGCCCAGCCCGGCCTTGCCTGTTACCATGCGGCGTTTCACGGGAGGCGGCACGCGAATGCTTGGACTGAGTGGCTGGGACTGGGTCGCGCTGGTCCTCTATTTCGTCTCGACCGTCGTGGTCGGCCTGTGGACCGTGCGCCGGGTGAAAGACACCGCCGACTTCTTCATGGGCGGCCGCCGTTTCGGCAAGGTATTCATGGTGTTCTACGCCTTCGGCGCGGGCACCAGCGGCAATGACGCGGTCGGCGTTTCGTCGAAGACCTACACGACCGGCTTCTCCGGTATCTGGTACCAGTGGCTCTGGCTGTTCTGCACGCCGTTCTACTGGCTCATCGCGCCTGTCATGCGCCGCATGCGTTGCCTGACCACGGGCGACTATTTCGAACACCGCTACGACGGCAGCGTCGCCGGGCTCTATACCATTGTCGGAGTGCTCCAGCTCACGGTGAACATCGGCGTGATCTCGCTGGGCGCGGGCTCGATGATCGAGGGCATCACCGGTGGCGCGATTCCGAAGAACTACGCCATCCTCGCGATGGCACTGCTCTATATGATCTACGGTGTCGCCGGCGGCCTCGCCGCGGCCATCGTGACGGACCTCGTCCAGGGCATTCTCACCATCGTTCTCTCCTTCATCCTGATCCCCTTCGCGCTCGAAGCGGCGGGTGGATTCACCGGCCTGCACGACGTCATCGGCCGCGAGTTCGCCGACAAAAACATGTTCAGCCTGTCGACCCCCGGCGAGATCAATCTTTTCTGGATCGCCATGCTCGGCCTGAACTCGCTCATCGGTATCGTCACGCAGCCGCATATCATGGGCGTGTGCGCGGCGGGCCGCACGGAGATGGACGGCCGCGTCGGCTTCGCCGGCGGCAATCTCATCAAGCGCGTCTGCACGATTCCCTGGATGCTCGTCGGCCTCTGCGCCGTCGTCATCTACCTCGGCACGGACATCAAGCCCGACACCGTCTTTGGCCAGATGGCCAGCGACCTACTTCCGAAGGTCGCGCCGGGCCTCGTCGGCCTTTTCCTCGCGGCGCTGATTGCCTCCGTCGTGGACTCCTGCGGCGCGTTCATGGTCTCGTGCTCCGGCCTCTTCACGCAGAACCTGTACAAGCGCTGGCTCGTCCGCGATCGCAAGGACAATCACTACGTCTTCATCGGCCGCATCGCCGCCTTCGTAATTGTTCTCGGCGGCGTCGGCTTCAGTTTCATGTTCGACAACGTCCCGGACGGCCTGGTCACTTTCTTCAAACTCCAAGCCATGATGGGCCCTGCGTTCTGGATCGGCCTCGTCTGGCGCCGCGCGACGCCGCTGGGCGCCTGGGCCGCCACGCTGACCGCCTTCGCGCTGATGTGGGGCACGAGCCTGGGCGGATTCCACGCATGGGCCGCGGGTGAGCCCTACTCGATCCGCAAAGAAATCACGTCGGTGGTCAGCAATACTAAATTTAAGACCGTTGACGACGTGAAGGCGGCGATCGACGCCGTACCGAACACGATGTGGGAAGTCGCGGAAAGCAAAGGGGTCCCGATCGCGGATCTCGTGATGTGGAACGGAGGCGGACCTGCCGCGATGACGATCGCAGATCGCCCGCTAAGCCTCGACGAAACTATCCGGATTTCGCCGCCTGCTTTGCCGGCCTACATGATCTGGAACGGGAAGTTCCGCGACTCGTGGCAAATCTTCACCTATCTCATCGGCGGCTTTGGTGCAGGGATTCTGGTCAGCCTCGTCACCCGGCGCGCGCCGAAGGAACGTCTCGATCGCGTGTTCAACGCCATCCGCACCCCCGTCAACACCGAAGAGCCGCACATCACTGAACCTTTCTCATTGCCCGCCGGCCTGCCCGTCGGCCAAGTGAGAAAGGTCATCAACCACCCCGATCTCGAAATCTACTGGCCCTCCGCGACCGCTGTCGGCGGCTTCGCACTCTTCTGGGCTTGCGTCGCAATCCTCGTCGGCTTCGTTTTCTGGATGGCGACCTGGGGCGCGTAACACGACTTGAGATCACAATTTGTGATCTCAATATTCGGCGCCCTTTGGTAACAAGTCGCAGGAAAACGCCCTAGAATTTGCTAGATCAGTGACTTTAATTCTTTGCCTACTTTCTTTTTTTCCAAAAAGAAAGTAGGCTAGGGAGCCGAGAGAACACCATAGAACCGCGCCAATGCGGGTCGAGGAGAACACCATGGCAGAACAATCGCGCAGGGAATTCATCGCGGGTACGGCAAAAGTGGGCGCGGCGGCAGTGACCGCGGCGGGCGTCATCGGCTCGTCGAAGACAGCTTGGGCCGGATCAAACGACAAGGTGCGCGTGGCCGTCATCGGCATCCACGGCCGCGGCAAAGACCACATCGACGGCTGGATCGGCCAGGACAATGTCGAAATCGCCACGCTCTGCGATGTGGACGAGAGCCTCTTCGAGAAGACCTACTCGTCGATGTTTAAGAAAAAGGACGGCACTGTTCTGGCCAAGCCGAAATTCGAGACCGACATGCGCCGCGTGTTCGAGGACAAGGACATCGACGCCATCTCCATCGCCACGCCGAATCACTGGCACTCCCTCGCGGCGATCTGGGCGATGGAAGCCGGTAAGGATGTCTACGTCGAGAAGCCGCTTTCGCACAACGTCTTCGAAGGCCGACAGCTCGTAAACGCCGCGCGCAAGTACGACCGCATCGTGCAACACGGCACGCAGTGCCGCAGCAACCCCGGCATGCGCGAAGCCATGGACCACCTGCACAAGGGCACCATTGGCGAGGTCTACATGGCGCGCGGACTCTGCTATAAGAACCGCAACACCATCGGCAAGAAGCCGGACGCGACCGCGCCCACGGGTGTGAATTACGACATGTGGCTCGGGCCCGCGCCGCAGCGCGCCTTCAGCGAGAACCGCTTCCACTACAACTGGCACTGGCACTGGGCCTATGGCAACGGCGACATTGGCAACCAGGGCGTGCACCAGATGGACATCGCGCGCTGGGGCCTCGGCGTGAAGCATCCGTCGCGCGTGAGCTCCGCCGGCTATAAGTTCCTCTTCGACGACGATAAGGAAACGCCAAACGTCATCACGTCGTCCTTCGACTATCCGCACGACGGCCCGATGGGCAAGACGCTCGTGTTCGAAGTGCGCCCGTGGCTGACGAACGATGAAGGCGGCGCGAAGATTGGCGTGCTCTTCTACGGCTCCGAAGGCTACATGGTCATCGACAGCTACGATCACTACCAGATTTATCTCGGCCAGAAGTCTGAGAAGGGTCCGGGCGGTGAAGGCGGCGCGAACCACTACGCAAACTTTGTTGAAGCCGTGCGCAAGCGCGACCGCTCAATCTTGAATGCCGAAGCCGAAGAGGGCCACTACTCGTCGGCGCTGTGCCACCTGGGCCTGATCTCGGCGAAACTCGGCCGCAGCTTCGACTTCGATCCGAAGACCGAATCGATCCCGAACGACAAAGAAGCGAACGCCCTGCTCACGCGCGAGTACCGCGAACCCTTCGTCGTGAAGCCAATCAGCGCCTAATCAGCATAGATAGAAATGGGCCCCGAACTTCGGTTCGGGGCCCATTTTTTGCTATCCGTTCTGACGAGAGTCGGCGCCACGCATAGTTTCGAGCAGGTGTGCTTACTCCACCCACGCCGCAACCGGCGGATTCGCGAAGTCCTTATAGTATCCCGCCACGTCCGCTTCGGCCACGTCCCCGGAGTGAAGATATATGCGGTATGAGAACGTCAGCGATTCACCCTTCGGCAAGGTGTATTCGCCATTCTCCTTGCCTTCGGTAAAGTCCGAATATCCAAACGGATTCGCGCCAAGAAGCCCGTACGCGCGCACGTGCCAGTGCACCGGATGCCGGAAACTCTGCGGGCTATCCATCACGGTGATCCCGCGCGCGCCGAAGCCCTCCAGCGTGCCCGAGTAGTCGCACCACGCCGCCGGCTTGCCCCACACCGCCTTCTCGCCCACGCCGTTGTTTGTCGTAATTTTTCCGGTGCCGCCCGTCTCGCGCAGGTCGTCCGCCATACGCAAGCCGATGAGTCCGCCTTCCTTCGTATCGCCGAACTTCACGTCACCATACTCCGCGGTGAACTTCACCGTGACATCGATCAGGCGTCCACTCGCGGGTGTGTTGTAAAAAATGTAACTGCGTTCCTCGGCAATAACGGGCTTGCGATCCTTGTCCAGCCACGAATTGAGCGACCTGATCCAGCCCGCCGCGTATCCCGATCCCGTCGTGACGGCGTCCGGTACCTGCCACCCGGTGCGCTCGCCATACTCCCAAAAATCCGCCCCGTTGATGTCGCCGTGCGCCGTCCAGAACGAAACATGATGCGGATGGTCCTTCGTCTTGCCTTCCTTGCCGCTAAACGGCCAGTCGCGCGTGAGCGAAGCGCCGCCTTCACCCAAAACCGGCCACAGGTAGGGCTTCCGGTCGTCTTTGCTGAAGTGATACGCCGTGACGAGATCGCCGCCTACACTCACTTCGACCGCAGTATCGCCCTTCTGCGTAATGGACACCGAAGGCTCGCCCTTGTACTTCGCTTCGCGCACGACAAAGGTGTGGCGCCCGACAGGCGTGTTCGCTGGAAGGACGCCGTGGATGTGAGACCCAAGCATGGTTAGCGGTATATCAAGACCATTGTCACCAACCGCTCGCAGCGTGTTGAGCGACTCACCGGTGTTCATTTGGAGTGAGAAAGGCATCGCGCGCCCGGTCTCGGTGTTCTCCACTGTGAATGTCGCTTCGCGCACAGTTTGCGCCCAGGCATCATGCGCCGCGACGACGAGCAGTACCGCCCAAAAAGCCGTTCGCATCGAAGGTCTCCTTTTTCCCGTTAATGATTCTTACTTCGTATGCCCGCTCGCGTATTCCTGATACAACATCTCGGCTTTCGCCTGATCGATCGGCGATTCGGAAACGACAATCCGGTACGTCAGCGTCAGCGGTACGCCTTTCTTCACATCCGGCTCAAAAAATGCTCCAAAACGCGCATACGGCCGGATCGAATACAACTTAATCCCCGTAGGATTGTCCGGCGGAGTCATGTGCATGATGCCGTAGTCCTTGCCGCCAATCTTCGCGTTACACACGGCCCACCACGCGCCCGAAACTTCGTCGTTTTTGAGCATCTGCGCGCCTTCGGGTAAAACATAGGACGCCAACTCCGGGTGCTCGGCCAGTTCGTTCGACAGCCGGACCTGCATCCCGGCATGGTGCGAGTCGCCGCGCAGCGTTACGTCGGCGTCCGACGTCAGCACGCTCGTAAAATCAACGATGCGTATCCCCGCAGCGCCCGCTTGTATGGAAATCGTCCGCTGCTCGTTAAAAATCGGCGTGCCGTCGTTTCCGTTCCACTCGATGCCCAGCGTCTGGATGTCTCGCTCGGGGCCGCGATCCAGTTTCATCTTGCCCGTAAACTGCTGATAGCAGTCCGTCATGTGCCAAGTGTCGAACTTCTTGCCGCCCACAGTCGTCTCGCGCCAGCCGATGAACAGCCCGCGATGATGCGGATACTGCCCTCCGCCGCCCTTCGTGATAGGCTCCTTGCCGGCAAAATCCATAAGATGCGTATAGACTTTGTAAGTCTCATCACGCGCCTCCTTCGACGAATCATCGTACGGCGTGACCACCGTCTTCGCCCAAACAACCTCATCAAAACTGAGGTCTTGGGTCTTGTCTTCCGCAAACACCGCCGCACAGGCGGTCAGCCCGGCCAGCACCAGAATCGAACATCTCATTGCGCTTCTCCCGCTTACACCTGCGTTACGATAACCATTACGGCGCGAATAATCGACAAGGGCGCCGTGCGTGCCGCCGCACGCCGGAATTTGTTAGAGTCGCAGGGTTTCCGAGTGGAGGGCGAACCAGATGCGTACGGTATGCATGGGATTGGGGATGGTACTGGCGATTGCCGCGGTGGCTTCCGCCAAGGAGGACGGCCGCGGCGATCGCCTGCGTATTAAGGATGATTCAATCCTGCGCGGCAGTACCGCGCGCCCCGTCCTGGCCGTCCAGCAGACAGACCTCTGCAAGCCCGGCCTGACCGACGAACAGCTCATCAAAACCTTCATCCGCGTCTCCGAGGTCGGCGGCACGGCCCTGTGCTTCGACCTGCACGGTTTCAACGCAGACGCCACGGCGCTCGATCCCAAGCATGTCGAAACGGTCATCAAGATCAAGGACGCCGCGAACTATCGCTGGATGCCAACGGTAATCCGCGTGCTCGGGTCGCTCCAGGACGCGGATGACGCGACGCGCCTGAACGCAATACGCACAACAGCAAAGACCTTCCAGGACGTCTGGAGCGTGCTCTATTGGATCGACGGCCCCAAGAGCGAAGCGCTCGCCGAAGAACTGCACAAACTCGCGCCCAAGGTGCTCGTGCTATCGGCGTCCGGCGGCGATGTTCAGCTCGTGACGGACACGGATGACGCCTTCAAAGGAAAGGCCTCGCTACTGCTCGGTGCACTCCCGCCGAAGGACAGCCGGACAAAAAGCTGCATTCTTCCGGATGCGCAGGAGTCGTACGACGCGCTTGAGGAATTCAACCGGCAGCCGGCCGAGCGTGAAGCGTGGCAACCCTCCACCGTCGGCCTGACTTTCGAGGAACGCAACGACGGCTGGATCTCGCTCTACGACGGCAAGTCGCTCGATGGCTGGTCCATTGTCGGCGACAACAAAAAAGGCTTCGAGTCGAAGGATGGCATGATCTCCTGGGCGGCCAATGGCGGCCGAAAACTGCAATCGCGCGATCGTTACGACAACTTCATCCTGCGTCTCGAATGGAAAATATCCGCAAAGGGCGCGAACAACGGCATATACCTCCGTGCGCCGCGCGCAAACCGTGAATCGAAGATGGGCTTCGAGTTCCAGATGTTCGGCGATTACGGCAAGAAGCCCGACAAAAACAGCACCGGCTCGGTCTATGACGTGGTCCCGCCGACTTCGAACCCCGCCAAACCCGAAGGCGAATGGAATTCGCTCGAAGTCATGCTCGACGGCCCCAAATACAAAGCAACGCTGAACGGCGTGGTCATCCAGGATCTCGACTTCGACAAAAACCCGGAACTGAAATTCCGTCTGCGCAAAGGCTTCATCTGCATCTCCGATCACGGCCACCGCGCAAGCTTTAGGAATATCCGAATCAAGAAACTCTGATTCGGATTAAAACCTCCCTGGATTACGTGAGCCATAGCTCCCGCTTTTCCTAAGCCAGCAAAGCTGGCGGCACCACGCCAATCGATACCATTCATCCTCGCGCGCATGTTACGATCACACTATGCGTGTGCTCGATGGCATCCGATCTTCCTGCGCCTGTACGGTGCTGATTTTTCTCGCTACCGCGCTCAACAGTTGCAATGGCGCCCCGCGCGATCCCATCGTCCCTAAAAACGTCCTCATCGTCCTGCTCGATGCCACGTCTGCACACCACCTGCACGAATGGGGCTACCGCCGCGACCCCGCGCCAAATCTGGGCAAACTCGCCAAGCGGGGCATGGTCTTCCTGAACGCGCACGCGCAGTCCGCGAACACAGTCCCCTCCGTCTGGTCGTTCTTCACTGGCCGCTATCCCTACATCCCCGGGCCGGGCTACACCATGCATCACCCGTCGGACACGGACTTCATGATGGCGGACGCCTTCCGCGCGGCCGGCTTTAAGACTGGCGCCGTTTCGGAGAGTCCGTGGATCATCAGCGCGCACAACTGGAGCAAGGGTTTCGACGACTTCAAGGACGTCCCCGCGCTCTACGACAAGGGCCTCGAGAAATGGTCCCGCGATCCGGGCGCAACGCAGCGCACGATCAATCATGCCCAGGAATGGATCGCCGCGCAGGGCGACGCGCGCTGGTTTTGCTATGTCCACCTCGAGCGGCCGCATGACCCTTACGACGCCCCGGAGCCCTTCAATCGCCGCTACGGGCAGCAGGTGCGCGAACCTGGCCATCCGCGCGCCGAGGACCAAATCCGCATCGCCGCGCTCACAAATCCGGCGTCGATCACGCCGGACGACGTGGACTACATGGTCGACACCTATGATGCGAACATTCGCTATGTCGATTCACTCTTTGGCCGGTTGATGAAGTGGCTGGACGACACCGGCCTGCGAGAGAACACACTCGTCATCATCATGAGCGATCACGGCGAGGCGTTCTGGCAACACGGTGTCTTTGGCCACAACACGACCATGTACGAGGAAGTTTCGACGGTGCCGCTTATCATTGCCGCGCCGAAGTCCGCTGGATTCAAGCGCGGCAGCTACTCCGGCCTAGTCGAACTAATGGACCTGATGCCGACACTGACCGAGCTCTTCAGCCTAAAACCATCAACGGCCTACGCAGGCCAGTCGCTGCTCCACGCGCTGCGCGGGCAACCGCAGTCCGAGCGTGCGCACATCGCGACGCATTCCGCCTTCGATCTGCACCGGTTCTCGTATCGCCTGGGAAATCTAAAGCTGATCGCCCAGATGGACCCGGATTTCCGCGAATTCCGATCGGTCGAGCTCTACGATCTTGCGGCCGATCCGCGCGAGGCAAACAATATCGCAGCCGACACCACGCGGCTTGAACCGCTGCAGGCGGAGGCCTTGGTTCACCTCAACCGCGTCGAACGCAGGGACGCATCGGACGATCCGCAACTCGAGCCGATAAGCCGGGAACAGATCTGCGCCCTCGGCTATATCGAGTGCGAGTAGCGCGCCGGACTTACTTCGCGGCCTTGCTCTGCAAGTAATCCACCGCCAGTCGCGACATCGCGCGCACGCCGCCGGGCAGTGCGCTCTCGTCGATCGCAAACAGAGGAGAATGGTTTGGAATCGCCTGCGCTCTCGGAATGCCCTGCGGCCGTCCGCCGAGAAAAAAGAAGAATCCAGGGACTTTTTCCTGGTAAAACGAAAAATCCTCGGCCCCCGTCACCATCGGCGCCACCTGCACGTTGTCGCTGCCAAACACACCCTCCAGCGTCCGGCTCATCTTCTCCGTCAGCGCGGGATCATTGAAGGTCACCGGCACGCCCTCGCTGATTTCCAGCGTCGCCGTCGCCCCGGCGCTCTCGGCGATCCGTGTGATCGTCCGCTCCATCCGCTCGTGGATCTCTTTTTTCATCTCGGGATCGAAGGTGCGAATCGTCCCGCTCATGCTGACCTCGTCCGGCACAATATTGTTGCGAACACCCCCGTGAAACGCGCCCACCGTGATAATCGCGGGCGCCGCCGTCACGTCAATCTGCCGGCTCACGATCGTCTGCAGCGCCATCACGATCTGCGCCCCCACCACGATCGGATCAATGCCCGCCCAAGGCTGCGCGCCGTGCGTCTGCCGGCCTTGTAGTTTCACGTCGAAGCGCTCCGCGCTCGCCATCATCCCCATCGGACGAAATGCCGCCTCGCCCGCCGCCCACCCCTGCGTGATGTGCAATCCGAAGATCGCTTCCACGTCCGGGTTCTTGAGCACGCCTTCCTCGATCATCAAGCCCGCGCCGCCCTTCTCGCCCTTCGGTGCGCCTTCCTCCGCCGGCTGAAAAATAAACTTGACCGTCCCTGGCAGATCTTCGCGCATTCCCGCGAGCACTTCCGCCGCGCCCATCAAAATCGCCACGTGCGTGTCGTGACCGCACGCATGCATCACGCCCACGTCCTGCCCTTCATAGGTTGATCGTTCCTTCGACGCGAAGGGCAGATCGACTCGCTCCTCCACTGGCAACCCATCCATGTCCGCACGCAACGCGATTACCGGCCCCGGTTTCCCGCCCCTGAGCACGCCAACTACACCCGTATGCGCGACCTCTGTTTGCACTTCGATTCCCAGCGAGCGCAAATGCTCGGCAACGAGCTTACTCGTGCGGAATTCGCGATTGCTCAACTCCGGATGCTCGTGGATGTCCCGCCGCCACGCGACCACCCTGGCCTCCCCGGCGTTCACGGCCGCATCAATCCGCGCGTCGAGATCCTGCGCGTCCGCGCCGCCACACCAAAAAAGCGTGGCCGCCGCAGCCATCGCCGCGGCAGCCACACTACGTATTTTCTCAGTCATTACACCCTCCTCGCCGCCCTAAATAGGCGGCCACGAAGGGGATTCTAGTACTTCGTCTTGATAAGCGCCACCACGTCCTTCGGCACCTCGCCGTATAACTCGCCCTCGCTGGACAAGCTCTTGTTGATGATGTCCGTCAGGAACTTCTTCGGCAGACCCGCCGCCTTGGCTTCCTGCACCACCTCATGAACGCGCCGGACGATCCGCGCGAAGCAATCTTCTTTGCACTTGTCCTTCACACCCTTTTGAATGAAACAACCCATCCCGCGGCGCGTGTAAATCAGTCCCATGACCTCCAGATCGCGATACGCTTTGGCGACTGTATTGAAATTTATGCCCAGCCGATCGCCCAATTCCTTGATCGACGGAAGTTGATCGCTTTCTTTCAGACGGCCCGAGGCCACCGCAAACTTGACCTGATTTTCAATCTGCTCATACACGCTTATACTGCTGTGGATGTTAATCTTTTCTAACATACGGGTACACCTTTACTCCTGTGAACAACCCCACGAAAACGCCCCGGTCGGATGACCACCCTAGGCGACTTACACAAATTAGATGGATGGCAAGGCAATACTATAGAACCTTAATGCACTGAAACAAACCCAGAAAGACTTTTATCACGGAGTTATGCGGAGTGAAACACCGAGTTTCCTGTGCGGTACCATCTCGTCTCACTCGCATGATACGAGTATCTGACTGTCCTCGGGTGCATATCGGTTTAGATCCCGGTTCACAGTGATCGCGTGCGTAATTTGGTTACGGATCAGCGGATTTTCCGCTTCCACAACGCTTGCTCACAAATCGCATATTTTCTACTTGAAAATTTCCCCGCCATAAGGGATACTGTTGACAATTTGCGGGCACTCCGTCGCGTTCGACGGGGCGCTCTCCGGTGAGCGACCTTCGGCGCGGAAGGCGTTGGCCCATCGGTGGATGCATTGCAGGCCCCGGCCAGGGCTTGTGATCGAGCCGCGGCCCTCGGGCCGCATTTGGGTGAGGAGAAGTCCGCATGTTGAAGTACCTGTCCACCACTGGCGTATGCGCCATCGCGGTCTGCCTGGCTGCCGCAGCAAGCGCAGACGATGCGGCCACGATCGTTCGCGCTCCGGGCTCTACGCCTGCCACCGACAAGCGAATCCAGGAATCGATGACCGTAGACACGGCCACTCTCTTCGGGTTCACCCAAGCCGATGTGGCGAAGGCAAATGAAGAAAAACTCGCCAAGTACCTCGGTCCTGAAATTGTTTCTGCGACCGCCGCCGCGCAGCCCGGCTCTGATGGCTTTAGCGAATACATCATCGATTCGGGAGACGTCCTCGAATTCATCTCCTTCGACGATGAAGCTCTGAACCGCGAAATCGTCGTGCGTTATGACGGCTACGTCTCCTTGCCGCGCGTGCCGGACATCAAGATCGCCGGGCTGACTCGCCCCGCCGCGCAGGAAGCAATCCGCGAGGCCTATGGCAAAATCTATCGCGAGCCTGAACTCTCGCTCTCAATCACCACGCCGGCCAGCAAGGCCTACGTCGTCACCGGCGACGTCCAGACCCCCGGACGCTATCCCTTCGAGCGTTCGCTCACTCTTTGGGATGCCATCAGCGAGGCCGGCGGTCTGCGCCAGCGCAACACCTCCGGCGGAAGCGGCGGCGGTTTCGTCGGCATCACGGGTCAAATCACCAAGGCCTTCGTGATCCGCCGCGTCGATGGTCAGCGCCAGGTCATGCCCTACGATCTGCGCGGCCTCGGCACTCCGGGTGAGTATCAGGGGGACGCCCCCATCTCCTACGGCGACGTCGTCTATGTACCCGAGGGCGTCAACCTCGTGTATCTCCTCGGCGAGAGCCGCGCACCCGTCATCGTCGAACTCACGCAAGGCATGACGCTGCTCCAGATGCTCGCGCTCTCCGGCGGATTTAACTCCAGCACCGCGAAGATCGGCAGCATCATCTTGCTGCGCCAGTCCGGCGAAGGCACCACCGACCTCCACAAAGTCGATCTGCGTGCCATCCTCAAAAACAAAGTGCCCGATTTGATCTTGCAACCCGGCGATGTCGTATACATCCCGCCCAAGACGCTCGTCAGGCTCCAGGAATTCGTCGACCGCTCAGTCGGCTCACTCTCGCAGATCTTGGGACTCTACACACAGGCGATCGATGCGCGCTACGCACTGGATCTCACCCGCGAAACGCTCGACGCTCTCGAAAGGACGAACAACGTCGCGGTGCGTTAGTTAGTCCACCTCCAAAAATACCGTCGCCCGGCTTCCCATCGGAGGCCGGGCGCGCTTATTTTCAATCCAGTTTATCGCTCGCTGAGAACCGTACACTTTTGTGCACCGGCGACGCGCAACGACAATTCGTGTCACTCCACGCTACATCGCCGTAGCGCAATCCCCACTATTTATCGGGGGAAACGCCGCCATTCATGGATACCCGCCGTGGGCACTCCGGTTGCTCTTGCACTCAACATGCTGAGCAACTCGATTACAGATTCACCCAAGACTTCAGGTCGCCGCGGGACCGCGCCAGCGATCCGCCGGGCGCGCCTGCGGCAATGGACTTACTTTGTCCTTCGCAAGCACATCGCCGTTGATATCGTAGATCACGTACTTCGCCAATCCATTCTCTCGCGCTTCGTCTTCCACCCATCCCTGAAACGCCTTGCACCAGCCCTGCATGTCCTCGCGCGTCCAAAGCCGATGCTCATGTTGAGACAGGGTGTAATACCAGATCGTCTTGCCCATCTACGTTTCTCCCTCGCCCTCATCCGCGACCGCAGCACGCCCAGAATTCGCACTAAACATCGCATTGTAGCAGACATCGAGATTTTGTGCACTGCTTTCTCTGCCGCCATTCACCCGCAACTTTCGATCGCCGGGAGTAATTGTTGACAATGTCCGCCACCTTCGACTTCTGGCAGAACAAAAAGACCGGCCACGTCTTCGCCGTGAAATTTATCAAGGGCCGTCCGTTGAGATTCTGCGGACCGCTCGACGATCACGAGTTTCGCTCGTCCGATGGCCGTCTCCTTCGCTTCCGTCTCCAGTTGCTGCACTATGGCTTCAGCTTCATGGACGACCCCTACGACTACCTCGTCTGCGACTGAATTCAACGTCCTTAGCGGGTCCTGTCAGATTTAGCAGACTCATGCCAGTTTCGACTGCTGCGTAAATAACTGTCGCAGACGGCCTTACAGGTATTTTTCGTCACCGGGAAACTTTCGTTGTGCGCATTTGTATTTATAAGTAGCAGGGCCCCGGGGAACGACCCAAGACCCTTCCCCTCCCGATTCGTAACCCCACCCCGGGGCTCCTGCGATAGACTGAGTCGGCCGGCCACCGTGAGGTGGCCGGCCTTTCGCATTCGATAGTATTAGCCGCTGATGATGCGCCGGGAAGTGGCAGGAGGCCTCATGCTAACTCTCAAGAAAATCATCTTCGCGACCGACTTCTCGGACTGCGCCGTGCATGCCCAGATCTACGCCTTCGCCTTCGCGTCGCGTTTCAAGGCCGAGTTGCATATTGCCCACGCCGTCGACACGACCTACCCGGCCTACGCCGGCGTCTACGGCTTTGGGGCTGAGGTCGAGCACCATATCGGCGAAGTGAAAAAACAGGCCCTCCAAGATCTTGCCGCCGTCACTACCGCCGCGCGCGACGCGGGCCTGACTGCACACACCCATCTGCTCATCGGGCGGCCCGCTGAAGCCATCGTCGACGAGGCGCAGAAGCTGGATTGCGAACTCATCATCACGGGCACTCATGGACGTAGCGCGGTCGACCATTTCCTCTTCGGTAGCAATGCCGAACAAATTGTCCGTTACTCACCCGTCCCTGTGCTCGCGATCAAGCCGCGCGAGCGCGAGTTCGTCAGCAACTCTGGCAAATTCACGCTCAAGCGCGTGCTCTGCCCCTGCGACCTCTCGCCGCTGACCGAGGAAGCCGCCGGGTTTGCCGCGGAGGTTTGTCGGATCTTCGGCGCTGAGTTGACGCTGCTGCATGTCATCGACAACCGCCTGGAATATCCACTCGTCATGCCGGACGCCGCCATTTTCGATCCGGAAAAAATCCGCAGCGTAGCCACAGAGCGCCTCAATGCAATTGCGGCCAAGTTGAAGGGTGTGAAAGTTAAAGTCGAAGTAATTACCGGCATCCCAGACAAACTCATCGCCCAGGCCGCAAAGGACCGATCCGCCGACCTTATCGTTATGACCACCCACGGCCGCGGCGGCCTTTCCCGCGCACTACTGGGTTCCACCGCGGAAAAGATCGTCCGAATCACCACCGTGCCCACACTCACCATTCGCCCCAAGTAACGCGGCCACAGATTCGACGGATTGAGCGGATCGATCGCGATAGTTGAACGCTATTATCGGAAGAAAAGCGGCTCGATCAATTGTTGAGTGAATTGGATTCCCGCCGATCGAATTTTTCGATTGGATTATCGGTGTCCATCAATGTTCATCAGTGCTTGCAATTGATCTGATCGGTACGATCCGTTTAATCCGTGGCTAAATTCTTCTTTTCAGATCGGCAACTCCCAGCCCTTACGGTATTCCTTCGTCAGCAAGTGATCCGAATTCGCCAGATTCGTTAGTTTCCCCGCTACACAATCGTATTCCAGCCGCTGGTTCATCCGGATTGCCAGCCCGCCCAGCACGATCATCTCGCTGAAGGGCGCGCTGTATTCGAAGTTCGAGCAAGCCGGTGTCCCGCCCTTACACGCCTCGAACCAGTTCCTGTAGTGATTCTGTGCGTCGATGCGCGGAATCGTCTGCGCGGGCAACGTGTAGTCCTTCATCCGCTCGTCTGGCAGCAACCGCGGCCGCCCGCCGTATTCGCCCGCCGTCACCACACCCTTGTCGCCGAAGAAGTACGACCCATTCGTTTCCCGGCCCCATTCGCCGTCGCCGATCTGCTGATCGTCCGGCACACCCGCGGGCCGCGATGGCACGTTATTGCCGTCGTACCAGTACACGTCCACCGGCGGCATCTCGCCGCGCGCGGGATACGAAAACTTCACGACGCTCTTGTTCGGATAAGTCTGGTCGTTGCGCCCCTCCGCGCTAACCAACTCCACCGCGTAGCTCGTCGCCTGATCCAGATGCAGCACCCAGAAGGCCGGGTCCATGATGTGACACGCCATGTCGCCCAGCGCACCATTGCCGAAATCTTGCCAGCCGCGCCAATTATGCGGCGCATATTTGCTGTTGTACGCGCGCGTAGGCGCAGTCCCGATCCACAAGTCCCAAGCCATCGTTCCCGGCACAGGTTCTTCCGGCAACGCCTCAGCGATCCCCTGCGGCCAGCCCGGACGGTTCGTCCACACGTGCGCCTCTTTCACCGTGCCAATCGCGCCCGACCATACCATCTCGCATAAGGTCCTTACGCCGCCGCCCGAGTGACCCTGGTTGCCCATCTGCGTGGCCACTTTCATCTTCTTCGCCGTGTCGCGCAACAACCGGGCCTCGGCCACGGTGTGCGTCAGCGGTTTTTGCACATACACATGCTTGCCCATCGACATCGCCATATACGCCGCAGGCGCGTGCGTGTGGTCGGGCGTCGTCACCGTCACGGCGTCGATGTCTTTCACCTTCTCCAGCATCTCGCGGTAATCCTTGAACTTCCGCGCGTCCGGATACCGCGCGAACATTTCCGCCGCGCGCACGTCGTCCACGTCCGCCATCGCCACGACGTTTTCCATCCGGCAGGCCCCGAGGTCCTCGCGCGCCTTACCGCCCGCGCCGATCCCCGCAATGTTCAGCTTCTCGTTCGGCGAAATCTTCCGGGGCACCACCTTCGCCGTATTCGGCTTCGACGTCTGCGCACTCGCCGCAAAACTTGTCCCCGCAGCCGCAGCCACCGCCAAAAACGCTCGCCGCGTAAGTTCATTCTGGTTCATACCGGCTCACCTCCGAGAATTTGTCCAATCCGGACACCTGCGCAGAATACACTACATCCGTCCGTTTCGTCATGCATTCTTGTCTGCTTTCATCTGCATAATCTGCGTACAAAATAAAATCAGCGGGGCCGGCGCTTTCGCCGGCCCCGCCGTGATATCGCGATCAGTTGTTTTTAGAAATTGCCGCGGGTGTAGCTGCGCGACGTCGTGCCGTCTTCAAACGCGTACTGCATCCAGCCGAAGGCCATTTCGTCTTCGGTTGTGTCCAGCCCGAAGCCGACCGCCTTGTCCGGATTCGGGTTGTCGGGGTTGCTCGCCGAGTTGTTGTAGACCATCTCGACTTCGATGCGCGTACCGGCCGGGAAGAGCTTCGGCTCGGGGTACTCGTAGTAGAGCTGCCAGTTGTAGTCGTAGTTCGGCACATCGAGCAGCTTCTCGGTCGAGCCGTCCGGCAGGAACGCCGTGTACACCGCCGACTTCCCGCGCACGTGGGTGTGCGGCAGGTAATTGAGCACGCGGAAGGGCTTGTCGAAGGTCCGCGCCATGCTCACCGTGTAGTTATCCGTGTTCGGCGGAATCTCGAAGTTCGTGCTGCCCACCGGCTCGATGTTCACCGGCTTCACAACTTCGCCCTTCGGATAGAAGAACAGCCCCAGCCGCGACGTGTCATACACGCCCGTGCCCGGACCGGCTTCCTTGTGGTAGTGCATGTTGATACGCAGCGTCGAGTTTTTCTTCAGCTCGATGCCATAGCCGTCCTGCACGAAACCCGGCTCGGCGCCCGGCGCCAATCCGCCGATGTTCGCCCCGCCAAACTGGTTCATCCGGTCGTTGCCCGGCTCCAACTTGAACACAACGATGTGATGCACCGGCTCGCTGCCTGCCTGCGCTTCGATCGTCTTGATCCACCGATCGTCCGGAAGCATCTCGTCCGTCAGCTTCACATCGATGTTCGGCTGCCAGTCCGTGACTTCGTCACCCACCCAAACCGGCTCGGGAAGGTTCACGACAAGATCCGGCTCGCCAAGCCACCAGCCCGTGTCCTGGAATTCACGTGGGTCCGGCGCATCCTGCGGATTGCCGCGCGCCGCGCCTTGTTGCACCCACTTTTGGATCGTCGCAATCTCGTCCTCGGTCAGCCCGCGCTCGTTGCGGAACACACCGTGGAATTCCGGCGTCGCGAACCACGGCGGCATTGTCTTCGCCGTCACCGCCTTCGCAATCGCCTTCGACCACGGACGCGCTTCTTCGTAGCTCGTCAGCGCGAACGGCGCCGTCATGCCCGACATGTTGATCGGCTTCGGCCGATGACACGTCTGACAATTCTCTTGCAGAATCGGAAGCACGTCTTTCGTGAACGTCGGCTTCTCTGGAACGTCCGCGCCAGCAAACGGCGCGATCGCCGCCGCGGCCAACGCCGCCACGCCGCTCGCCCACACCTTCATCAAACCGCGCATGAAATTTCCTCCCTGTGACGGCCCGGCATGCCCAGCCGAGTCGGAATGACCCTACCCTTTAACCTAACATTAGACCAACGGTTCCCGCCGCGCAACAGATTTCAGAGCAAAATTAACACACACACACTGATATAGCCTTCACTCGATATGGGGCATAACTCATTTAATTTCAGTATGTTATGACTAAAATAACGACCTCCAATAGATTTCGTCATCCAGTAACCCTTCACAATAAAATAGGGTACCTCTTGGACTTAATCCTCTGCGCTCCTCCGCAACTCTCCGCGTCCTCTGCGGTTTGAATTCATTCCCCGTCCCGTCCATGATCGCGCGGCTACACTGACAACCCCGGAGATTTTCCTCGTGACCCGCATCCTCCTCGCTACTTCACTGTGCCTCTCGCTCCACATCGCCTCTTTCGCCGAAGGAGAAAAACTGCCCGTGGGCCAGACCACCGATCACCTCAATCTTGTTTTCTCCGTCACTAACGGCGAACAAGTCCACGCATTCTACGGCGGCATCCTCGGCCTGCAACGCATCCCCGATCTCAAGTTCCCGAACAATGTTTACATGATTCGCTACATGGGCGGAAAAACCGAGATCAAATTCATCGTCACCGGCCAGCAGCTCCCGAAAATGGAAGGCGGCACCGGCAAAGCACGCGGCATCCGCCTCATGGCCCTCATGCTGCCAATAACGGAACAAGCCGGCATCCTCGAGCGCGCGCACAATGCGGGCATCAAGGAACCCGTGTTCACCAAGCAAACGAACAGAGAACTCGGCTACAACTATCAATTCGGCATGATGTACGATTTCGACGGCAACCAGGTGGAACTCGTTTTCCTCGATGAGAAAGCGCCTGCCGAAAAATTCGACCAGGTCCAGATCGGCTGCACTGTATCTGACATCAAAGCGATGGATAAATTCGTCGGCGAGATCATTGGCGCGAAGCCGCTCGTAACCGATGAGCGTATCCACCGCTACACGGTCGGCAAGTCCCAGATTAAATTCTGGCAGACGCAGGATGAACTCCCCGCGTGGGTCGGCGGCCCCATGGAAAAAATCGGCATGGATCTCATCCAGTTCATCGTGCCGGACGTAGACGCCGTGCGCGCCGAAGTCCTCGAGCGCGGCGGGAAAATCCATACCGAACCCTTTGCCCTGGGCACCATCGCCACCATCATGTTCGTCGAAGGTCCTGACGGCATCCTCTTCGAATTCGCCGGCCCGCTGGCCGAGCGGTTCAAGAAATAGCCGTGCACCGAGGTCGGATTGAATCGACCCGGGCCTGATCAATCCGCGCGAAGCGCGCTATCGCGGTTCTTGCCGATCGCCTTCGATCTCTCGCTCATCGCCATCGCTGTCGTCGCAGCATTTTGGCGCATCCTCTTCACCAGCGCCTTCTTTGATGTATCGCAGCGCCCAACCGACTGGACCATGCTGGCCCAGCCTGCCTACACCTACTCCGGCCAGAGTCTCGTTCGCGGCGAATTCCCCCTGTGGAACACGCACTGGTTTGCGGGCTACCCCCATTTTGCCGTTCCGAGCAACTCCGTCCTTTATCCCACCACCATCCTCTACGGCCTCTTCGATTTCAGCACGGCCTCAAAAATACTCGCCGTCGGGCACGTCTATATTTTTGCCGCGCTCAGTTATGCGCTCGGCCGCAACCTATATCGTTCCCGATTCTCCGCGCTCTTTCTCGCACTCGGCGCCGTCCTTGGCAGCACCATGCACTGGCCCCTGTCCGCAGGCAACCTCTGGACGATCACAACGCTCATCTGGCTGCCACTTGCATTCCTCGCGCTGCGAAAAATCCTGGCCACCGGCAGCCTCGCATGGGCCTTGGCGCTCGCCCCCACGATCGCACTGATGGTCTTCGGCGGCGACCCGGTCACCCTAGCCTTCGCACTCATCACCTTGGGCGTCTACACGGTATGCATAGCGGCATGCGCACTTGTAAAACGAAGCGAGCCACTGGCTCGTGTCTTTACAAACTCCGTAATTGTTGTAGCAGCCCTCATCGCAGGGCTTGCGCTTGCTGCAATTCAACTCGTCCCCGCCCAGGAATTCATCGAGCAGTCCGTACGCAAAAACGGCGTCACGTTTCAGTACTGGGGCGGACACTTCTCCTTCACCTTGTTCGACAGCTATCGCATCGCGACAATCGAATCATTGGCCTCCATCAGTTACGTCGATGGAAAAGTCGTGCTTGCGCTGACCTTCGTCGCGCTGGCCGGCCTCGCAACCCGGGAAGCCTGGGCGTTCTGGATCGTCACTGCCCTCTTCTGGGTGCTCGGCGAAACTCCCGAGTGGTTCTTCGAAGCGGTTCTGCGCCACATCCCCGTGCTCAACGGCATCCGCGGCAGTACTCCCTATGCTTTGACCACGATCTACCTGTCCTATCTCCTCGCCGGCTCCGGGCTCGATACGCTCATCGCCTCAGTCACGTCGTCCCGAGTCCGCCGGGCGCCATGGATCGTCGCCTGCGCCGCCTCCGCGGGATTTCTCCTCGTCGCAGCGATTAACGATCCCCGGTTCGCCGTCACCATCATCACTGTCGCGCTCCTGCTCGTGCTGGCCGCTGCCGTATTCTGGCGACCCCCCCCGCGGGCAGCCATTGCGCTGGTTCTCTTCGCGCTGGTCGCCACCGAGTGCGTTTCCCGCTTCGGCATTGAAAGCTATACCGGCGATCCAAAACGTCTCGAAGTGAACGGTGTCCTGAATACATTCTCCGAATCGCGCGAAGACCTAGACAGGATTGTCGTGCTCGGCTCCAACCAGAGCGGCATCCGCCAAGGTCCAGCCGTCGCAATGCTCACTGGCGATAGAAATATCGAAGGCTATCACGCGCTTTTTCTACACCGTTACGCCCGTCTGCTGCGCGATGTCGCGGGCGTCTCCATCGCCAAGCTCGACGCCGAGGGGCGGCTGGACGAGCAAGGTGACTACGGCGTCGATTGGATAAACTCAACGTCTCTTCCTGTCCTCGATCTATTAAACGTGCGCTACATTCTCCGCAACGGCGCCTTCGATCCCTTCCTCAAGTCCGAGATCGATCGGCGCTCCGGCAAGTTCACCTTCGAGATCGTCGACCGAATGCGTATTTACAAAAATCACACCGCGCTACCACCAATGTTCCCCATTCACGACATTGTGTTCGTGTCCGACGAAGATGAAGCCGTCGCGCTCTTGCGCAGTGGCACCTTCGACTATCGCAAACGCGCGACGCTCGTTATTGATGTGATGCCTGTCGTTGCACCGGCCACCGGTCCCGAACCAATTACTCTCATCCAATACAGCCCGAACGCGATCGAGGCAAAAGCCTCTCTCACCGCACCCGCGCTGCTGATCCTCTCGGAAATGTGGTACCCCGGCTGGTACGCACAAATTGACGACGGCCCACCCGTGCCCACGCTCTGCGTCGATGTCGCCCTGCAAGCCACACCCGTCCCCGCAGGCGATCACACGGTCCGCTTTTTCTTTCATCCGCGAAGCGTCATCACGGGCGCGATCATCAGTGGTGCAGCGTGTGCCGTATGGATTCTCGCAGCCGCGCTCGTACTCTTTCGACGCAAACCAAGCGCCCCAATCAATTCACCAAAAAATCAACAGTGAACAAATAGGGTGGGCTTCAGCCCACCAACACGCTAACTCGCTGCCGCAAGCTCTCGCTCAGCCCGCCGATACATGATCGCGTTCCCACGTTTGCCAATCGCTTCAATAACCCCCATCTCGCGCAGACAATACGCCATCTTCTGCGCCAGCCATCGCGGCCGTCCCGGCACCACCAACTCCGCCGTCGTAAAGTCCTGCGGCAAATCTGCCGGCAGAAACTTCGCCATGTCGCTCGCCGATTCATACAGATGGTGTTCGACAACTTCGAGGAGATGCCGCTCGTGAGTCACCCAGCCCTTGCGCCGCCACGCGCGTTTCTTATCGTGTAAGCGCACTTCTTCTTCCCGGATCAGCACGACATGTAACGCGAAATTCTGGCTCTGAAAGAGCCGTGGAATCGACACAAGCTCCCGAAAGATGTCGTCCGGCCGTCCACGCTTCGGCGATCGGCGGCGCTGGCGGACTTCCGTCCCGTCGCGCTTTGTCGTCAGCCGCACGATCCACTTCTCACTCGCGATCGGATGGACCAGCACGACCTTGTGTGTCGCCGTAAGCTGCGTCAGCTTTCGCTTGATCGAAGAAAAACTCTTGGTCTGAATCTCGACAAGGACGTCGCCGCGCACGACATCAATCACGAATCCGTCCACAGACACTTCCATTTTGCTCGTCGGCGTCGCGCACCATTTCTTCAGCGCGGCATGCAGCGGCTTCTCGTTGAGTGAGCCTATTTTGCTCGCGGGTTTTCGTGGACGCGTGCGTGCCGGAGGAGTCACGTTATAGTAGTCCGTCGGCGATCAGATAAAACCCGTAGCCGTACCACGCGACGGTGAGCGCAAGAAATTGCCCGAACAGAATGCGCCGCTGCACAGGATGCTGCACCACGCTGCCAATCAATACGTTCGATGTATACACGATCGTTAGGCCAATCGCGGCCAGGATATTGAAACTGCGCAGCCCCGCATTTGGGAAATCGACGAGCGCAACCACGTGTCCCGCCCAGGGCCCGGCCATGTTTGCAAATATCGCGACGATGCCTTGCAACCAGGTGACTGCCGGATCATGCATTCCAACAGCCCGCAAATGCAGAAAACCGGCAAGGATGGCCGGCGCGCTCCACGCAATTAAGTACGGAAGCCAGCGGCGTCCAGGCAATGGCCGGATAATTCGTCCCTCCGTTGCAACCGATGCACTCATATTCCCGCTACTCATCTGTGGCGATTTTAATCGATCCGAGCCCAAGAAAGTTTCCCTCGCGGCGGAGGCTTTTCGATTATGATATATCTTGACGTCCTTGGATTGACCTTGTGCGCTCGCTACAAAAGTGGACACCACGAGTCATCGCACTCGCGCATGGATGTTTCTTGGGCATTTTCGCGCTGGACGCCTTCGAATCCAATCGCACGCTTTGGGAAAATCTGCTTGGATTTATCATTCACCTTGTACCCAGCCTTCTCGAATTCTTCGCCCTCGCGATCGCATGGAAGTTCAAAACGTACGGCGGCCTGCTCTTTCTTGCTCTGGTGGCGTTGTCGTTTTTCATTACCGGCGCGCGTAACACTTTGCCGGTCTACTTGATGATTGCCGGGCCTCCGCTCGTCGCGGGCGTGCTCTTCATCGTCGACGACAAGATATAACCAGGCACTTCGCTCCCTTAGTTCTTCACGCGGGGATTCTTGCAGTAATACAAGCACCCATCCTCCGCTCCGATCAGGATGTCGGGGATTCCGTTTTTGTCCCAGTCGACCACGGTCGGATCGGTCGTATGGCCCAACAAATTCTGTTCCGCGATCGGTCCCATGTTCGTGAACTTCCACTCGCCTTTTTTCTCCGCAACATTCTTCCAGAAATCGACGTTTTTCCCGTCGAGCATCAAGTCCACCTTGCCGTCACCGTCCCAATCACAGAACGTAAACTTCCGGCGGCCGCTCTTGCCGGCGCGATTTGGATTCAGCTGTAGTGGTTTCCCGTTCTCGTCGAGAAATATGCGCTCCGGCGCGCGCGTCACGAGTTTGCCGCCTATCTTCGCGCGCGCGAACAGCACCAAGTATCCTTCGTGATCCAATATTGCCAGGTCCGTCAATCCATCGCTGTTCATGTCGCCCAAATACGGCGTCGTCCGCCACTGCGTCACAAGCTGTTTGCCCTTCGGATTCCACCACGTCCACTGCGGCTTCGGCGCCGCGCCTGTCCACTCCACCTCCACCGGCCGCGCCGCCGACAACTTCGCTTCCTTCGGCGTCCCGATGTTCTCGTACCACAGAATTTCGCCCCAGATGGAATTGATCATGATGTCCGCGTCGCCGTCCGCGTCCCAATCGCCCACGCCCGGCACGGTGTAGCCCCACTTCGCCTCGCCCGGCCCCTGAATGCCGCCGTTCTTCCCCGCCTGAATCCGCACGCGCGCGCCGTCCGCGTCGAGATACATCGCCGGCGCCCAAATCGGCAGCCCATCGCGCATACCTGTGTTCTGGACAAAATTCAGATACCCCGCCGTGTCGCCCGCGATCAGGTCCTGGTCGCCGTCCGCGTCCCAATCGACCCCGACCGGCGACGGCAACACGCCGACGCGGAGGTAGTCTGCTTCTTGTTTGAAGAAGCGTGGTAGCTCGAATACCGGCATGTGGTCCTTCACGACGCCTGTGTGCTCCATCAGCGCGATGCGCCCGTCTTCCTGGCCGACGACTAAATCCGTGTCGCCGTCCGCCTCCCAATCCAGTGCGATTACCTGCAGCATCTGGAGGTCCATGCGGATCGTTTTGCCGTCGCGCTCAAGCTTCCGTCCGCGGTCATACTTCGGCTCCGTACGTGATCTGAGGTTCTCAAAATAGGTCAACGAATCCAGAAACTCACCGCACACCAAATCCAGATCACCGTCCCCATCGAAATCCGCAAAATTCGGCGACGGCGCGCCGTAGACATCCACCGTCTTCGGGTCCGTCCACTTTCCATCCCGTGGGTCGCCCGTGTTCAGCACCCACGACTCGATCGAGTGCCACGCGGAATACTTTGGCGACTCGGTACTTCCTTCGTTCAACGCCACCATCACATAACCGCGTAGCGGCCCATTCGTCCATTCACCCTGCGCGTTGTACGCATCATCCCAACCGTAGTCGTCCCACACGCCCAGCCCGAGCACGACGTCCAGCGCGCCGTCCCCGTTGTAATCCACAAACTTCCACTGGTCGCCCCGTGTGCGGTTGTACGACCGCAGCGACACCATCGGAATCGTCTGGCCCTTCTCAAAAAACGACTTCCGGAAATCCGGATACATCACTCCCGTACATTCCTTCAGCGGCGGAACCTTCTTCGCCGCCGCCCCACCCGATGTTGGCGCGGGAGTAGCGGCCACCGCGCCGCCAAACGGCGTCGCCGAGCCTTCCTCTTTCACCTTGGCCTCGCCCGGCACACACACCATGGGCTCGCCATTCACATACGAAACCGTCGTGTCCTCAAGTCCCTTCGCCACCCACTTCCCCGCCTTGAAAACAACGTCCCGCGGCGCACTAGCCGCCAGCGTCACTGTGTTGTTATCGCGAGGAGCAGCCCCCCCACTGTCATTGCGAGCGGAACGAAGCAATCTCGCCTCACCAGCAACTTCACCAACTTTCTCCGGCGCTGAGTTCGCGCCCCGCAAATTTACATTCGTCTGCCCAATCCGCAACTCATCTCCGCTACTCGCTCCTTGCTCCTTGTCGCTCGACCGCGAAGCCGGACCCGTCACATTCTCATAAAACCAAACTCCGTTCGACGGCCCCCCCGAAGTCGCCGCCACCATGTCCAGGTCCCCATCCCCATCAAAATCCATCGGCAACGGCTGCGCCCACAACCCCACCTGCAAATCCACCACGAGGGGATCGACATGGTTGTAAGGGAGTTTTACTAAGGACGGCAGCGTTTTTCCGGTTTTTGCTTCTTGCGGAGACGCCGTCACCGGTATTAGCAACAGGAGCATCCAGATTCGAGAAATCACGGGCCGTTCCTCCTATCCGGATTATACGAAATGCCAATCCAGTAACAGATTTGAGGATATCAAGGGAACCGATCCGCCCAATCCATCAAATCCGCGGCTAAAAATCGGTTGCAGTTCTCTGCAGTCCTCCGCGCTCTCTGCGGTTAGACATGCCCTTGCCCTTCAATTAAAATACGCCGCTTTCCGACCAACTCCAGAGAGGATCTCCCCGTGAAGCTCCACACCGTCAAGGTCCACCCCTCCAAGTCCAACCTGCCCAAGGCCGACCAACTCGCCTATAAAATCGCCGCGATGGCTGCCGACAACACGCCCATCGACCCGGCCGCGCGCGACATGGTCGTCAACCGCATCATCGACAACGCCTCGGTCGCCATCGCGTCTGTGAACCGCACGCCGGTGGCGAATGCGCGCTCGCAAGCGCTGGCGCACCCGCGCACGAACGGTGCGACCGTCTTCGGCCAGCCGAACAACGAGCGCTTCGACGCGGAGTGGGCGGCCTGGGCCAACGGCACGGCCGTGCGCG
>SXGT01371316.1_pt1 | contig 36891 bp, 33 predicted proteins | sample 3176221 | NCBI WGS metagenome assembly SXGT01 (sample SAMN11356862, study PRJNA531348) | freshwater metagenome | isolation source: freshwater sample F1-120 | place: China: Fuxian Lake, Yuxi | collected 2017-12-25 | reverse complement strand
GGTCGACGTGGCGTGGGCGTTGATGTAGTCGATCTGCTCCGGCCTCAGGTCGCAGTCCTCGAGGAGGCGCGCCATGAGCCTGGACTGGCCTTCCTCGGACGGCACGGGGAGGTGGTTGGCGTCGGAGTTCACCTCCACACCGACGAGCTCGGCGTGGACCCTCGCTCCTCGCCGCCGCGCCGCCTCCCACTCCTCGAGCACCATCACGGCGCCGCCGTGGGCGGGGACGAAGCCCTCGCGGCGAAGATCGAACGGTCGACTGGCGCGCCCGGGCTGGTCGTTGAAGCTCTGGTGGGTGATCGCGCCCATCAGCGCCATGGCGTGGAGCTCGACCGGCGAGAAGTCGAGGACCGCGCCGACCACCAGCGCCGCGTCGACCCCGTGGTGCCGCACCTCGTCCACCGCGAGGCGGAGCGCCGTGTTACCGCTCGCGCACGCGGCTCCCACCGTGTAGATGGGCCCGCGCACGTCGAGCACCTCCGAGACCGAGCCCGCGTGATCGGTGTCCAGGCCCGTCAGCGCCAGGAGCGAGTCCATGAAGTCGGGCTCTTCGGCGAAGGTCAGGCGATTCTGGTATTGGTAGTTGAAATTGATGTTGTGCCCCGCGACGATCGCGGCGATCCGGGTCGGGTCGATTCCTGCGCCGGCGAGCCCCGCATCGACGTACGCGTCCGCGGCGAGCAACATCGAGAGCCGGGTCGACCACGGCGCCCTGGAGACGAGCTTACGGAGCCGCTTGTGGATGGGGCCGGGGAGGCTAGCCTCGAGCCGCGCCACCTTCTCGGGAATGGAGTACTCCGAGAGATCCGCGCCTACCTTGCTGTAGATACGGCTCGTATCAAGCTTCTTCCATCGCGATAATGCCGATTTTCCAGAGAGGAGATCGGCCAGGAAGCCGTCGAGGGTGTCGCCGAGCGGCGTGTTGACGGACATGCCCGTGATCGCGATTCGCCTACGCTTCGACACGATGAACCTCCATGACGGCGAACGCCGTCACCGCATCACCCTTCAGCAGCTGTCCCGCGCAGATCGCGCCGAAGCCGTCCGAGACCAACGCCGTGGCCAGGATCACGAGCTCGTCGCCGGGGAGGACCTCGGCGGGGACGAGCGCAGTGTGAATCTTCAGCGCGCGGATGTCCGGGGGAGCCGCGTGCGGCGGGGCGCCGCCGTGCTCGAGCATGGACGCGAGGCATATCGCGAGCTGCCCCATGGTCTCGAGCTGGAGCACGCCCGGGTAGATCGGCGCGCCGGGGAAGTGCCCGGCGAAGAGGGGGGTTCCGGGATCGATCCGGCGTCGCCCCGCGATGGCGCGACGCTCGAGATCGATCTCGGTGATCCCGTCCACGAACAGGAACGGATCGCGGTGGGGCAGGAGCCGGTGGATCACCTCGTGCCCCAGCTCGACCTTCCGCGTGCCGGACCCGGAGGTCCACAATCGCCTCTTCCTCCCGACGCGCGAGAGAGCGGCGATCTCAGCAGGATCCATGGGACAGCTCCCTTGCGACGGCCTCGATGGCGTCCGGCGAGTCCACGTCCGTCCGGAAGCGGCGGTTCGATATCCATCTTCGCGTGAGCAGGTTGTGCAGGGTCGCGCGGGGGCCGACCTCCACGAACGCCGCGTCGGGGTGCAGGCGCAGGGCCGCCTCGATGGACGCGCGCCAGAGGACGGGCCGGTGCACGTGGAGCGAGAGCAGCTCGATCACGCGCTCGGGCGTGGGCGAGCGCTCGATCTCACCGAGCGCGTTCGACAGGTAGGGGAGGCGCAGCGCCCTCCACGGCGCGGCGACGAGCAGCGGAGCCACGCGATCGACGACGGGGCGGAAGATCGCCGCGTGCATGGGCAACCTTCGCTCGAACACGACGCACTCGCAGCCGAGCTCCTCGCGCACGATGTCGGAGGCCGCGGAGATGGCCTCGGGTGATCCCGCGATCACGTGCTGGGTGGGCGAGTTCAGCCCCGTGATCTCGAGCGGACCGTGGGCGGACGCGCGCTCGACGACCCCTTCGAGAGCCTCGAGCGGCAGCGGAAATACGGAGGCCATCTCGCCCCTTGGCCCCTCGTCGTAGGCGACGCCCCGCGCGTCGACGAGCCGGAGCGCGTCGACGAAGCCGAGGGCGCCCGCGTGGACGAGGTGGTTGTACTCGCCGAGGCTCAGCCCGAGGGAGAGCGGCGCGCGGACGCCGGCGCGCTCGATCGCGAGCAGGTAGATGTGGTTGGCGAGGAACACGCCGACCTGCACGTCGCGGTTCCTCGCGAACATGCAGGCGTTGTCGGGCCGATAGTGGCGGGCGAGGTCCCTGCCCAGCGCGCTCGCGGCCTCGAGGAGGGTCGCCTCGGCCTCGCGAGGCGCCAGCTCGAACAGCCGGTGAATCATCTCCGGGTAGCGCGAGCTCTGCCCCGGGAACATGAAGATGGGGGTCGTCACGCGGCCGCCTTGAGCGCGCGAGCGATCGTGAGCTCGATGATGTCGAGCGCCTCGTCGAGCTCCGCCCGGGTGTGCGCCGCCGTGATCGAGGCCCGGAAGCGGATCCTGTCGTCCGGTACCGCGGGGTAGTCGACCGGCGCGAGGAAGAGGCCCCGCGACAGCATCGCGTAGCTCAGCATGTAGAGGAGCTCGCGGCGCTTCCCGAGGATGATCGGGACCACGTGGGTGGTCGACTCTCCGGTGTCCAGCCCCATCGCGTTGAGCTGATCGCGGAAGTACCTCGCGTTCTCTCGGAGGCGCGCGCGGAGGTGGTCGTCCCGCGTGGCCACCGAGAGCCCGGCGAGCACGGACGCGACCATCGCAGGCGGGAGCGCGCAGGAGAAGCCGTAGGGGTTCGCGTAGAACCGGAGGTAGTCGATCGTGGCCTTGGGGCCCGCGACGAAGCCGCCCGCCGACGCGAACGCCTTCGAGAACGTCGCGTACTGGAGGCCGATCCTCCCCTCCGCGCCGCAGGCCTCGATGGCTCCGCGTCCGTGCTCACCGAGGGTCAGGATGGAATGGGCCTCGTCGATGAAGACGCCTACCCCGTGCCGCTCCGCGACGGCGCAGAGCTCCGGAAGCGCCCCGACGTCGCCGTCCATCGAGTACAGCCCCTCGAGCACCACGAGGCGGCGCTTGCCCCTGGCCCGCGAGAGCGCGTCGTCGAGGGCCCCAGGATCGTTGTGAGCGAACATGACGAGCGCGGCGCCCGAGAGGCGGGTCCCGTCGAGGAGGCAGAGATGCGACTTCTGATCCACGACGCAGACGTCACCCTTGCGAAGGAGGCCGGAGAGCGCGCCGAGCGCGCCGCCGAAGCCGCTGTTGAAGAGCATCGCCGACTCCCGACCGAGAAACGCCGCCAGGGCCCGTTCGAGCTCGCGGTGGAGGTCGGTCATGCCCGAGAGGATGGGCGAGCCGCACGCGCCGGTGCCGTACAGGTCCAGGGCGCGCTTCGCGGCAGCGACCGTCTCGGGGTGCGTCGCGAGCCCGAGGTAGTTGTAAGACGCAAGGTTGATGACCGACCATCGGTCACCGTTCACCTCCACCTCGGACCGGGACGAGGGGGACGCCAGCAAGCATCGCTCGTAGAGCGAGGTCGCCCACGTGGTGGCCGCTCGCCAGTCCGAGTACTCGGCCGGAGGAACGAGCACGTCCTCGGTGTCACCAACGAAGAAATCGGCGAGGCTGAATAGAGCGGCTTCATGGATGTCCATCGACGGCGCATGAATAGGTCATTCAAGTCGGGGCCGACGTGACCTAGATCAACTGTTGATGTGTATATCTTTGCGCGAATTTTGCTACGCATCACGCGCTCTTGCGCGAACTTGAATGCGCGCTCGATGACTCGCTATTTGCTGTCTTTGTCGTGAGTGTGGAGGGGTGTGGACCACGGACGGAGACGGCTCGAAGCCCGCGCGCCCTCAACCCCCACGCGTCACACGCGGGTGCCGTGGTCGCTCCGTGGCGGGTCCACACCCGTGTGGAGTGGTTTTTTTGCGGCGTATTGTTTTATTGAAGGATGAGGGGGCCTCCCGCGCCGCCGCGGTCCGCGACTTGACCGTTGTCAAGACGGGACGAACGTTCGTCCCGTATGGAATTGCTCGAGCGTGCCGTCCAGCGCGCGAAGGAGCACCGCATGATCGAGCTCAAGAGCCACGAGCTGGTTCCGCAAGGCGAGTTCCGCCACATCCGATACGAAGAGCGCCCGGTGCGCGGTCGCGACGGCAAGCCCGTCCAGGGGCTCCACCAGGTGTGGCTCTCGCTCGACAACGAGGCGCAGCTCAACTCCTACACCACGGCCGCCGTGAAGGACATGATCCTGGCGCTTCGCCGCGCGAGCGCGGACCGCCGCGCCGTGTGCGTGGTCCTGACCGGGGTGGGCAACCGCGCGTTCTGTACCGGGGGCAACACCGCGGAGTACGCGACCTACTACGCCGGGCGCCCGCTGGAGTACCTCCAGTACATGAGGCTCTTCAACGACATGGTGACGGGCCTCCTACTGTGCGACAAGCCCGTCGTCTGCCGCGTGAACGGCATGCGCATCGGCGGCGGCCAGGAGATCGGTATGGCGTGTGATTTCTCGGTCGCCGGGGATCACGCGCGCTTCGGACAGGCGGGGCCGATCCACGGCTCGGCGCCCGACGGAGGCGCGACCGACTTCTTGCACCTCTACGTGGGGGTCTCCCACGCCGCGGTGTCGCTCTCGCTGTGCGAGCCGTGGAGCGCCCACAAGGCGATGCGGCTCGGCCTCCTCACGGAGATCGTCCCGGTCCACCGGAGAGTGGACGGGAACCTCGTTCCGAATCCGCTCGTCGTCACGGGCAGGTACGCCGACGAGCTCGGTCGAGTGGTGTACGGGGAGTGGAAGACGGGCACGGCGCTCGAGCTCGCCAGGGCCGAGGCCAAGGCGTGCAGCATCGACCTGTCGCCGCTCGACGAGGCGGTCGAGCAGCTCGCGACCAAGCTCCTCTACACGTTCCCCGACTGCACCCGGAAGACGCTCGAGAGCCTGCGCAAGAAGAAGCTCGAGCACTGGTTCCAGAACGCCGAGACGAGCCGGTCGTGGCTGTCGCTCAACATGGCGACGGAGGCGGCCGCCGGCTTCGCCGCGTTCCACTATGGAGACAGGGGCGAGCGCGAGATCGACTTCGCGCTGCTCCGCACCCGCCTCGCCGAGGGAGTTGCGTTCGACGATCGGCTCGTCGAGGAGGTGCTCCCGAGGTCGGCGCGCGAGCGGCGAGCCAAGCGCGAGAGGGGGCCCCGTTGAGCGCGACGACGGAGGTGGCGTCGCTCAGGGACGGCGGGATACTCCGCGTCGTGCTCGCCGATCCGCGCGCCAACGTGCTCTCCATGGCCATGATGGCGGAGATCGCCCAGGCGCTGGAGGCGCACCGCGAGCGCCGCGAGCTGAAGCTCGTCATCCTCCGGGGCGCGGGCGGAAACTTCTCGTTCGGGGCGTCGGTGCCCGAGCACCGGCGCGAGACGGCGCCCCGGATGCTCGCGGCGTTCCACGGGCTCGTCCGTCGGGTGGCGAGCTACCCCGTGCCGATCGCCGCCCTCGTCGAGGGGCGCTGCCTGGGCGGCGCCTTCGAACTCGTCCTGGCGAGCCACCTCGTCTTCGCCTCGCCCGGCGCCGTGTTCGCGTGCCCGGAGGTGAAGCTCGGCGTCGTCCCGCCGGTCCTCTCCGTGCTGGGACACCTGCGCCTCGGGGCTCCCCTCGCGGAGCAGATGATCCTGACCGGCTGCGAGATCGACGCGAGGCGGGCCCACGCGTGCGGGCTCGCCGCGGAGCTCCTGCAGCCGGACAGCGATCCCGACGCCTGGTCGCTCGCCTGGTACGACAGGCACCTCGCGCCGCTCTCGGCCTTCGCCCTGAGGGAGGCGACCTGGGCCTCGCGTCAGGGCTCCGGCCTGCTTCATGCTCTGGGCAGGCCCCTCGAGGACGCGGAGGAGCGCTACATCACGCGGCTCCTGCCGAGCCACGACGCGAACGAGGGGATCGAGGCCTTCATCGCCAGGCGGGCTCCGAGCTGGACGCACGCATGAGCCGCCGCCTCGTGTCGCGCGACGTCGGACGAACGGAGGTCCTCCACCGCGCCGCCACCGCCATCGCCGAGCGCGGCTACCACGGCATGTCGATGCGCGACCTCGCGAGGTCGACGGGGAGGGGGCTCGCGAGCTTCTACCACCTGTTTCGTTCGAAGGAGGACATCCTCTTCGAGCTCCAGCAGCGCGCCTTCCTCGAGCTCTGCGCGACCGCCGAGGCGAGCCTGGCGTCGTCGGGCCAGCCCTCTACCCGCCTCCATCTCTTCATCGAGAACCACGTGCGCTTCGTCGTCGAGCAGCCCGATATCATGCGCGTCCTCGTGCAGGAGGCGTCGGCGCTCCCGCCCTCGAGTCGCGCGGTCATCCGCTCGCTGAAGCTCCGCTACTTCGAGATCGGCGAGAGGCTCGTCGGCGCCGTCGGGGGCGGGGCGGATACGGGGGACGTCGAGGACCCGCTGGAGATCGAGCGCGCGACCTACTGCATGTTCGGGATGCTCAACTGGATCTTCGGCTGGTACGAGCCCGCGCGGCACGGGACGCCGACGGCCCTGGCGAAGACGATCTTCGACGTGATCGTGTCTGGCATAGCCGGAGGGCGAAGATGACGGATCATGCGTCTCGTGTGCTCGAGCGCGCGCGCTCGCTCGTCGACGACCTCTCGCTCGGGGCGGTCGTCGAGTGGAAACAAAGAAACCCTGGCCGCCTGGCGATAGGCCACATGCCGGTCTACGTTCCCCGGCCGCTGCTCGAGGCGATAGGCTGCCTCCCGGTGGCGATCTTCGGGGGCGGCGACGCCATCGACATCATCCGGGGTGACTCGTACTTCCAGTCGTACATCTGCCATATCCCGAGGAGCACCGTGGAGCTGGGCCTCGGGGGGAATCTCGCCGCGCTCGACGGGATGCTCTTTCCTGCCATCTGCGACGTGATCCGGAACCTCGGCGGAATGTGGAGGATGCTGTTCCCCGACACGTACGCGACGTACGTCGATCTGCCCCAGAACTTCGACCCGGCCGTGGGCGGCAGGTTCTACGTCCTCGAGATGCGGAGGATCGCGAGGGATCTCGCCGCGCGCGGCGCCCTGGCGATCGACGACGGCGCGCTCAGGGAGGCCATCGGCCGGGAGAACGAGCGGCGCCAGGCCATCTTCGAACTGGACGCGCTCCGCCGTCGGGAGCCGTGGCGGTGCCGCGCGAGCGAGGCCTACACCCTGGTCCGGGCGGGAGCCGTGCTCGAGGCCACCGAGCACGCCGCGCTCCTCAGGGACTTCATCGCGGCCGCGCGTCGCCGGGAGGGGCGGCCCGTCGACAACGTCCGCGTCGTGCTCGTCGGCAGCTTCTGCGAGCAGCCGCCCTTCGAGCTCATTCGAGCGCTCGAGAAGAGCGGTTGTGACATCGTCGACGACGATTTCCAGCTAGGGATGCGAACGATCGACGGTGCCATCGAGCTCCGGGGCCAGGAGGACCCGCTCGAGGCCCTGGCCCGCGCGTACCTCGAGCGCGGGCGTGACATGGCCTCGCGCTACATCGGGGAGCTCGTCAAGGGGGCCGCGCTGATCTCGCGCGTTCGGGCGTGCGACGCCGAGGGCGTGATCTTCGCGGCGGCCTCCTTCTGCGACCCGGCGCTGCTCGACCAGCCCATGCTGGAGACCGCGCTCACCCGCGCCGGCGTGCCGCACACGAGCTTCAAATTTTCGGAGAACACGGGTCAGTTCCAGGTCATTCGCGAGCAAGCAGGCGCCTTCTCCGACGCCGTGAAGCTCTGGGGAGCGGCATCATGAGCGAGCCTACGGACACGGGCGAGACGTCCAAGGACAGGAGCCAGCTCACCCAGAAGAGAATGATCGCCGACCATTTCGAGAGGCTCGCGCGAGCGAAGGCGGAGGGGAGGAAGGTCGTCTATACCTTCGTGCCTGGCAACGTGACGGAGCTGCTCGGCGCGCTCGAGCTGCTCCCGGTGCTCCCGGAGATCAACGCGCTACAGAGCGGCATGCGCAAGCGGTCGGCGGCGTACATCGCCGACGCCGAGAAGGCGGGGCACTCGGAGGACGTCTGCACCTACGTCAAATGCGACATCGGAATGCTCAAGGGGGGCAACATCGGCCCCACGGGCACGAAGCTGCCCGACCCGGATCTCCTCCTCCTCTCGTACACGGGTTGCTTCACCTTCATGAAGTGGTTCGAGATCCTGAAGCAGGAATACAGCTGCCCCGTCGTGATGCTGCACGTCCCCTACCAGACGGAGGGCGAGATCACGCCCGAGATGCGCGCCTACGTCGTCTCGCAGATCGAGCGCGAGGTCATCCCGGCCCTGGAGAAGATCGCCGGGAAGAAGCTCGACAGGGACGAGCTGGCGCGACGGCTTCAGCTCTCCGCCCAGGCGGAGGAGGATCTCGTGGCGGTATGGGAGTCGGCCCGGAACCGACCCTCGCCGATCGATGGTTATTTCGGCGGCGTCTACTATGTCGGCCCCATCTTCTCGTCCTTCCGCGGGAGCGAGGACGCGGCCCTCTACTACCGGGAGCTCCGCGCCGAGGTCGAGGAGCGGATCAGGGAGAGGCGCGGACCCATGACCCCGGACGGCGAGATGGCCAAGGAGCGCTACAGGCTGGTCGTCGAGGGCCCCCCGAACTGGACGTCGTTCCACGATTTCTGGCGCATGTTCAGCCGGGAGGGGGCGGTCGTCGTGGCGAGCACGTATACCCGCGTCGGCGGGCTCTACGATACCGGGTTCCGCCACGACTACCGGAGGCCGATAGACAGCCTCGCGGACTACTGCCTGGGATGCTACACGAACCTCGGTCTGCCGACGCGAACGGATCTGCTGGAGCGCTACATCAAGACGTACGCGGCCGACGGATTCCTCATCAACAGCGTCAAGTCGTGTAACTCGTTCAGCGTCGGGCAGCTCTTGATGCTGCGGAAGCTGGAGGAGCGCACGGGGGTGCCGGGGGGGTTCATCGAATCGGACCTGGTCGATCCGCGATATTTTGGAAAGGCGAACATCGAGAACCGTGTGCAGAGCTTCCTCCAGGTGCTCGAGTCACGGAGGGCGCGCCCGGGAGAGCCCCTCGCACCCCGGACGGAGTCGAGGCGCGCTCTGCCCGTGGTCGGCCAGGGAAGCCTGCCATGAGGTGCGTCCTTGGAATCGATCTCGGCTCGACGACGACCAAGGCCGTGATGCTCGACGAGCGCGGGGAGATGCTCGGACGCGGGATCACCAACAGCAGGAGCAACTACGAGGTCGCATGCGCGGTCGCGCGGATCGAGGCGCACAGGGCGGCGCGCTTCGACATGCTCGATCGGGCCCTCGGTGCGAGCGAGGAGGCCCGCGCGTGGCTGGGGCCGCTGCGCGACGCCTTCAGGCTCGAGCTCTTCCAGGACGACCTCGCGGATCTTCGGGCGACGATCGAGAGGCACCTCGCGACCTCGCAGCGCGCGGACGCCGTCGCCCTCGGGAAGGCAGCGGATCAGGTGCTCTCGGTCGTCGAGGCGTCGGCGCCGGGGCTCTTCCTCGCCGGCGCCCCCCGCCGGAGCGACTTCTTCCGGGACATCGCCGGGGGGGCGTTCGTCTCGGAGGCCGAGTCGTTGGCGCGGCTCGGCGCCGTCGCGTTCGAGCCGCTGGTCGCGCTCTACGACCGAGCCATCCTCGAGGTCGAGACGCGCCTCCGGCCCCACGATACCGGCGGCCTGCTCCGGAGGGCCGTGGCGCGGGTGGCCAAGCTCCCCGGGGCGGCGTCGGTCGTCGCGCGGCTCGAGCGGGCGGCGACGTCCGCGACGGCGGAGCCGATCGAGGAGGTGGCGGTCGTCGGGACAGGCTACGGCCGCCAGACCCTCCCGTTTCCCAGGGAGTCCGTCCGCAGCGAGATCCTGTGTCACGGGCGGGGCGCGCACCGGTCCTTCGGTGGCACGCGCACCGTCCTTGATATCGGCGGACAGGACACCAAGGCGATCCAGGTCGACGATCGAGGCGTGGTCACGTCGTTCCAGATGAACGACCGATGCGCCGCGGGCTGCGGGCGCTACCTGGGCTACATCGCCGACGAGCTCGGGCTCGGACTGCACGAGCTCGGACCTCTCGCGCTCTCGGCGAAGAAGCCTGTCAAGGTCAACTCCACCTGCACCGTGTTCGCCGGCGCGGAGCTCCGCGAGCGGCTCTCGCTCGGCCAGCGTCGCGAGGACATCCTCGCCGGCCTGCACCGCGCGATCATGCTCCGAGCCATGTCGCTCCTCGCGCGGAGCGGCGGCGTGACGTCGGAATTTACCTTCACCGGAGGCGTCTGCAACAACCCGATGGCCACGAGGATCCTCCGGGAGCTCGTGGACGAGAACTACGGCGAGGGCATCGTGCTCAACATCCACCCGGACTCCATCTACATGGGCGCGCTGGGCGCCGCGCTGTTCGCGCAGGACGATCTGAGATCGGGGGCCTGTCCCCCCCCGCCCGCCTTCGTGCGCGACATGCGATCGGAGGTGAAGCCGTGACGGGCCCGCGGCTGTCCGCGGGCATCGACGCCGGCTCGAGCTCCATCAAGGTCTGCGTCACGCGGAGCCGCGCCGGCGAGGACGTGGAGATCCTCGCGACCGCCGTGCAGAGGATCCGCCGACGCAACGTCTTCGACGTCGTGCGCGCCACGTTCGACGAGGCGTGCGCGGGCGCGAGGGTCGACGAGGGGGCCCTCTGCTACGTGGCGAGCACCGGCGACGTCGACGCGGTGTCGTTCGCCACGGGGCACTTCTACGGGATGACCACGCACGCGAGGGGGGCGCTCCACCTGGTGCCCGACGCGCGCGCGGTGCTGGACCTCGGAGCCCTTCACGCGCGCGCGATCCGCATGGACGCTCGAGGCAAGGTGCTCGGCCATCGAATGACGAGCCAGTGCGCGAGCGGTACGGGGCAGTTCCTCGAGAACATCGCGCGCTACCTCGGTGTTCCGCTCGAGGACGTCGGGCAGCTGTCCCTGGACTCGAGGCAGGTCGAGGAAGTCTCGAGCATCTGCGCGGTGCTGGCCGAGACCGACGTGATCAACATGGTGGCCCGAGGTCTCGGCGCGGGGGACATCCTTCGCGGCATCCACATCAGCATCGCGGGACGCCTGGTGCGTCTTCTCCGCTCCGCGGCGGCGGAGGGAATCGTGGTCGTGACCGGAGGCCTCGCGCACGACATCGGGCTCGTCGCCATGCTCGGAGAGCTCCTCGCGAAGGAGAAGAGGTCGCCCAAGAAGCCGCTGCCGCCGCTCGAGGTGCGCGCGCACCCGCTCTCGTCGGTCGCGGGCGCGCTCGGCGCCGCGATCCTCGGCGCCTTCCGGTACGAGCAGCTCGCGCGTCGCGGCCAGCTCGTCGGCGCTCACGTGGCCGGGTAGAGCAGGGTCAGCGCGTCGAGCCTGGCGAGCAGATCGGCGACCGCGGCGCTGCCGGCCGCGTCGAGCTCGGCACACTCGCGGTCGACGTCGGCCCACGTGGCCGGGCGCAGGACGACGCGGGCGAGAGGATACACCACCTCGTCCTCCTCGCGGATGTGGGCCCTCAGCATGACCACGTAGTCGCGCGCGAGCCGGGCGACGCGCTGGCGGTCGCGGTCCGTCCAGCCCTTGTCCTCCGCGATGTCCGTCAGCTCTCCGACCAGCCGTCGCCCCTCCTCGTGTTGCGTGAGCATGAAGGCCACGGTCCCCTCGTCCCCGGACATGCCCGCATCGACCATCGCTCGGAAGAGGACCTGCTCCTCCTTTTCGTGGTGGTGGGTGTCCGCGTACCCCCGGAGCACCGCGACGAACTCCTCGATGTGTCGCCGTGGGAGGAGCGCCCCGCGCTCGAGTCGATCGCCGTATTGCTCCAGCGCGTCGAGCAGCCTCTCGATGCTTCGGTGCTCGCGGACGAGCGTCTCCACCGCGTCGGGGACCTTGGTCTTGTGGATCGGGATCATGGGGTTCGTCGTCCTACAGGGCGTGGACGGGCGTCATGATTTCCGTCAAGTCGCGGCGGGCGAGAGCGTCGCACAATGCGGCGATGCTGATCGACGCGTATCTGTTGACGGCCGCCGGGAAGCCCCTCGAGAGGCGCGCCATCGAGGCCTCGCCCCTGGGCTCGGACGACGTCCTCGTGGAGGTCGAGGCCTGCGGGCTGTGCCACACGGATCTTGCCTTTGCGCTGGGTGAGGTCGCTCCACGTCACGCGCTTCCCCTCGTTCTGGGCCACGAGATCGTGGGCCGGGTCGCGGACGCAGGGCGCGATCGGGGGGGGCTGATCGGCAAGCTCGTCCTCGTGCCGGCGGTGCTCCCATGCGGGAGCTGCGAGTTCTGTAGCGCGGGGCGGGGCAACGCGTGTCCGAGGCAGAAGATGCCAGGGAACGACGTCAACGGGGGCTTCGCCTCGCACGTGGTCGTTCCCGCCGGTCCGCTCGTTCCTCTCGACGACGTTCCGGCCGGCGTGGACATTCGCCACCTGGCGGTCGTCGCGGACGCCGTGTCGACCGCCTTCCAGGCCGTCGTCCGTTCGTGCCTCCTGGCGGGCGACGTCGCGTTCGTGGTGGGCGCCGGGGGCGTCGGTGGCTACGCGATCCAGATCGCCCATGCCTTTGGCGCGCGGGTCGTCGCGCTCGACGTCGACCCTGCAAAGCTCGAGCGGGTGTCCGCCCACGGCGCCGAGCGGGGGATCCTCGTTCGCGACCGAGCGCCGAAGGAGGTCCGGAAGGAGGTCCATCGGCTGGCCGCGGGCTGGGGCGTTCCCTCGCTCCGATATCGCATCTTCGAGTGCAGCGGGACTCCGCAGGGCCAGCAGCTCGCGTTCTCCTTGCTCGCGCCGGCGGCCACCATGGTTCAGGTCGGATATTGCGCCAGCTTCGTCGAGGTCCGCCTGTCGAACGTGATGGCCTTCGACGCCACGGTGCACGGCACCTGGGGCTGCCCGCCGGAGGCCTATCCCGAGGTGCTCGGCTTGATCTACGCGGGGCGCGTCGCGCTCGCCCCGTTCGTCGAGCACGCGCCGATGTCGGATGTGAACGAGCTGCTCGACGCCATGGCTCACCACCGTGTTGCCCGGAGGATCGTTTTCGATCCCCGGAGGTGACCGCCCACCGCCGCGGGAGAGCGATGGAAACATTACGGTTGTGAACGATGGACGCATGCGGGACACTCGACGGAAGTTGACGTTGGTTGAGCGGATATGGACCAGGGAGTCATGGTATTCTCGACAACGAGCAGCAAGGTTGCCTGCATGCTTTGCCCGATAGGAGCCGCGTCGCACGTCGCGGAAGGCGGAGTGTGCCCGATGGTGGACCGTCGGAGGTCGGCAGGGACGATGCTCTTCGTCTCCGGAGCACCCGCCGACGCGGTCTATCACCTGAAGCACGGCTCGGTCGCCCTGTCGCGGGGCGCGGAGGCGTTCGGTGAGGGCGCGCCTCACGCCGTCCGGCGTGCCGGCTCGCTGCTGGGACTCGAGGCCATCGTGCGGCCGACCTACCTGGACTCGGCGCGGGCGATCTCGGACGTCACGGTGTGCGTCACGAGCCGCGCGCAGATGCTCGCGTGGCTCGCCGAGACCGGCACGGCCCGCGTCGTCCTCGACTGCGTCATGGAGACGCTGAGCTCCGACAACCCCTCGCGGGCGACGACCGACGGCAGCGCCCCTCAGCGCATCGCGAGGTGGCTCCTCGACTCGCTCCAGCAGCGCTGCTTGCCTCGCTCCGTGCTCGCCGGGCTCCTGGGGATGAAGCCCGAGACGCTGTCGCGAGGCCTGGCGACCCTCGTTCGCAGCGGCTGCATCTCCGCCACGCGCACGCGCATCGACGTGCTCGATCCGGCGCGCCTGGAAGCGGTTGCCGGCGGCGCGCCGCTCACCGTGGCGGGCGGGGGGGCAGGACCGCCCGAGCTTCGATCACGCGACTGAAGCCTGGAGGAACCATGGAAACGAACCCAGCGCCGTCGCCGCCCGCGGGCGGGAGCGTGCGCTCGCTCACGGCGGAGGACCTGGACGCGGTCGTCGACCTCGATCAGCGTATCACGGGCGGATGCCGCCGCTCGTATTTCGAGAGGCGCCTCGCCGCCGCGAGGGGAGATCCCTCGCGGCACCTCCAGCTGGCCGCGCCGTCTCCCTCGGGGCTGGCCGGCTTCGCCCTCGGACGGCTCGTCGCAGGCGAGTTCGGGCGCGCCGAGCCGGCGCTCATGCTCGAGACCGTGGGCGTCGAGCCCACGCTGCAGGGGAAAGGGCTCGGCCACCGGCTGATGACCGCGCTCGCCGAGCGGGCACGGTCGCGCGGGGCTCGCATCGTGGTCACGCACGCCGACTGGCGCGACCACTCGATGCTTGCCTTCCTGGACCGCGCCGGGTTCTCGCTCGGGCCGCGCCTCATCCTCGAGCGCCGTGTCCACCGCATGCCTCTCCCCGACACGGACGAGGAGATCGAGCGGCGCCCCCCGACCGTGCGCCACCTTCGCGCCGACGATCTCGACATGGTGACCCGCATCGATCGGCTGGTGACGGCTGAAGATCGTGGCGAGTATCTGCGGCGCAAGGTCGACGAGGCGCTGCACGAGTCGGCGATCGTGGTCTCCCTCGTCGCAGAGGACGACGGGTTCGTCGTCGCCTTCGCCATGGCCAAGGTCGATCTTGGTGACTTCGGACACGTCGTGCCAACGGCGTCCCTCGACACGATCGGGGTGAGCCCCGGCTTCGCGGGCAGGGGCTTCGCGCGCGCGCTGCTCACGCAGATGATCGACAACCTCTCCGCGCTCCATGTCGACACGATCGAGACCGAGGTCGCGCGCGAGGCCTTCGGGCTGCTCCGCTTCCTCTATCGGTTCGGCTTTGGGCCGTCGCAGCGGCTCTCGTTCATGCGAGGGTGCTGAGGGCGTCGGTCTATCCAGGGAGGAAGTGCGGCCCGGATCGACGCCTCCGGGACGGGCCTCGGCGCCGCCTCGTGGTAACCTCGCGGTTCCCTCAGGAGGGCCCCATGTCCAAGACGCTTCTGGAGCAGCTCAACTCGATGACGGTGGTCGTGGCGGACACCGGTGACATCAACTCGATCGAGAAATTCAGGCCCCGCGACGCCACCACCAACCCTTCCCTGATCACGGCCGCCGCGCAGATGCCTTCGTACGGGGGAATCGTCGACGACGCCCTGCGCTGGGCCAAGGGCCAGGCCAAGGGCCAGGAGGAGGTGGTGGGCCTCGCCATCGATCGGCTCGCGGTCGAGTTCGGCCTGCGCATCCTCAAGATCGTCCCTGGCCGGGTGTCCACCGAGGTCGACGCCCGCCTGTCCTTCGACACGGTGGGCACTGTGGAGAAGGGCCGTCACCTCATCCAGCAGTACGAGGCCGCGGGGGCCTCTCGGGAGCGGGTCCTCATCAAGATCGCGTCCACCTGGGAGGGGATACGAGCGGCCGAGATCCTCGAAAAAGAGGGGATTCACTGCAACCTGACCCTCCTCTTCGGGATGCATCAGGCGGTCGCCTGCGCCGAGGCTGGCGTCCAGCTCATCTCCCCGTTCGTGGGCCGCATCCTGGACTGGTACAAGAAGGCGACGGGCAGGGACAGCTACCCGCCCGCCGAGGACCCCGGGGTCGTCTCGGTCGGAAGGATCTTCAACTACTACAAGAAGTTCGGCCACAAGACCGAGGTGATGGGCGCCTCCTTCCGCAACGTGGGGGAGATCATCGAGCTGGCGGGCTGCGATCTGCTCACCATCGCTCCCAACCTGCTCACGGAGCTACAGAACAGCGAGGGGACCCTCGTTCGGAAGCTCGATCCCGAGGCCGCGGCCGCCATGTCCATCGAGCGTATGGAGATGGATGAGGCGACCTTCCGGAGGATGCACGAGGAGGACAAGATGGCCAAGGACAAGCTGGAGGAGGGTATCTCTGGCTTCTCCAAGGCGCTGATCGCGCTCGAGAAGCTGCTGGCGGAGCGCCTCAAGGCGCTGGAGGGCCAGGCCAGGGCAGGGCAGGCGGCCCACGATTTCTTCGAGGTCTACGATCTGGACGGGGACGGCTTCATCACCCGGGAGGAGTGGAGCGGCACGCAGGCGGTGTTCGCGGCGCTCGACGCCGACGGCGACGGACGGATCGCGCCCGAGGAGCTGGCGGCCGGGCTGGGCGCCGCGTTCGTCCTCACGAAGGCCGCGCAAGCCTGAGCGCTCCCGTGCAAGGCAGTCAATCGGGCGAGAGGATGTCGAGGATCCGCTTGCCCGGCGGGTCCAGCATCACGGCGTCGCCGTGGCACGGGACGATCAGCGTTGGCGGCGCCTTCTCGATCTCGCCTCGCATCCACGCGTAGACCGCCGCCCGATCCTTGATCATGAACTTCGAAGCCACCCCGTTCGGGCGGAGGCCGGGCCCGCTACCCGTCCATTTGAACAGCAGGCTGAACGGAAAGCCGGGCAGCTTCGCCATGTTCATGATGACGTCCGTCACGTACCAGATGGGGCCGGATGACCCCTTGACTCGAACGAGCACCTCGCCGGTCCTGTAGTGCGGCATGTCGACGAGCTCGACGTCCGGGCCGGTGATCGCCGCGGCCAGGGAGAGCGGCCTGATCCCGGTCAATCCGGTCTTTTTCTCGACGCGCGCAATCGACTGGGCCGGCGCGAAGACCTCGGCGTGGGGATACCGCTCCTTCCACGCCGGCACTCCGAGGTAGTGGAACGCGTTGGACGCCACGAGCGCGCGCACCTCGCCGTGCTTGTCGAGCTCCGTGAACGCAGACTCGGGCGCCCCGCACGGCGGGCTCACCACCACGATCCCGCCGGAGCCGCGCACCGCGAGCGCGTTCGCTTCGCCGGGACCGAACGAGTAGGCGTACGTGAGCACGGGGACGCTGGCATCGATGATCGTCCACCCGGTATTGACGTTCGACATGCCGGCCCAATACCACGGAGCCAAGGTCTCGTGTTGGCGCGAAGCCCCTCGTCAGCGGGCGCCTCCGCGGTCAGGGGCGTGCGAGCCTCCCCCGACAGCTTCTTCGTCGACAGAACCCGCTCGGAACGCCTGCCCTCGCGGCGGCGGGGCTCTCCGTGTTTCATGGCCCTACGAGAGCGCTTGTGCGATAGCCCTTCGACCCGTTCGCGAAGCGTCTCGTGGCCGCCGTGCGGGCGGGCATCGGCACCGTGAAAGCGCCGGGAAATGTCGATACTCTGTCTGGGGGAGCAGTCCATGCGGTGGTTCATTCGAAACACGAGCGGCGGCGTGGTGGGTCCCGTCGAGGGGGAGCGTCTGACGAAAAAGCTCGAGGCTGGAGAGATCCCGCCAGGCTTCCAGGTGCGCCGCGAGGGGAGCGAGGAGTGTGTACCGCGGAGAAAGCACGCTGGATCCTAGCATCGAGCGCGGGATCAAGGTGGTGAGCGCGGAGCTCGGGGCTCGGCAGGAGCTCGTGAAGCGGTTCGCCGTCGAGGCGCGCACCCTGGAGAAGCTCTCGCACCGGAACGTGGTGCGCTTCTTCGGCGCCAGGCAGGAGCGAGGGCAGCTCGTGATGGAGCTGGAGCTGCTGGAGGGCACCACGCTGAAGGACCGCTGCGCGCCCGGGCTCCCGCTCGTCGACGTGGTGGGGTGGATGCAGCAGGCCGCCGAGGGCGTGGCCGCGGCGCACGATCTGGGCACGCTGCACCGGGACATCAAGCCCGAGAACCTGCTTCCTGTGCGCCGACGGCACGGTGAAGGTGCTGGACTTCGGGATAGCTCGCGCCCTCGAGGAGGTCGATCGCGCCGTCAAGCTCACCCGCGCCGGCACCACTCCAGGGACGCCCGCCTACATGGCGCCCGAGGTGTGGAGCGCCGAGCCTCCCTCGCCCGCGGCCGACGTGTACGCGCTCGGCCTGGTGTTGCTGGAGCTCGCTGCGGGGCGCCATCCGCTCCAACCCCTCGGGCAGCCTCCGCTCACGTCGCTCCAGCTCATGTCGCTGCACATGCAGGGCGAGGTCCCTCCGCTGCGGAGCCTCCGTCCAGACGCTCCAGAGCGACTTGAGCGCATCACTTCGAACGCTACGGCACGCGCCGCGTCGCAGCGCTATGGATCCGCGAAGGAACTCGCCGCCGAGCTCTCGGGGGCGCGCGATGAGCTCTCCAGGCCCGTCCCCCCCCGGGTGTCCACCGGCCTAGCTCTCCCTCTGTTCAATCCCGCGCAGCCAGAGCTCCAGGCCCCGCCACCTCCTCCGCGCTCACCGCGCGCCCCCCTCTATGCTGGACTCGTCGTCGGCGCCCTGACCCTCGGCGCCGCAGGCCTCTTCCTCCATGGCTCAGCGTCGAGTGGAGACAAGGGCCCGGGCGATGCAGGCCAGCCGGATGCAGCCGTCTTCAAGGGTGATCTTGGCCCGGTCGACCTGAGTCTATTCAAGGCCTTACCCTACCTTGATGCATTCCCAAAATTAAAAAACGAAGACCTGAGCAACGTTAAGGCTATTTCAGAAAAATAAATGCCAGCAAAATTCCGAGTGAGACATTTAAGTCAAAACTAACAGGCAACAACCAGCTTGTGTTTCAATACTACCTTGCGTCGGCGTACCTAGACTCGGATATCGACAGAGATGGCTTATTTTCAATTGAAGATGCCAGGCAAAGGCTGCGCGAAATGGCCGACACTACCTCCAGCCCAAGACGGTTCCTCATTCAAGCAAGGGACAGTTCACGCTCGATGGCCATGCTCGGATTCTCACTGAGAAAGGAAGAAAATCTCACCCCTCCGCCCGACCTTCTGAACGTCGAGCAGTTCAAGAGACTCTCCATGGACGTTCCCGAATTCATACAAGAAATGCCGTTACTATTCGCCTTCGCGACGTCCGTGTTTCCACCGGGATCTCACGGAGAAACGACAATCAGTCATGAGGCAAAGGACGACATCGTAACGATAATAGAATTCACGGCGCTCCCTGGAATTCAAAAATTCGCCAAAGAGAACGAAAAAGACATATTTGCCTTGTTCGTACTAATGCAGACATTTGAATCGCTGATAGAATCGCCGACCATGTCCTGGCCAAAGAGTTTTCAGGAAGACTTCGAAAAGCTGAGCGGGCCGACCCGCAAACAATTCGAGAACTTCCAAAATCTTCCGAAGTAGACGCCCCCATCGCATGAACAGCAAACCGCGACGCGCTGCCGTACTCCCTCATCGAGCTGCTGGGATGAGCACGTCGAAACCTTCCCGCTGGGCGGCCTCGGCGAGGAGCTGATCGCGGACCACGAACATGTGACCCTTGGGACGACCGTCGTACGCGACGAGCGCCGCGGCGAGCTGGAGCGCGTCCGCGCACCGGAGCGGGTGCGTGCGCAGCAGACGTTCCGCGACGTCGCGGGCCTCGGTGACCGCGTCGACCTCGGACCAGCGCGCAGAGAGCTTGTCGACCCGGGACTCCGCGGCACGGAGCTGGGCCGGATCTAGCCTTCCGGCCCGGCTCTCGCGGTGGAGCGCCGAGAGGACCTCGGTGCGGGTGAGGCACCACGCGAGGATCGACGGGTCGACCCGGAGCGCGGCGCGGCAGGCCTTGCTCGTCGGCTCCTCGACGATCAGCGGCACGATCGCCGAGCTGTCCCAGAACTTCACCGCCCCTGCCGCCGCTCGTCCAACAGCGCGTCGAGCACGGCCTCCGCCACAGGGCCCGGCTGGAAGATCTCCGCGGGGAGCGGCCCCGCTTTGCCGCGCCGCACGACGCCGCGCCGCTCCATGTCCGCGAGGAGCGCGTCGTCGTCGCCGCCTGTCGCCCCAGGGGAGATGGGCACGAGATCGGCGACGGGGACATCGCGATCGAAGATGCGGACGTGCCCGCCGCGCCGGACGTACGCGATGTGCTTGGAGAGCTGCGCCTTCGCTTCGGATATGTTGACCTGCTTCACCAGACCAAGTGAACCAGATTCGACCCTGCCGTCAACGAAGATGCGAGCTCTGCCCGCGGCTTCTCTCCGCTAGAGGGCGCCTCCGGGCTCTTCCACGATCGCCGCTCCGTTCCGTGAGCTCTGCGCAGGGTCTCCCTCCACGGGAGCCGGTGGCTCCTGCATGTCCACCAGGCGGAGGGCGCGGGCCAGCCATGATGCCCTGAGCGCGGCCCGACCCAGGGCCGCAGCCTGGTGGGCGACGAGGCTCGCCCCGAAGGCTGCCACCCCGAGCCGGGTGACGATCAGGGCAGCTGCGGTATAAAGAAGGACGGCGCCGAGCGCGCGCGAGGCCCAGGAGCCCAGGGCATAGGCCTTCCTGGCCCTGAAGGCGCGGAGGCCCAGCCTGAGCCCCCTGAGCGCGCCCACCTGGCGCCTGGCGATGGTCGCCTGCCCGACGTCGGCGACGACACCCACGACCACCACCAGCCCGAGGAAAGGCGAGAGGGCGCCCAGCTCCACGAGATCCCTGGAGCGATCGTCGAGCTTGCTGGCCAGGAGCGAGGCCAGCCCGGAGGCGGCGAGGGCGCCGCAGGTGATCAGAATGCCCTTCACGACCAGCGAGAGGAGAGTCACCGAGAGCAGAGGGAAGAAGGCCTCTCGCCCTCGCCGGTACGCCGCCTTTATCCCCAGCGGCCGCTCTCCTCGCGAGAAGGCCATGTGAGCCAGCACCGCCCCGTGGGGCAGGTGGGCGAGGAGCGCGCCCAGCACCAGGAACGCGGCGACGGCCGGGGCGAGCGCCGTGAGGGTGCCCTCTCGACCGATCACGAGATCGGCAAGCTCCAGGGCCCCGGGGCGGAAGAGCACCTGATCGCCCTCCGGGTGGTTCCCGTAGGCGGCCCTGGCGACGCCGTAGACAGGCCAGGCCGCCAGCATGGCCACCACCAGGCCGAAGGCCCAGAGCAGCACGATCGCCAGCAAGCTCCCCCGGGCCGCGATCCGCTCGCGGGGCACCGGGGTCTCCTCGGCCTCCAGCGAGGGCTCGCTCACGGGGCGAGCCCTCCGAACACCATGGAGGCCACGTGGAGCGCCCGCTCGAAGACCAGCCTGGCCCCGGCGCCCGCGACGCCGGGCGCCATGGCGTGGTTGTTGGTGAGATCCCCGTCGAGCAGCACCTTGTGCTCGGGATCGATCACCGCTCCCCGCAGCGCCGAGGCGCCCTGGTAGGGCACGCGCACCGCCGAGCCGCAGGGGCCCATGTCCCTGGAAGGTATACGGGTCCGGCTTCCGTCTCCCAGGTGGAGATCCAGCTCGACCGGGAAGGAGAGGCTGCCCCGGCACTCCACGAGGACCCAGCCCTCGTAGTCGTCCTGGGCCTCGGGCGACTGGGTCTCCCGCTTCCCCCCGCGATCGAAGAGGCCCGCGGGCTTGCTGCGGCGCGCCGAGTGGACCGCGCCCACCGCGTAGTCCACTGTGCCCTTCTCGAAGAGCGCGGCGCGCGCCGTGAGCCGCGCCTGCTCGCCCAGCACCTCGCCCAGCACCTTGAGCAGGTCCTCGGGCTCGGGGTGCTTCCAGCGCTGGCGCTCGGTGTAGAGGGTCATGGCTCGGTCCAGGAGCGAAGGGCCATGGACGCGGCGCAGGGTGTGGAGCAGGGTGGCCGTGCGGCCATAGACCACGCCCGCGTAGGCCGAGCCGGTGGCGAAGGCGCTTGACGGCTGGGCGATGGGGTGAAGCCTCGCCCCACGCCGGCCGGACATGGCCTGCACGGTGACATCCGAAACGGTGAGGCCAAGGAGGCTGGCCGCCGAGCCCTCCCCCAGCCACGCGGTGAGCGCCTCGCTCTCGGCGAAGCTGTTCAGCCCCTCGTCGAGGAAGGGCCATCTGGCCTCGTTGGAGGCGAGGATGCCATAGAAATACTGGTGTCCAAACTCGTGAATGGTCACGAGCTCCACCTCGCGTATACCCGGCGGACCGTGCCAGGGCGATCCTGTGGTGATCAGGGTCGGGTACTCCATGCCGCCGGCCTCCTTGGCGGACTGCGGTGGGTGTACGACGGTGAGCACCGGGTAAGGGTAGGGGCCATAGCGAGCCCTGTAGTGGGGAATGGCGAAGCGGATGGTGGCCTGCTCCCTCAGGGCGTCCGAGAGGTAGCCGGTGGGGTGGAGGATCTCGACCTTTATCCCCTCCACCTGGTCCTCGACGCGCTCGAACCTGTCCCAGGCGGTCCAGGCAAAATCGTGGATATGGTCCTGGGTGCGGCGCTCCACGTGGCGGCCCTTGTCGTCGCTGGATTCGATCCGGGTCCCCGTGGCGCCCACCACGAAGCCCTGGGGGACGTCCAGGGTGACGTCGTAGCGCCCGAAATCCGCGTAGAACTCGGCCAGGTGGTGGAAGGGGAAGTGGGCGAAGGTGCCGTCCTTCTCGAGGCGGGCGATCTTTGGAAACCACTGGGCGATCATGTGAAAGCTCCCGTCGAAGCCGGTGCGCTCCACCAGGCTGGGGAGCTTGTCGTCCCACACCACGGCGAAGGACGCCGTCTGCCCCGGCGGGAGCGGCTCGGCGAGCGGGACGCGAGCGTCGGTCTCGTCCTCGTCGCCGGGGCGAGAGAGCTCGGCCCGGGGCCAGAGATCGATCTCTCCCTTGGGGGTGGCCTGGCGGAAGCTTCTCACGTCGATCGCCCCCCAGGCCTCGGGGATCGTGGTCCCGCGGAAGCCGCCCACGGGCTCGCGCAGGAAGACCGAGCGCTGGTTCTTGAAGGCGTTCAGGTAGAGGTGCACCCACAGCTCGTCGATGGATTTTTCGCTCGTGTTGGTGAAGGTGATCGTGCCCTCGCCGTGCACCAGGTGGCCCGGCGCGTCCAGGGTCGCGCGGAGCGTGTAGTTTGCAATATTCGCGGGCCCCGCGTCCGGGGAGGCCGCTGGCCTCGTGTCCTGGGCGAAGGCGGCCGTGGCCGAGCCGACGCAGAGCGCCGCGAAGAGGAGCGTCGCCCCTCGGAGAGCCAGTTTCCCACGCATGAGCGCGAGCCTAGCGCACCTGGGCGCCCGTCGGCGCGGCGCTCCTTGCGTGGAGCCGCGGGCCCGGTAGTGTGACACCCGTGAAGCGCCCTGTCCTCCTCGCCCTGGCGGCCTTCTCGGCCTGCGGCACTCCCACGACGGATCCTCCAGGAGGTCAGGGCGACGCGGGCCCGCCCGACCGCTTCGTCCCCGCGCCAGCGGACCTGGACGGGGCCCTGGTCGACGCCCCTCCAGACTCGCCTCCTCCAGGGGGGCGGGTCGAGGTGAAGGGCGGCGAGCTCTTCATCGACGGCAGGGCGACCTTCCTCTACGGAGGCGAGGTCCAGTATTTTCGAATTCGCGACAGGGGCTTCGACGCCACCAGGACCGAGGCCCTCTGGGCCGACACCCTCGTGAAGATGAAGGCGGCGCACATGAACCTGGTGGCCACGTACTTCCCGTGGGACTACCATTCTCCCAGGGAAGGGGCCTGGGATTTCACGGGCGCTCGCGACGCCAAGCGCTTCCTTGAGCTCGCGTGCAAGGCGGGCATGAAGGTGATCGCCAAGCCTGGGCCGCTCATCACCGCCGAGTGGCCCGGCGGCTTCGGGACCTTCGGGGCCGTGCCGGAGTGGTGGAAGCAGGCCCACCCCCGGAGCCTGGTCAAGAAGGCCAACGGCGACACCTACAACTACAGCCCGACCGGCACGGACGGCTCGCAGGTGCAGCCCACCTACCTGGACGCCGAGTACCTCTCGGCGGTCGAGGCCTGGTACGACCAGATCGTCCCCATCATGAAGCCCTTCGTGGCCTCTCGCTGCGTGATCGCGGTCCAGGTCGACAACGAGACCAACCTGTACTGGGGCAACCGCTTCGGCGACGTGGACTACAGCGCTCCTTCGCTCGCCCATTACCGGGCCTTCCTCGCGGGGCGATACCCGACGATCGCCGCGCTGAACTCGGCCTACCGCACGTCCTACGGCTCCTTTGCCGGCGTCGTCCCTCCGGGCTCGGCCCCGGGCCGCCCCGAGGACAACCTCGCCGCTCGCGACTGGTACGAGGCGGGTCACGCCTACTCGCTGACCTACCTGAAGACGCTCCGGGCCATGCTCGAGAAGCGAGGCCTCCGGGAGCCCGAGATCCTCTTCATGACCAACGACTCCCCCTTCGGTCTGCCCGCCCGGACCGTGATGGTGCACGACGGCGCGGTCAAGAACCAGGTGGGCCTGGCCGGGGTGGATCTCTATCCCAAGCAATATCCAACCAACGGGGAGCTCGTCGATCAGCCCTACCAGGTCGATTATTTTACAAAGATATTCGGTGAAAATAGCGGCATATATACAAGGGATAGCGGCCGTTACACGTTCGGCGCCGAGCTCCAGGGAGGCTTTTACTCCTTCCCTCTCGGGATAAAGCCCAACGTGCTCCCGGAGGCCACGGGTCAGCTCCTGGCCAAGACGATAGGTCACGGAATGAAGGGAGGGAGCTTCTACGTGCTCCGGGGCGGCCTGAACATCGATGGGTCGTCCTACGATTTTCAGGGGGCCCTCTCTCCGGAGGGTGAGCCTCGCCCCCGCTACGAGGTGATGTCACGCTGGGGTAATCTGGTATCCACCTACGAGAGGCAGCTCTCCTCGAGCGACGAGGTGGAGGAGCCCGTCTACGTGGTACAGGACACGGCCTATGCCATGCCCCAGGCCGGCACTCAGGACGATCACCAGTCGCTCTTCGCCTACGAGAACGCGGGGGTCTTCGGCTGGCTGGTCAACGCGGGGTACAACCCCAGGGTCGTGGACATCGCCAGGAGCGATCTCTCGGGCGCCCGGGTCGCGTTCTTCCTCCTGCCCCAGCAGGTGGACGACGCGACGGCCGACAAGCTCGTGGCCTTCCACCAGCGGGGAGGGGTGCTGGTGGTCATGCTGGATCCTGGCTCCGCGAACCTCGCGGGCAACCGCTCCGCCTCGGTCCAGAAGCTCGCCCAGCTCTTCGACGCCCGCGCCGACGGCAGCTACTCCTGGCCAGGGATCCCCCTCCGCTCGGGCAGCGCCAACCAGAAGCTCGCTGGCGCCGAGGGCGCCACGCGCACCTACTGGTACCAGACCTACTGGCAGCCCTCGCCAGGGGCGGCTCCTCTGGTGGTCGAGCGCACCCAGCCCTTCGGCACGGATGGCAAGGTCATCGCCTTCACCCGCTCCGGAGGAGGAGCGCCCCGAGCCTTCCTCGGCGCCCACTTCGGCGCGGTGTTCAACAACGACTCCTATTACCGGGCGGACGCCGACGAGCTGGAGAAGAAGCGCTCCCTGGCAAGGCACCTGGTCGGCCTGGCGGGCGTCACCCCCGCACTACGACCTACGGGTCTCCGCGAGGAGGCGTGGGCTCGAAGGGCCCGTGGGCCCGACGGGCCTCTCTTCGTCTTCGTGGTGAGCGGCCACGACGCATCCACCGTGCACGTGGATCTGCTCTCGGCCTCTCGCCTGGGGCTGGATCCCGCCAGACGCTACTCGGTAAAAGATCCGGTCCTCGGGGGCCCCACGCTCACACGCACTGGCGCGGATCTGGTGCAGCGTGGCCTGGACGTTCCTCTGCTCAAGCACGGAGCCACGGCCCTGGTGATCGAGCCCGCGCCTTGAGGCTCCTCTCGTGCTGTTGAGTGGGTCAGCGCCCGAAGAGATCCATCAACTGCCTGGAGCGGTGACCTGACGGGTTTGGGAGGAGGGATGGCGATCGGCGAGATCGTTGCCCCCTCCCCCCCCCGATTTTTTATTTAGCGAGGAGGGAACCTCCTCGCGCTCCACCCTTGGAGTCCTCAGAAGCGACTCCCTTCTCTCCCGCAAGGAGCGTGAGGATGCAGCGACGCGCTCTTCACAAGGAGCGCGAGGAGGCCATGACATGCTCCTCTTCAGCAAGGAGCGCGAGGAGGGAACCTCCTCCCCCGTCCCTCGTCAGGTCCTGGCCCAGGGTCGTCGGGGACTTCCAGGGGTCGTCGCAAATAAAGAATCTTGGGGGGGGAGGGGGCAACGCCCTCGCCGCGCCGTCCCACTTCCGTCGGGCCGTGGCCCTAGAACCTCTACAATGGTTCTCTATGGCTCGAGCTGCCCGAAGCTCTGCGCTCACCGTTGGACTGCGGAAGATCGATTCGAAATGTTCTGGCCAGGCGAGGCCGAACGCGAAAGTATGATAGAGTATGCCGTGCGGCGACGCCTCGTGCCTCGCCGTTCACCATTGGAGTCACGATACTCTCGAACTCCATGGCCGTGGAACAGAAGCTACAGTAACCAGTTTTGGCGGGGGCCGCCGGCTCATGCCGACAAAAACGCGTAGCTCTGCTCACCCAAGATGAGCGGCGCCTGGACACAGGCTCGGGCTTCGAACGGAGGTGCCAGAACTCACCCAAACACCCGCGCCATCACCCCTTGAACAAGGAGGTCACCATGTCGAATGATTCGAAGAAGCTAGCTATCCGTACGGGGGCGGTCTTGGCAGGGGCGCTCGTCCCCCTGAGCTCCTTCACCTTCGGTCTCCTGCCGAGTTGCTCCACCCGCCCTGACACCGCCAGCGAGCCCGTCCAGAGCGTCGGCCAGGCCTCCGGAGGAGCCGTCGACACGATGCGCCTCTCGGACGAGCCCGGAAACTGGTTCCGCAGCGACGCCACGGGCACCTCGGTGTCCATCATCGGCGCGGGGCAGGGCGTGGACTTCGTGATCAGCAACTGCTGCACGACGACGCGACACACGGTGACGCTCCTCGTGAAGCCCGTGGGGTCCAGCGTCACGATGGACCAGGACAAGGCCCAAAATGGCTCGCTGAGCGTAAGATTCGACGTGCCCGGCGTCTATGTCTTCGTATGCAAGATACACCCCTACATGACCGCGGTCGTCGCGGTGAAGGACGCACAGGGGAAGATCCCTGAGGTCACCTCGGCGTCGCTGCCCTTCATAGGCCACCTGGGGGCGGGCTCGCTGCCCGCGGGCACGGTGCTCTCGGTCCTGCGGCCCATCGCGGCGACCGACGCCGACAAGGCGGCGAAGTGGGATATCTGGAGCGCGGGTGACGCGCGCCTCAGGACACCGACCACAGCCGGCGTGGGCGAGGTGTGGATCAGCTCTCAGTTCGAGCGGGTCCCCGGGGCAGGTCGACGATAGGGGCGTCCGACGCCAACGGCTTCCGCATCATCGACTCCAAGCCCACCGGCGCGGGCGGCAATCACCCGCACGGCCACTGGCTGACCTGCGGGAGCGGCACCACCACCGTGGTGCCCAACGTGTGGAAGGGCCTTGGGCTGGCGGGCTCGGTGAGCTTCATCGACACCGACACGGGCAACGTGATCAGCGAGATCACCTACAGCGCCTCGGACCCGCTGCGCTCGGCGCTGCTCATGCCGATCGCGGTGGGCGAGTGCCACGTCAACGACGTGCACAAGGCCTACGTGGCCGACGCGGTGAGCGGGAAGGTCAGCGTGTTCGACGTGGCCACGCGCACCCTCACCAAGAACCTCGACGTGACCTTGACCGCGGACAACAGGACCGGCTTCGATCTGACTCACACGTTGCAGGTCCCGATCCAGACCCCGGTGAGCCCGGACGGCAAATGGGTGGCGACCGCGGTCCTGTCGCTCACCACGGTCGCAAGGTCGGCCACGGGCTCCGCCGATCACGTGGCCATCATCGATGCCCGCACCGACCAGGTCGTCAAGCGGCTGGGCACCCCCGGCGGCACGCACGGGGTCAACTGGGGAGCCAAGCGCGGAGGTGGCTACTACGCTTACGTGACCAACCAGTTCTCCAACGTGCTCACCGTCATCGATCCCGATCCCAACCACGACGGCAGCGCGAGCGACGCGGCGGTGGTCGGTAACATCCGGCTCGCCAACGGCAGCGCGGGCGCCGGGGCGACCGACGGGACCGGTGGCCAGGGCGTGAAGCCGCTGCCGATGACGCACGACGGCTGGATCCAGCCCACCGTGGCGCTCGTGGGCACGGGGCAGCTCTCGGCCGAGGTCGAGGGATGGATCAAGCTGCTCACGCCCCAGCAGAAGGATCCGCGCTGACGCCTCGGCCCTGGCGCCCCCGGAGGTGACGGTCGGGCGTCACCTCCGGGGTAGTTGCTCGCCCCCTGGCGCGCCTCTCCCATGAGCTCCTGGACCTTGCCCTCGATTTGCACTCGCTCGTCGTCGATCAGGGCCCCGACGCGGTTCTTGACCGCCCCGGCTCAGGGCGCATGAACTCCGCCAATGACGTGAATGTCGACCCGGCGATCGTAGCCCTTCGAATAATCGGGCTTGTCTCCCATGGCCCCCACCTCGCCCGCCGTCGCGATCCGGATACGATTCTCCGCGAGCCCGTTGCTCACCAGGAGCTCCTTGATCCGGGCGGCCCGCTTGGCCCCGAGCTCCAGGTTGTACTGCTCGCTCCCCTGGGCGTCCGTCCGTCCGATCAAGAGCACGCTGCGATCGGACATTTCTCGATGGTTCAGGCACGAGGCGAGCGCGGAGAGCTGGGCGCGATCCTGGGCCCGCGTCCTCGCGGAGTCGAACGGGAACTTCGGGCTTAGCCGTTGACAGCGGGAGAACGAGTCCGGACCGAGATCGATCGTGATGTAGCGAGCTTCGCCCCGCCCCAGATCGGGCCAGTCGATTGTGTAGACGCCGTCGGGCCCGGGATCGGGCAAGAGAGGCGCAGGCTTGGAAGAGCCGGCGCAGGCGCCTAGAGACAGGCCGAGAACGAAGCACGCGAGGATATAGTGACTCATGTTTTTTTGGCTCTCAGCAAGTCGCGTGCCTATGGGCATGGGCCGAGCCTCGAGGCGATATCAAAGGAATCCAGGTGCGCGTATTGCACGATGCGCAGGGCCGTTCGCGAAATGAGAGGCGAGGCATGGCTGGCCGGCCGCTCGCCGAGCTGCAGGAGCCCGCCAAGAAGAAACTCGAAGAACCGCCAGAACACGGCGGTGGACATTACCCAGGTTCCTCGTGGAAGGCCCGCCAACACCAAAACGCCATGGATGAGCGAACCCTTGCAATATGCTCGATTCAGGGGTAGGCGCAGCGCAGCCCGAGCTTCCCGTACTTGGTGAGGAGCGTGGAGGTGATCGGGCCTCCCGCTTGGTTGTACGCGTGGCCCTCCCAGGAGCCATTCCCCGTCCAGCGGTGGCGCGCCACGGAGGGGAGCGCGTCGTACGTCACCGTGGAGGTGAGCTCGAACAGGTTCCCGTAAAGATCGGCGTGCCCGGCGGGGCCTCGCCCCCCGGTGCGCCCGGGCGCCGAGATGAAGACGATAAAGTCCGTCGCGGTGAGCCTGGGATACTCGTAGCTGTACTGGTAGGCCGCGTACTCGATGCTCTGCGGCGCGTTCCAGGCGAGGGCGCAGGCCCCGTGATCTCCGTCGTTCACCCACGGGAAGCGGCAACCCCAGTAGGTGCTGCCCCCCGGCCCCTTGGGGATCGCGGGGCTGGTCGCGGACCAGGGGAGCGGCCCTGGGCCGAGCGCCGCCTGCCACTCGGCGAGGGTCTCGAGGCGGCCGCCCTCCCACACGCAAAAGGCCTGCCCCACCAGGTAGTCGATGCACTGTATGGGCTTGGTGTCGTAAAGATCCTGATCGTGCTCGGGTAGGCCATCGTCCTGCTGACCATCGGGGAACCGGAAGGCGTGCGTGCCGTAGTCTCCGGGCGTGCAGCCCACGATGGCGAGCGGGGTCTGCTGGAAGACGAACGCGCCGAGGTGCCGCGAGACGGCCGTGTAAACGCCGGGCAGCTCTGTGCCCGGCGTGCAAGCGCCGCCCACGTAGTCGCGCTGCGCGCAGCCCGAGAGCTCCCCCGGGTTCGCGTTGCCCGCGAAGCTCGCAGGCAGGTACATGTCCCACGCGGGATCGAGCACCGTCCTGCCAGCGACGCCGGGCAGCTCTGGGATCTTGCCCGCGGCGCGTGCAGACTGCACGAAGCCACGTACGTCGTAGCCCACGTCCTCGAGGAACGCGCGCATGCGCCCCGCCGTCACCTGGTATTTGTCCAGCATCACCGCGGCGCCGCCCGCCGCCACGGGCGCCTTGGCGCAGCAGTCCTCCCACGCGGCGGGGCCCACGCCGCCGTCGCCGCCGAGGCCGCAGGTGTCGCCGCCATAGTGCGTCGTGCAGCTGCGGCCCGCCGCGCACACGCCGCTGTAGTTGCAGCCGCCGCTCGCGCAGTCGGCCCCCGTCGCGCACGCCTCGCCAACGGGGCATTTGGGGCAATCTGGACCGCCGCAGTCGACGCCCGTCTCGCCCCCGTTCCTGACACCATCGACGCAGCTCGCGACGGGAGGCGCTGCGGCGCAGACGCCCGCCGGGCACACGTTGCCCGCCGTGCAGTCCGCGTCGGCCAGGCAGGCCTCTCCCGGATCACATAGACGAGCCCCCGCAGCGCCGCACGGGGGGAGAGGCGCCACATCGCATATTCCTGCGTTGCACACGTTACCCGCCGCGCAGTCCGCGTCGTCCGCGCAGGGATCGCCGGGCTCGCACAGATCGGGCAGGCCCGCGCCGCAGGGCTCGGCGGCGGACGACGCCCGCCCGGCCCTCGCCCCGTCGGGGACCACAGTGCATCCGGCCAAGAGGAGCAACAGCGAGAATACTCCGACAGATGCCCGTGAAGACCGCATTTTCCCAGAGTATCAGGGGGCACGTCCCTTGCCAACGAGCGCCACACGGGGGCGTTTTCAATGAAGTAATTGATAAATTGTCAACCGCTCCCGCCCGGCCCGTGGACGCGCCGAATCCACGAAGGTATGGGCGTGGGTTGGGTTCATGGTTGACCCCCAGGCGCTTCTGGCGGAAAGCTGCCATTATGGCATCGAACGATAAAACCAGGGGCGAGGGACGGAGAAAGCAGGACGCCGACGCGAGGGCGAGCAACGTGTCGCGTCGCAAGTTCGTTGCCGGAGCCGGCGCCGCGGCGGTCGTCGCGGCCAAGGCTTCCCCTGCGCGCGCGGCCGGCGCAGGCCCCGTCTACCGCATCCACCCGGCGATCGGGGTCGCGCGGGTCGGCAACGCCGACTCCTCGACCTACTTCATCGGTCCGGAGGCGCCGGGCTATGGCCCGCTCGGTCAGGCGCCGGGCACCGTCGCACCTCCGTACAAAACACCCGATGGGAAGGTGAAGCCTCAGGGCGCTCGGTTCCGCATCTACGAGTACGGTGACGTCGGCGGGCGGCTCACGCCCATCCGGGAGGTGACGCTGGACACCCCTGGCGTCGTCGCGATCCGGTGGACCGTTCACCTCGCGAACAAGAAGGCCTCGTTCAAGCAGTTCGCCGGCCTCAATGGGGAAACCAGCGCGCCCGCGGGCAACCGGAACGCGACTGTGACCAACCGCAACTCGCTCAACATCGACTTCGGTCCACGAACGATCAACGGCCGAGCTCAGGGGCCTGTGACCTTCGTCCCCAGCGTCCCGCCGCAGGAGAGCTGCCCCCTCAGGGACGCCAACCAGCAGCCGGTCATCGGGTATCTGGGCGAGGTACGCACCGACGCCCAGGGGCGCCTCATCGTCATCGGCGGCAAGGGGATGGCGGGCTACAAGACCGCCACGGCGCCGGCGCTCCCCAGCTACGCCAACAACGACGGGTGGTTCGACGACGTATCCGACGGCCCGGTCACCGCGATCGTGACGATCGACGACGGCACCGGGACGCTGCTCGACGTGGCGATGGACGCGGCGGGTGGGGCGTGGGTCCTCTGCGCTCCCCCCGATTTTGCGCCGCGCATCACGGGGAGCGTCTCCGGGTACGAGCTGCTCTACGATCTCGCCGTTCGATCGATCGCGATCCCGCCCACGAACGCGCTCTACGACGACGGCGGCCCGCTCGAGAAGGTCCGCCGCCTGAAGGCCGACTACACGCCCGGCGCAGACTTCGAGTTCCCGACGTCCGTTCCCGACTTCACCACGGACATCCAACCCATCCTCCTGACCGCATACAACACCTGGTACGTGGACGCCCTCGTCCCCTCCAGGCACAATAGCCTCCTCGATCCCAACCTCGGGAACCCGAGCACAGCGTATACGTCGCTCCGTACCGACGTGTTCGGATATATGCGCGGACCTGCAGGCGTCAACCCGGGGCCCGGGAGGCACTCGATGCCCAAGACCCTCGGGGACGATCCGTACACGTCGGGGATGCCGGAGTCGATCAAGCACCTGCCCATGACCCACGTGCAGTTCGGGCTGCTTCGAAGGTGGGCCAGCAACGCCTTCACCCCCCCCACGGGCGCGCCGCCGCCCGAGCCGACCATCACCCCTCACGGTCTCGATCAGGCCGCGCTCGAGAATTGCAGTGGAGGAGCGTTCTTTCCCGGTATCGAAATCGGCTGGCAGATCCGGAATCCCTCGCTCTTCATCGAGCCGTTCCGCCTGAACCTCCAGGCGAGGAGCGGCTACGTGGGCGAGGCCGGAGCCCCGATCGGTCCGGGCCACTTCTCGCGGCAGATGGCCGTGCCATGGCACGCCGACTTCAACGACTGCAGGAACGAGGGGACCTACGCGTGGTGGCCCCACCAACGCCCCACCGACGTGCTCGCGTCCGCGTCGGCCACCAAGCGCGTCGAGTGGGCGCGGGCCACGTCCCGCTGGGCCGGCAGGACGAGCTCGCACTCGGACATGGTCGCGAACTGGTACAAGTTCGGATTCGTCCTCCAGGAGGGGAACCTCTTCGTCGAGAAGGAGCGCGCCGCGAAGATCCCTTGACCGAGGTCCTGGACGTCGTCGTGCTCGGCGGTGGACCGGCGGGCCTCGCGGCGGCGGGCGCTCTCGCTCGGAGCGGTCGTTCCGTCGCCGTCCTCGAGCGAGCTGCATACGGAGCGCCTCGCGTCGGCGAGACGTTCGGCGCGGAGCTACGACCGCCCCTCCAGGCGATAGGAGCGTGGGGAGCGCTGGCCGATCTCCTCGAAGAACAGATCCCGTTTCGTGCCGTGCAGTCGGCCTGGGGATCCGACACGCTCGTCGAGCGGCCCTCGATCTTCCACCCGCTCGGCGACGGCTGGCACGTCGATCGGGGACGCTTTGACGAGCGGCTCGCCGCGTGGGCGAGTTCGGTCGGGGCCTCTGTCCGAGCGAACGTGGGCCGGTGCCGCGTCGAGCGCATGGACTCGGGCTTTCAGGTCTCCCCCGCGCGCGCCGAGGCGGTGGTCGCGCGCTTCCTGTTCGACGCGAGCGGCCGGGGCGCTCCGGGTTCGGCGCCGCTCCGTCAGCGCGCGTGGCTCGCGTGGGATCGGCAGGTCGCGCTGGTCGCGCGGGTGGCCGCGTCGTCGCGCGACGTCGGCAATCACCTGCTCCTGGAGGCGGCCGAGGAGGGCTGGTGGTACTCGGTCCCCCAGGCCGACGGCGCGCTGGTCGTCGTCCTGATCACCGACGCCGATCTGGTGCCTGCAGGCGGCCAGGGGACGCTCGAGGCGCGCTTCCGCGCGGCGCTGTCTCGCACCGGGTACACCGCCGAGCGAGCCCATGACCTCGCCTTCACGGCTGGGCTACGCGTGGTTCGCTCCGACAGCGGATGGCTGCTCCCGGATCGGGGGCTGGGCTGGCGCGCGATCGGCGACGCCGCCATGGCCACCGATCCGCTCGCCGGCGACGGCGTGGCGCGCGCGATCACGAGCGCGCTCGACGCCGTGGGCTCGCTCGAGACCCAGGCGGACGGAGGGGAGATCGCCACGGCCTTCTCCCGGTACCTCGACGCTCGCGCGCGATACCACGCGAGCGAGGCGCGCTGGCCCGACGCGCCGTTCTGGGCGAGGCGCCGGCCGATCGTCGACTGGAAAGAAGCCCCCGTGATGCTCTCTCCGGAGGCCACGGTCGTCTGGGGACACGCCCCTCCGCCGCACGCCGAGGCGCTCCTCCCTCCGCGGGCGCTCAGGGAGCTCCGTGCGGTGCTCGCTTCGCCGCGGCCCGCCCACTTGGCGCTCTCGCGCCTGCGGGACATCGTCCCCGTCGGCGATCGACGGCTCCTCGTGGGCCTTCAGGCCTTGGTCGTGATGGGTTCGCTCAAGATGAGCTGAATATCACGGTCGTCGTCCGTCCCCACCCGGACGGCGGGAATGCTCGACGGCAGCTCGTTCGCGTGGCGCATCCAGGGCTGGAGCTGCACCCTCTCCCCGGTGAGCCCCCTGGGCTCGATGGCCCCCACCTCGCTCGGAGCTGCGCAGGCTCCCAGCGCCGTCGCCGCCGTGCCGACCGTGACGAGAAATATCCCCCCGAGGAAGCCGCGCCGAGATCCAGTGTTCTTCTCCGACATGAGACCTCCCGTGGCACCAGGTGGCGCCCAGGAGCGCTCAATAGCACCTTGGCGAGAGAGCGCAACCCGCGCTCTTCACCCGCGGTGTGGCACCTAAACAGAAAGGATCGGGACGAGCGCGGCGGGCGGCGCCGGGGGCGTTATCGGGGGCCGAGCTTCTGCAAGATCTCGCGCAGGGCGTCTCGCTTCTTCTCGAGCTCTCGCGCCACGGACTCCCTGTCCTTGTGGGCCGCCTGGAGGCGCTCCTCCGCGTCCACCAGGCGCTTGACGAGGGGAGCCGCGGCCGTGCCGGCTCCGCCCTTGTCGCCGCCCCCGAGGGCCTTGAGGTGCTCTCGCAGGCGCTCGATGTCCGCGTTCACTGCGCGGGTGATCTTGTCGGCCTCGACGCCCTTGACGCGCTCGGCCTCGAGGGCGCGTATCCTGGGTTCAGCCAGGGCAAGGATCGCCAGATCCGCGGCGGGAATGCTCTTCTTGCCAAGGACATCCTTGAGGAGCTTGCCATTGAGCTCGTCGATCCCCGTGATCCTGGAGAGGCCTTCGGTGACGGTGAACGAGCGGCTCACCTTGGTCTTTCCGGGGACCATGAAGACCACGATGGGGCGCTGGGTGAGCTCGTCGAAGTCGACGCGGTCCGAGCCCTTGAGGGTCGCGTTCTTGTTCACCGAGAGGCCGACGTAGAAGGTGCGAGGCGTACCCCCTCGGTTCTCGAGCTCCCAGGTGGGGTCCGTGGTGCGCAGGAAGTGCTCGGAGAGCCGGTCGTTCTCGAAGGTGAGCCGCCTGGACTCCTCCTTGGTATCCGCTCGCTTTGCCACGACCTCGGCGTCCAGATCGTTGGCGATCTGGAGGAACCGCCGCTCGCCGGGCTTCAGGCGATCGAGCGACGTCTCGCCTGCAAAGCCTCCGGCGCCGAAGACCGCCAGCGTGCCCGCCGGCAGGGTCTGCCCGGTCGTGTTGACGAAGCGCAGGGCGGCGCGCCCCTGGCCTCCAGGCGCCCCGAAGAAGGCGAGGGCCTCGGTCTGGATGGGCCGGCTCAGGAAGGGGACGAGCGCCGAGCCATAAGGCTCGAGGGAGAAGGGCCCAGGGATCCCGTAAACGAAGAGGGCTCCGTTCTCGACGCCGCCCCCCGGGGCCAGCTGCGCCAGGTTGCCGACGGACAGGACGGAGCTCGCCTCCGTGGCGGTGCCCGAGACGGACGTCTGACCCATGCGCACGGAGGGTGAGCGGGTGGTATGTGAGCCGCCCAGCCTGCCGTGGCCGGAGCCATAGCCCGAGCCGGTGCCGACGCCCGCGCCGTGGCCGTCGAGGTGATCGCCCCACATGGCGTCCGCCGTCGTCGCCTGTAGCTGAGGCAAGGTGGAGAGGGACTCGTCAGGGTGGACGAGCTGCCTTCGAGCATACCTGGGCGCCGCGAGGGGAAAGAGAAACGAGTCGGGCTCGCCGTTGACCAGCTCGAGCCGGACCCCTTGCCATCGCTCGGCGGTGTCGTTGTGAACCAGCGCCCAGCCCTGGAGCTGGGCCTGGAGCTGGGCCTGGAGCTGGGCCTGGAGCTGGGCCTGGAGCTGGGCCTGGAGCTGGGCGCCCGTCGCTGGGATATCTGGTTTGCTCCCGGCGCCTGGGATATCCATGACGAGCCGGTAGGTCGCCCTCCAGATGGGCGTCTCGGCGATATATCCGAAGGTGATCTGACCGCGCGCGTCGCCGAGCAGGCCGAGGGATCTGGGGTTCTGGACGCTGCGCGTGGACAGCGCGTCGAGGGTGGTCTCGAGCCTCGCCGCGAAGGCCGGGTCCTGGGGTCGGATCTTCAGGATATCCTGGGCGTCGAGGATCGTGACCTCGCCCTCGCCGGTGAGGAGGGTCACAGTGAGCCTCTTGGGCTCGACCGGGGCGACAGCCTCCCCGGATTTGGGCTCTCTCAGGGCGAGCGATCGGGCCGCCGCCTCGTCGACCTCCTGGGTGACCTCGATCACGCGACCGGAGATAGGCTCCTTGCCGGTGCGGGTCGCGACCGCCACCCGCTCGCCCTTCATGCTGACCAGGAGCTCCTTGAAGGCGATGGGCTGCTCCGAGTCGGTCGGGAGTCCGGCGCGCGCCCTGGCGGTCGCCCGGCTCACGCTGCTGGTGAAAGCGACCCCGGCGACCTGGCCTCCACCTCCTCCATTGAGGACGACGAGCGTCTTGAGCGCGTCGTCCAGGTGGCCGGCGGGCACCGGGAGCGAGGCACGGGAGCCTATGACGCCCGAGCGTTCGAAGTATCCGACCCCGGTCTCGTAGAGCCGCAGGGTGCGGAGCGGCAAGACCGCGCCGTTAGGGGCGGCCCCGCCCGAGGAGGGAAACTCCGCGGGAGGAGCACACGCCATGCATGAAAGCGCGACGACCCAGGAGAACTTGCTCATGCTCTCGCGCCACGATACCCGCCGCGCCAGGGGTTCACAACGACCGATCGCCGCTCGCGGCGCGTCGGGGATCGATCCTGCAAAATCGCTATTTCGTCAGCGTCAGGCTGTACCACTGCGGCGTGCCGCTCGGGGAAAACGCCACCACCACATACGAGCCAGCACCCGACGACGTATGGGAGAACCGGGTCGGCGCCGTGTTGGGGACCGGATAATAGGTGCCGCCGACGAGCTTCCACATCTGGAGTTGCGCGTCCCCCGTCGCCACGAGGCTCAGATCGTAAGGCACGTTCGGGGCAGGCACCGACCAGCTGAACCAGTCCTGGTCACCCGGGACGAGCGAGCCGGCAAGGAGCCCGGAAAGAGCGTTCGGCTGGTTGGGGCTGTCGTTGGGTTCGACCTCGACGGTGATTCCGCCCCCACCAGGGGGAGGGGGAGGCGGAGGCGGAGG